>Ga0129324_10000032_pt1 | contig 101446 bp, 123 predicted proteins | sample CPBDNA_7_FD_96879 | JGI IMG/M metagenome (GOLD analysis project Ga0129324, IMG submission 96879) | Freshwater to marine salinity gradient microbial communities from Chesapeake Bay, USA - CPBay_Spr_15_0.2_DNA | ecosystem: Environmental > Aquatic > Marine > Coastal | place: USA: Chesapeake Bay... | reverse complement strand
TTCGAAATGACCAAAAGCATATTTGGCTTTTGATTGAGCTATCACAGATAGGTCATCACCGGGACATATCCACGGCACCATCAGCGTATCACCGACCAAGGTAGGATTATCTACAACGGTGATGTTAGACATGCTGGCAAGCCATGGTAACGAATGCACTGATCTATTGTCTCTATAGAATAGATCATGGTTACCGATCATGAAGTATACAGGGATGCCACAATCGTTTAGTAGTTTGGTTCCCTCGTATGAATACTTTAGAGTTTCGGAGCCAACCTTGGAACGAGCATGATGCCAATCACCCATGAAGAAGATATGGGATACACCATTGAGTTTACATTGTTTGATGAACCACTTGACAAATGTCAAACATAATTCGTTATGATGTTTTGAATCGCCGTCTTCACCGAAGTGAATATCAGAGAACGATGCAGCTTTTTTAAATAATGGTGTCATCATCTTACCTTTGAAACAAACACCAAGTTATCGCGAATGAACCATTCTTCTGCAAACAGTTCTATGGATTCTCGATCAGGTCTTGATGCTATTACTACTTTATGCATTAACCGAGACGGATCAACGGTTTTGCTTTCGTTTATCTGACCGAGAACACCGGCCTTTGTACTCATATGATCGATATTTCGTATTGGATTGACCAACCGATTATTGAATGCATCTAATTCATCCAGAGTGGAAAACAGGCTCATCACTCGCCCTTCATGAATTGATTATTTTTCTGATTAACTTCTAATACAAAATTCACATCCTTAAAACCGAATCGGAATTCAGTAATCAACATAGGATCATCACTAAACAAGTCTTCGCTCTCGGTATCAGAACAATTGACGTATTCTAATTGATCAATATGCTCTAACATCGTTGACAGGCGATCAACCAATTTACCCCTCGCTCTGTCAACTGCTCTACCAGAACGATCAAAATAATAAGTGATGATGTTCTTTGGATTGATTGGTTCATCGTCATTAGGCAACGCGGATAGTGCATAAACCAATAACACATTGGTGTCTGAATCCCCTTGAGCGAATTTCCATTGACACATCATTGCGTCTTTGCTGGTCCACATCCAATCACTGCGATTGTCACTATGAATCGTTTCAATGAATTCGGCTAATTCCTGAATGGTTCTGGGTTCGTCATCGAACGACTTCATGATCATCATCTTTCATTAGAGCGGCAGCGTCACGCTTCTTCCTACAATATATGACATTCGTGCCAGTTACGTTGTTCATGTTAATCTCATAAGTCCATGACCACAGGTTACGAATTTTGTTATCTCGTACTGCTGCAACCAAATCCTTTGTCGATATAGACACACGGTGCCATCTATCACGATGCATATGTTTGAATTTATTAGTGGCTTTGTATCCTAACAAATCTTCGGTTTCGTCTTTGAGTTGAAATTTGTTTGGTAGACATTCTTCAAAGCGAACCAATGACCCATCATAATTGAATGGGGGATGTTCGGACTTATCAATGATGTAATGCGATTTAGGAAACCATCCTGTCTTCATTGACCCTGCATACACAGTCGGTGTCTGATTGAAGTATAATGCGAACGGGATTGTTATCGTACCAGTACGGGCACCTATGACAACATTCTTGCCATCATAGGTGCCCACATCGGTGATGACGAGCTTTTCTGTATTCAGTAGGTTACGCAATGCTAGCATAACCCGTTCCATGATCAATGGTTGAAAAGCATTTTCAATCGTCATTGGTTACCCTCGGTTCATTGAAGCGATCATTCTGGTTGGAATCGTATGCATCTTTTGCATCCACATTTTCCTTCCATTCTTTTTCATATTCTTCTTGTGCACCAAACGAAGGCATCTCACCGCGTGATGTTATGATAGAATCTCTAACACGCTGCGGTTTCTTTTCCTTTTGGATTTGACCCTTAAAGGATCGTTCAACCAGTATAGAATAATAAGCGAATGGTTTATCGAACCGGTCGCAATCAAATTTATGCCACTTGTTGACCAAGTTGACCAAGGCTTCACCCTTGAGTTCATCAAGATATGAATAACCAGACCAGTTCTGTCTAGTTGCATAGTGATGAACCAACCTAACAAACATGTCAGCCAATTTAGGCGTGATGGCTTGTCCACCCATATCAGGATTTTCAATCAATCGCGCTTTGCTTTTACGAACCTCGTCAAGCATCTCATTATTTTTAATATAGTGAGTCGCCTTCTGCCGTTTGCGTTTCGGCTTAGGTGGTTCTTCTGTAATCACTGGTTCAGCGATGATTTCTTCGCTGGTATTCAAGTCTTCGGCAGCTTCCGAAATGACTTCTGTAGGCGTGTCCTTTGTATCGTTCATGGTGAATCCTCAAGGCTTATACTCTAATAATATGACATATTCCTATAAGTCATACGGTTTACTGTATTTATTTCATAAATATTCGTATCAGAGTGAGAATTTCTATGAGTATTGAAACCGACGCAGCAAAATTAACCCCATTTGATTTTGGTTTATTGAGCAGTGAACTAAGCGATGAGACACATCCGCTTAATCCGATTTACCGTACAGGTGGTCTTATATTCCCGATCACTCCGAATATTACGGAAACGGGTGCGGTGAATTATGACAGTGTGGAAATTCCGCACACCAATGAGGCATTCAATGTTTATAGAGGGACAGACAACAGACAGATCAATATTGGTAATGTCATCTTCCCGTGTGATACCAAGGAGAATGCTCGTTACGCCTTGGCTGCTATTCACTTCATGCGTAGTTATTCATTGATGGATTTTGGTACTGCTAAGACTGGCCGACCACCATCACCCATGCACTTCAGTGCATTTGGGAAATATATGTTTCACAAAGTCCCAGTATTGTTCAAGGGGTTCAATATGAATTTGTCGGATCAGGACATTGATATGGTAGCTGTTGAAAATCCGGGCGGTGGTGATTATTCGTGGTTGCCAGCCAAATTAAACCTTGGAGATATTTCATTAATCGTGCAACATTCCCCTAACTACTGGCGTGGACTCGGTGAGAGTGATTTCAGTCTTTCCGATTTCAGAAATGGGAACTTAATTAGAAACCGATGATTAGAAACTCAAAGCACGTTTATACAAACACACCGACAAGCAAAGGCTTTCTCGGATACTATGTACACAAGGTCGTTCCCAAGCGGGATTCTGATACAGTGATCACCATTGATCAAAAATATGAACATGCACCTGATCTAATGGCGTTGGATTTATATGGTGATCCAAGTCTTTGGTGGATCATTCCACAACGAAACGGAATGCAAGACCCGATCTATGATTTCATAGCTGGTGCATCGATCATCATACCGAGTTACGAAACCGTGAAGAGTATTAGTTAATGCCTCTTCCTAATCTTGGCCCATTGATCAACAGAATCACCGGTGGCGCTGATACCGCTGATAGTGTTGGCGGGCGATCAAACCCGATTCCACCATCGCGTGACTCAATTGATATATCAAATCCAGATGGTATTTTGTCTGGTGAAGACAATGAAGGATTACTTCATCAGATACTCCACAAGCACACACTAGATGATTATGTAAGCACAAAATATAACATTGAACTTAGCTTAGTTGGTGATGCAAATAAGGGAATAACTGATAGTGAAACCCTGAAAGAATTAGGGAACAGGTTCTTTATTGCCAAGTCTGATACCACAAGGGGTAACCCCGAAGAATATGGTGATAGGGTTTCACCTGTTCAATTCTTTATCAAGACTATGAATTTCAAGACGATCAATTCACTTAGCACTGTCAATCCAGAAACACCAAACACCGCTATATTCAGTATGGATATTGAAGAACCGTATGGTTTCTCGTTAGATAGAACAATACGCGAAGCAGGAATTACTCTTGGATATTCACAATACTTCCCACCTAACAGATTTATTTTTCGTTTAGATATATGGTTTTCAGGTTATAAAGAAAGCAGTGGGGAATTTGTTGAACGAATTCCCGTGATTAACCCGTATCCAATATTATCCACCACTCATGGAACTTCGGGTGATGCGCCATCTATCGCGCCAGAGTTACCCGGTAACCCGGACAGCACACACGAAACAACCATATTAAACGAAGGTCATTATACAACTGAAACAAGTTTTAGTTACTTTGTTCATATTATCCAAATCGAAGCTGAATTAAGCAACGGTAACTCAACTAGTTATAAACTACAGATGTTACCTGTTCAAGATATCGCTATGTATCCTGAGTATGATACACTGAACCCAACTGATTTGGAATTATCAGAAAGTGACGGTAATAGTACGTTTGGTGATTACATTACAGAACTACAAAATTATCTCAACGAATTCTACAAATGGTCACCACCAATAGGTTATCAAATATCCCGACAACATGATGCCGAAGAAATTCAAGCACAGGTCGAACAATCAACGGTTTGGCAAGGCGATCAAGTACAATTGAGAAAATATATTTTTCATGTCCCGAGCGAATTACGGGATGAACCTTTCGATTTCTTACCTGAAACCAGCAACGATGAAGAACGTGTGGCAAGTTCCCGGTTGAGTGCACGAAGTCGATCAATCCGAGAAGATATGTTTCATAAAATAACGTATACTACTGAAGGTAGAAACGCGTTAATGACCAATAATTACCCAAGAGAAGTTTATACTGTTAGAGCACGATTAGATTATAGTAAAGCATCCGAAGAGCATATGGGATTTTGGGGTGATTTGGTTAAGGTCAAAGTTCATTATTATATAGAAAAGAAGAAAGAGTATAGATATACTCCGGCTGGTACAAGTAGTGTAGCCAATTGGAGTAGTACAGCAAGAGAACGAGCATCTGAAATAATTGGCTCTGGTGCCTTGAAGAAGGTATACAAATATGTTTTCTCTGGTGATAATACTGTAGTCAAGAGTTTTCAACTGAATGCTAATGTATTTTGGAATCATCTTACTCCACGACCGGAAGATGATCCTCGATACAATTCGACAGAAGTATCTCTTAATGAAAGTGAACAAAATAACAACACCACGTATAATCTATATTCGGAAAATTCCATTAATAAAACCATAACAGAAATTTACGGTAATACTCAAGAAGCCGCATCTGGAAATCTATTCCCGTCTCGTCGTAATATGAACCGGAACATGATTCAAAATGCACGAACAACGCCTACTCCTGATGAAACCGTACCCAATGACGTTCTATTTGGTTATGCCCTATATCAAGAACGATTAGAAAACAGTTTAAGAGTTTCGTCAATAAAACTTGAAGGACTTGATATTAGAGGCGACCCGCAATGGTTAGCGAGTATATACAGTCTTAATGAAAACCAAATGATTGAAAATGCAACAAATGAAGTTGCAAGTTCTTTGGCTACAGACATCATATACTTGAAATTATTGTATCCAGACCAAAGCGAATATATGAATGAAGACTCTGATACAACAAAACCTATTCTGCTTAGTGCAAATTATGGTGGATTCTTCCAAATCATATCAGTCGAACATAGTTTTGAAGGCGGGATTTATAATCAAAAGCTCACGGGTTACAGATTATCCCAAGAAATAGCATCACCTACTGGAAATAGAGTTAGTACAAATGAGTAGAAATATTAAACGACCTATTAGTGAAACTGGATTCTCGGAACGCAATCGTCAAATATTTGATGAACAGCGTAGAGCAAGTGCACGCACCAATGGTTTATATTGGGCGACCGTCGAAGATGACTATGATCCACAGAAGCAAGGTCGTGTGTTGGTTAACATACCAGACCTTTCGGCAGGGTCTTCGGAATATGCTGGTAAGAAGAAAGAAAACGGTGCCAATGTTGGTTTCATTTGGTGTTATCCAATGATGCCATCGTTCGGAACAACGGACTCACTTGGTTCCGAAGATGGGTTTTCTAACTCATATGGCTTTTGGGGTCCACAACCACGGAAGGGTGATATTGTAGTTGTTGGTTTCCTCAACGGAACAATGGCCATTTGGCTTGGTTGCTTACCGAAACCACGAAAGAATTTCCAAGTGCCCGGCGTGCCCGGTGCCATTTCTTCCAATCATGAATTCCCGGCACCCGTTTCTGAAAAAGCCCAAACTAATACCGAAGACCGCAAGGTGATGGATGATCTACAACAGCGTATTCTGAACGCTGGCTTAGCCAATGATCGCATCAGAGGCATTGGAACGTCAGGAAGTGCCCGTGAAAGCCCATCAAAGGTCGCTGGCATGCTGACACCCGGACACCCGAAGGATGGCGTACCGGGCCACTCATTCATCATGGACGACCTTCCTGAACAACAGGGTATCCGCTTCAGAACGTCACGTGGTCATCAAATCACCTTCTCTGATGTATCAGACAGCATTTATATAGCAACCGGTCAAGGAAATGCATGGGTTGAGATTACCGACAACGGTAAGATTGATGTTTATTCCAAAAGCAGTATTTCTGTTCACAGTGAAGCAGATATCAATGTCCGGGCAGACGGCGATTATATTTTAGATGTTGCGGGTGATTTTATTCATAAGGTTGCGGGTGATTATAAATTAGAAGTGGGCGGTAATACCGATCAAACCTTTGATGGCTATCTGAAAACTAATGTAGGTCGAACTTACGATATTGCCACAACTGGTAACTATAAACTCGTGTCACAAGGTAGGTTAGATACTCTATCAACATCAACTACATCTATTAGTTCAAAATCAAAATTACTGGCATGGGGAACTGGTATTGTTGGTATTGATTCCGGTGTTCAAGTTTATATGGAAGCAGATGTCGCATCTCTTCCAAGTTTTGCAATATCATCCACCGCAATGGCAACTACTCTAAATGCGTTGGGTGGTGCTTCTAGTCAAATAACAGACATGGTGAATTCGGTTAATGTTTCCAGTTTAATAGGCGGGTTAGATGCTGGTGTTCTTTCTGGTGCAGTAGAGGCATTAGGCCCAATTGCGGCATCTGTTGGCATCGATGTTTCTGAAATATCGAGTATGGTAAGTACCCTTGCGCAAAATGGTATTGATATCTCTAATATACCATCACAATTACAGGGAGTTATTGAACTATTACAAAACCCTAATATTTCACAACTCGGAATTCTATCCAACTTGGGGTTATCGTTACCCGATTTCGACATATCGTCGCTTGGATTAACACAAGTATTGAGTAACATAAACCTTGCTGGTATATCACAGTTTGATGCAACAACTCTGTTTGGTGCTGATATCGGAACAGCCTTTGCAGAAATTGCAACAAAGGGTTCAGCATTATCCAAGGTAAATCAGATACTTGGTAAAGTTGAATTGAATTCCTTTAGAGAACAGGCCACGGGTATCTTATCAAATATCAATACTTCTAATCTTTCAGAAACAGAAGCAGGCGCGTTGGTATCACAACTATCCTCTATTACTGCGCCGCGTGTAAACGTTTCGTCGGTTTTGAATAGTTTAACTGGCACATTAGAAAATCCCAACGCGGGCCAAATCGATATATTCAACCGTCTTGGTGTCAATGTTGAATCAATGAATATCGGAGGAACCGATATTAGTTCGGTGCTTGGTATATTGAATGAGCGTGGATTAACATTAGATGATGCTCGTGGATTATTCGGACGTGAGCATGGTGGTCAGATTCTTGATCTTATTAATAATTCATCTAATATCTCTTCTATGATTTCCAGCATAGGAACACTTGGTTCATCCGCATTAACTAATCTTGTGTCGGGTGGATTATCGGGATTAGGAATAGACTTAGCAAATGTGACGGGTCTGCTTAATAATATTGATTTGCCTAATATTGATATAGGCAATTTAGGTGGAGTTCTTGATAATGCATTAACCGGTGCTGCCAGTTCATCAAAAATCCCAACAGCTCCACTACCCGGTCCTCCATCCGTTGGTCAAGCACAGACTGCCCAACCCGGATCAAACCAAGCATATGCTGCAAAACGTGTGCCACAACATGAACCATGGAAACCCGAAGGACGAGTTGTTCCACCAGCAGTAGGAACAACTGGTGCTGGTGAAAAATCAGCATCGGATCACGGTGTTACATCGCCTGCCGATAGATCGGCGGCTGGTAGTAGCACATCAACAAGTCGTGAAGGGTTGGTACTTGATCCCGATGACATTAGATACTTGGTAGTTCATTGTTCAGCTACGCCTGTAGCTCCTAATCACAATAAAGAATCAATCGAACGATATCACGTTGGAGTTAGAGGTTGGTCGCGTATTGGATATCATTATATAATTGAATACGATGGAAGTATCAGTGTTGGTAGCCCGGAAAATGTTCGTGGTATTCACGTTGGTGCCGATGGCGTTAACTATGTATCACTGGGTATATGCTTGATTGGCGGTATTGATAGTGAAGGGCGCGCTGCTGCTAATTTCAGATCAGTACAGCTAGCCGCATTATCAACACTACTTGATGAACTTGAAGGTAGATATCCAACCGCTGAATTAATGGGTCACAGAGATTTCAATGGGTCGTATTCAAATCCAGCTGAACGCAAGGATTGTCCATCAATGAATGTTCAAAGATGGCGAACAACCGGTGTTGCTGCTGAACCCAGAGCACCAGCAGTATAGTTAGCAACCAACAGTTACATTTAAATATATTACACCCACCACTAGTATAGCGCTAATAATATATCCACCATAATAGTTTAGTTTGAACACTATTGTTTCAATAAGTTTATTCATTCTATGCCGCCTTGATATTAATTTTCATTTCTTCTTGAGCCATTGATATAAGTTTTTGGCTCACTCTTTTTTCCAATTGGTAGATGGATGAAGTTGATACTCCATATTCATCAGCAATCTTCTTTGCGTTCTCAGCATCATCTGTGAGAATTCGGCGTTTAGCAATGTCTTGTTCTTTTTCGGACAATCTATGCAAGTATTTGTTTTTGATTAGTGACATAAGGCGAACACTATCAAGATCATCCTCAACGGTTTCATGATCATGATCTGATCTGAGATTCATAATACTATCATCAGTGGTAGACACTGATTTGTTTGCATAAACGGATTCCATAAACTCTATATCACGCACCGGTACAGACAATTCAACTGACATCGCCTCAATTTGTGGAATATTTAGGGGCGGTTCAAATCCTAACTGATTTAGGGTTTTTCCATATCTATGGAACATCTTTCTACCATTTGAATTTGTAGAAAGATTACGGGTCATAGACATGGCGTCCATCACGTAACAGTTGATATTTTCGATAATATAGAAATTAGCGGTTGGGTACATTTTGTCACAACGAAATACATTATGTTTTTTCATGGCGACCAATAGACCGATGAACCCTTCAGATACAAGATCATTAAAGGTGATAGATGATTTCATTGATTTGCCATAAATCCTATGAGCATGCATATGAACCAAATTAGAATATTGAGCAAATAGAATGCTTTTAGATTCTTCATCTTCCATAAATTGGAATTTGATAATTGCAGCAACTTCTTCAACCAATGAATAGGCCGATTTGTTTTTATTTTTATTTACCATTAGTATACCTCGTTTTGGTCATAAATATCATAAAGGGCGTTTATGTATGGCACTGTATAAAGGATTTTCAACCGCATCTGGTTCAATCGATACGCGATTGACGGATATTGAATTGGTTAAACAAGACCTTCGTAATCATCTATCTATTCAAAAAGGCGAGGTTCGTGGGGTTCCACGGTTTGGGACTCGTCTCAAAGAGATTATAGGACAACCGTTGAACAATTACACAAAACAAACGATAGAAAATGACGTTCGTGCTGTAATTAACTACGATCCCCGTGTTGAGTTAAAATCGTTCGAAATGACCAGTGACAACCATAGTATAACCATCAAAGCACGGCTTTACTATGTTGAACTCGGCGTCGAAGACTTGTTTGACTTCTTTATAAATGAACAGAGTATTAGCTGATGATCAAATCACGACGCATTATATCCCCGTCGCATGATACATCATGGGTTAAGGAAATGGTTCCGGGCACATCCGCACTAGTAAATCGCGACGGCCAACCGTTCATATTCGTTAAGAGATTCAACGAACAAATACAATATGGTCCCGTCGATGAGGATTGTAAACCACTCATTGCGGAATCAGTGAAAATATTTTTGCAGGACTCGGTTCACCTAATCGAATTTCTCAAATTAAATAAAGAACACAATATAGAAATTGTAATGGAGAATTAAGGTGACGAGTATTTCCCGCCAAAACACATTATTTGTTGCCGAAGATTGGCGTCGTATTTACGAAGCCCTTAGTAATATTGACTTCACGGCATATGATCAACACGCACTTCGTGACGCCATCCTAGAATATATCAAGGTGACATACCCGGATGAATTCAACGACTGGACTGGTTCTTCAGAGTTTATTATCAAGCTCGACATCTTAACTTACTTCGCACAATCATTGTCATATCGTATTGACCTTAATACTCGTGAAAACTTTCTAACAACTGCTGAAAGACGAGATAGTCTTTTACGTCTTGCATATAACATTGCATACAAAGTTAATAGAATACAAGCGGCCAGTGGTGAACTGAAGGTCACATCCATACGAACCACCCAGCGGTTATTAGATTTGGATGACAATCCAATTTCAGGAACCATCAAATGGAATGATACATCGGACCAAGACTGGTTCGATAAATGGCTCATCGTCATGAATACTGCGTTATCATCCAGAACCAAATGGGGAACACCGCTTCGCAGATACAAGACAACTACAGATGATATCAACCTGTATCGATTGAATTCCCCATCACCATCAACCGGGGTTTATAATTTTTCAACCCCGACATCAGCCGGAGCACTCCCGTTTGAAATCAACAACATTCTCTTAAACGAATCCACCGGGGTTTATGATGAGATGTCACCGGACAGATTGAATTCATTCCATATCCTGTATCGTGCTGATGGGAAGGGAACCGGTTCAATCGGTAATGGTTTCTTCTTGCCGTTCAAACAAGGGACGATAAATTTCACGGATGCGACCTTCACGGATTCAGTGCCAATGCGTTCCGTTGATATCAACGTGAACAACGTCAATGATACCGATATATTTGTTACTCGTATCAATGAAACCGGTGACGTGATTGAGAAATGGACACAGGTTCAATCCGTATTGAATGAAAGTCTCGCCTACCATCCATCAATCGCGAATTCGACCGTGTTTGAAGTGATCACCAGAAACAATGATCAGGTCAGCATTAAATTCGGTGATGGTAAATTCGGAACCATCCCAACCGGCATATTCAGAATTTGGTATAGAACATCATCTTCAGCTGCGCCGGTTATCAGAACAACGGACATCCAAAACAAAAACATCACCATCCCATATGTATCAAACGGTGAAGTCTATAATCTCACACTGACGCTATCGCTCGTCTCTAATGTATCCAATGCCGCCAAGGCCGAAACCAACGAGGATATCAGAACCAGAGCGAACAAGGTGTTCTACACTCAAAACCGCATGGTCACCGGTGAAGATTACAACAGCTACCCATATAGCGATGCATCTATCATTAAAGTGAAGTCAGTTAATAGAACCTTCTCGGGCCACGGGAAGAGTGTGCCTTTACGTGATCCATCCGGTACATATAATAATATCAACGCCTTTGGTACAGATGGTCGTATCTTTAAAGAAGTCACATCATCCAGTATTAGAGCCGTCTATGATAGTTCTATCAAGAGCATCGGTACGTTTATCGCCGAAAGTATTTCACCGCTTATCAAAAAAGAAGATAAACAAATCCTGTATTATGATGGGTATCCAAAGTTTGCCATCCCAAATACCACCTTCACTGTAACATCTGAAGCCAATAATCGAAGCTTGGGTAAGATTGATACACCCACTACTAGTGGTGATCTTGATAAAATAGTTCCAAATTCTATTCTATTCTTTGAAGATGGATCAGATTCCCGTGTTGATTATGTCGTATCTGGAACAGACGGAACAACTAATAATTCTATTCTATTGAAAAGAAAAGTTGGTTTCGTTTCCTCACGCATCACACATATCCTTCCACCATTGAAACGCGTCTTTACTGAAGATGAGAAATCAAAAATATCCGAACGATTACTCCTAAGACGCACCTTTGGTATTCGATGGAACGCCATTAATGTCACATGGGATGTTATCAATAATGAAGACATCGATGTTTCTGGTGATTTTGCCTTCACATATCAAGGCGATAAGACAGGCACATCTCGTGATACCAGTTGGTTGATCAAATTAGAATATCGTGTTGGCAGCAATGGTGAAGACGAATGGACCCTTACTGATCGTGGAGTTTCGATTAACTTTGAATCAGAGAAAGAGGTTGAATTCATTCACGTTAATGATCGCGCGATTGTTGATGACAAGACTGGTAAGAAGCTTCGGGACTCTGTTATCCTATTAGAAACCAATGAGGACAGAAACAGTCTTCCGCGTCGTGGCGTCAAATCTTCTGTTGGAACTGATCCACTCGCTGGCAAAATATTGATCACGGGTGATGGAACCACTACAGCATTCGATCTTAATGTTGATCGGGTTGATGAAACCGTTATTTTCTTCTTAGTTGATAATGTTCCAACGGCGCGATCTGATTGGTCTATTGTGACTGGAACAGGCAAACCCGTTCTCACATTTGATACAGCACCCACTAATGGTCAGAACATAACAGTCGTGTTCGATCCACGTAAAACATATGCAACCCCACTCCGTAAAGATTACACTGCTGATGGTAATACACCGGTGTATGCTTTATCTAGAAACAATATTCGTACCGATAACACGTTTGCATTCAAAGCAACCAAACTACTTCAGCCATATGAAGAGTACAGCATCTATGATGAAGTTTCTGATTCGAGAATCAAATACCAAACTACACCGGGTGATGGACAAGCGTTAAGCATCAATTACCTACACGGTGGAGCACCAGCATTCACATCTTTCAACTATGTTGGTGATGGTTCAACTATAGAATATCCTTTACGTATGTCAACTTCATATGTTATGGTTTTTGTTAATGGTGATCGAGTTACTAATTACACCTTGGATACGTCCGTTGAAAATTCGTATGAGATTGATTTCGACACAGCACCGGCTGTGGATGCAAAAATCCATATTCGAGCACTCGTCTTTGATGACCTGTTCAAAATCCATGAAGTGGAATACACGGGCACAGTAGGACAAACCAACTTCGAACCACCAACCGATGCACACAATGCATCCACCCTGAGAACAATGGTTTGGGTCAATGGTGCGTATCAACATTCGTTCGCTTATGATGATGGTATTGATGATGTCATTCTATCATCACCTTTATCTGGTGGTGAAAAAGTCATCATCACCAATTTCACGGTCACTGGTTCATTGAACGTAGGGTATGATTACATTACCCGGTCAGCTTATAGTGTACCGGCAAGATACATCACCACCCCTAAGACCTATTTGGCTCATGATCGTTTACGTCATTCGGATGGTTATTCTAATGTACGTGGAATCAGATTGACGAATGTTGATGAAGACCTGAATGGTGCGATTGATGATCCATTCGGTTTTGGTAATTTCGTTATAGCTGATGATAAATCAGATTTGGTTCTATGGAGAAAGATCGTCGAAAACGGTTTCGATGTATGGGAACCAATTTCAAAAACATCAATTCCTCGTGGAACATTCCATTCAAGTAATTACATCTTCCATGCGGGCGATACGGTTACCAGCGATTCCACAGTAGGTGATATTCATTATGATCAACCGAACGATTCATGGTTGATTGCCGGTGACACAACATGGGCAGCTGCTGCTGATCAAACTCTTTATAAGAAAGCGATTGGTCGATCCGGTATTCAATTCCGTTGGCATCATTATACGTCAGAAGATCATCGCATTGACCCGGCTGCGACAAACATCATTGATACGTTTGTTCTAACCAAGGCATTTGATACAAGCATGAGAACATGGATTGCTGAAGGCGGGGTTGAACCAACTCCACCAACATCAAATCAAATTCGCACACAATACCAAGCATTCGAAAATTTCAAAATGCTATCAGACGCAATTGTGTGGCATCCAGCTAGATATAAGATGTTGTTCGGTTCAACCGCATCATCCGAACTTCGTGCCAAATTTCTCGTGATCCGAACACCCGGTTCCTCGATACCAGACAACGATTTGAAAATCCGTGTACTACAGGCGATTGACGAATACTTTGATATTTCGCTTTGGGATTTCGGTGAAAAATTCTACTACACCGAATTGTGCTCTTACATCCACACGAAGTTAGCCACAGTCATACAATCGGTAGTACCAGTATCGGTATCAGGTGAATCTTTCGGTAAACTGTTCCAAATCCGCGCTGAACCAGATGAATTATTCCTTCCATCTGCATCAACTAATGAGATTGAAATCGTGGATTCGCTCACAGATAGCCGTTTGAACATAAAATTGTAGCACGCTAAGTCGTTGTTTTTTATAACGTTAACCATTAACTGAAATGTTGATGGAATAAAAAACAACGATTAGTGTTGACAGTAAGAGAAGTGTTCCGTATATTTCAATCCATCGAAAGACGCATGCGTGTTTGAACGCGTGTTTGAACATAGATCGGCTACAAGGAAACACCGACATGAACACTACTCCCGAAACCTCTGTATCCACTGCTGTCCGTGCTGGCATCGTGGGTAATATCGTCGCCACCTATCTTGGTCGCAATGAAGTTCCAATCGAGAGCCTTGACGATGTGCTTTCTCGCATCACATCGGCCACGAATATTCTGTTCGAATCACCACGCCTGACCGTGGTTGATGCGGTCGTGCATTCTGTCTTCGCCACACAAGACATGAGCACCCCGGCAGCAATCGTTGAGGCTACTGTCTTCAAGGATGGTATTATCTCTCTGGTCGATGGCAATAAGTACAAGATGTTGAAACGTCATCTGTCCACCAATGGGCTTACTCCTGCTGAATATATCGCGAAGTTCAATCTTCCAAGCGATTACCCTATGGTATGCAGCAAGTATTCGAAGAGCCGGTCGAAGCTCGCCAAGACCTATGGCCTTGGTCGCAAAGCCGGTAGCACCGCAGTGACCACGCCTTCTGAAGACACGGGTGATGCCGCGCCATCGGAAAGCGACAGTCCAAGCTCACTCTGGAATGGTCAAACCCCACCTGAAGGCATTACTTCGGTTGAAGCAACCATCCAGCCCGATCATCTGATTTGTCTGGAAGATGGTCAATCCGTCAAAACGTTGACGCGCTGGCTGAAGTCCCGCCACTCGATGACCTTTGCGGAATATAAGGAAAAGTGGAACCTACCAGATGATTATCCATCGGTTCCACCAGCACTGTCAGCATCGCGTTCCGCTGCACAACACAAGCGCTGGAATACCAAGAAAGTCGCTTAATCAAATCGACTGAATGACAGAGAACGGCCCTCGGTTATTAACCGAGGGCCGTTTGATTCTGCACAATCAGTTTGATTTGGAAGATAGTTCCCGACACATGTGAGAAATACACTTATGAATTGATGCTTTATCAGGTTCACATATGTCCGTCATAGAATCACTAGTGTCATTTTCAATGAATAGAACAATATCAGCTTTATCAGCAATAGTGATCCATCCATTGAAAACTAAACCAGAGACTTCAGCACGTATATCTTTTGCCCCGTCCGGTTTATCACCGAGCGTTAGTTGATCTTCATCAACCGTTTCCTTATCACAATCACACTCATTAAGAAGTCGCGTAACTGCTTGGCGGCGAGCATAAGACATATTCACAACCTTATAGACCGGTAGGCTGGTTCACATTGTTGTAACGACGAAGAGCTTCTAGACGAATACGTGAAGCAATTCCTGCACGATCATCAGCGGTAGCATCAGATACGGAAGGAACGACAGACGCAAGAACCTGAAGAACATGCTTTAGGGTACGGCGCTGACGGCGAGCCTGCAATGCAGTGTCGGCAGATGTTGATGGGTTAGCACCAAGCGTAACGATAGCTTCTGCTGTTGCGATCAACGCAAGAACATTCTTTTCGAAATCACTATCCTGACGGAGTGGAGCAGTTTCACCTTCAGCAGTATCATCAGATGCATAATCGGTCGCGCCAGTATCAGCACCAGATGCAAGGGTTGCACCGGATAGAGTGATTTCAGCAGCAGATTTAGCAAGAGTGAACGCATTACCGATTGTACCCGGAACTTTATAAGTCGCGGTGACAACGTTATCGGTCACAGTATATACAGCCTTAGCGACAGCAGCTGTGGTTACACCAGCAAGTTTTGCTTGAAGAGCAGCAGCAGTGGCATCGTTATCAACACCAATTCCAACATGTGTGGAAGCGGTGGCGGTTGTCTTGAAAGTATAGGTAACGCCATTAACAGTGATTGTGTCATCGTTAGACACGTCTGTAGCACTGATAGTGATTGTACCGGATGCAGCAACCATAGAGCCTTGTGCGGCTGTTAGGACTGCTGTTAGATTAGATTGTGCAATTGCCATTGAACTAGTCTCCCATTTAAAGATTATTGGCTTAACTATTTATAAGATTAAGCCAATAGCATGGGAAATAGGACAATTAACCGAGAAGATAACCTTCATCAATCAAGAAATCGATACCAGTCTTGGTCAGATAGAAGTCAATTTGACCCTTATCATTGGTGCGAGTCTTGACCAGACCAACACATTCGAGAGTTTTGATGATGTCGATTTCCACGGTATCACCAACACCATGGCAACCGTCTTCGGTGTAGGCTGCTGTTTGAAGCAGGATCATTTCAAGATCAGTGACTTCGACAACTTCACCAGTTTCACTGTCAGCAAAATAGAAGATGCTATCTTCACCATGTTCAGCGAGAAAGGTTGCACCGAGTGGCGCAAGGTTGAACAGACCATCATCATTGATTTCGATCAAACGAAGAGCAACACACTCACACAACACCCTATGTTCAGAAGGTTCGATAGTGGCGAGAACTTCACCACCCCACCCATTCTTCACATTGACGCGACGAACCAAACTAATATGGGCATCCTTGACACCAACCATTGGAGTCAGAACGACGCGATCCGGTTGCATCATATAAGGTTGTTCAAGTTTGGTATACATAATCGCTCTCCCTGTATGATCAATGTATACGGAATATAATAACTTGTCAAGTAGTGATTATTGTAATATGATACCCAAAATGAAGGAACAAGTAATGTCTAGAAATAAAAACGAACGGGTCAAGAAAGAAGTTTTCGTATCAATGGATATTGAAGCCGATGGCCCATTTCCCGGTTTGAATAGTATGTTGTCTATTGGGTATGCAGCATTTGTCGATGGCGAAGAGCAACCTGTATCAACCTTTTATCGTAATTTGGAATTGCTACCCGGTGCAACCCAAAGCGAAAAAACGATGAACGAATTCTGGTTCAGAGATGAACAACATCGGAAAATGTATGATCGCACACGCGTTGATATGATTTCACCCCCACATTTTGTTGATGATTTTATTGAATGGCGGAACACCAATTTCCCATCGAAGGATTGGGATATGACGGTGGTTTGTTATCCACTCGCGTTTGATTGGAAGTGGCCAGATTATTATTTCTGTCGCTACCATGGTGAAAATCCATTAGGATTCAGTCGTGCCATTGATATCAAATCATATGTATACGCTCGTCTTGGAACCCGTTGGGTGAAAACGACAAAGCGTTATATGCCAAAGCGTTGGTTCTCTGACCTACCGCATACACATGATGCATTGGATGATGCTATTGAACAAGGAATGATGTTCATGAATATCAGAAAAGAATTTATGGAACTCGGAATGATCCTTGATGATAAATAACATATTGAGGTAAGATATGGCTATTTCTATCAAAGACGTTATCAACGCATATAAAGACGAATACGGACCACCAGCATTAGAAGCACCACCGGCTGAAATCCCAGTACCGGATGAAGAACTCGATCCAGCATCTTCATCCGGTACGGACATCACCAGTGAAATTGTCCATTCGGGTAATTTTTACGTTATGGTGATCGGACCCGATAATTCATACACGTTGATGAAACTGGATGGACCCGGAATTACCGATTTTGATCAAAGCGATAGTCAGGAAATCGATTCGGATATTGACAAATTTGCAGATTTGGATGATGATGAATTTGCAGGGGCATTTGATAATTGGGCAGGGAGCTTTGATATGATGATGGAAGCTGTATTTGATCCAGACTCGAAATCGACACCTATTCACGAAGTTGATGGCATCTCGTGTTATTATGAATATGAAAGTCCAACTTTCATATTTTATCGTGTCATCAATATGGGCAAATGGTTTATTATTGATAAAACCAAAGAAATGTTACTTGGTGAATTTGGTAACAATGAACTTAACTTACAACTTGGTAAAACGTTCGGTTGGTGGATGGCGTTCTGTAAAGGCGATGGTGTTCGTATGTCTAAGCATTTAGATAACAAACCGGAACGTGATGCAGAATATATGAAAACTGTTTCCAACCATTTAGATAAATTGATCAATAATCATTACGGTGAAATATTCCCTGATGAAGAATAACTTCATCTAGTAAGATTGAGCTTTTTTAATCGTTTTCTCACCGATGTTTCAGTGAAACCTATTTCCTGTGCTATTTGGGTATTAGTCATTGTTTTGATCATCTCGGATAGATCATATTTTAACCATATTGGATTATCATGGGTTGTTATACGTCTAGCTAGTTCTGCATGACACTCGCGTGAACATGTTTTATTATTACCTGTCATAATAGGACTGGTACAAATAATACAATGTCGTTTTACCACTCGGCTCTTAAATCCAAACGTTTTCGTCTGTGTGTGGCAATTTGGGCAAATTATACGAAGATTGGTCAGATTATTATTTTGGTTATCTCCATCCATATGATCTATTTGAAGAACTAGTGGTCGATCATTCCATGTGTTTCCCTGCCCGCATATTTCACATACGTCCGGTTTGATACCTTCTGCTACCATTTTCTTTCTGATGACTTGATTCACAGGGTTAGTACTACATAGATATTCATCTAATGTAGTATGATTAACATTGCGTTTACCACTTATGAGTTCCCCCTGTGTCTTGAAATGCGATTTATCAATATTAAATAATTCTATATATTTCTTACACGTTTTATAATTACCACCCTTATTATCCAAACCCAATCGCCTTAGTGTTTCAGTAACAGAATATGACGCCGATACAGCTTCATGTATTACTTCTTCACTACCACTCCAATTAAATCTAACCATATTCGAACCACCTTTAATACTACTTATAGCAAAAGGTGGTTCGAATATAAAAATGGCTGGAGAGGCAGGATTCGAACCTGCGCATGACAGGATCAAAACCTGTTGCCTTACCGCTTGGCGACTCTCCATTAAACTTTTATTAAGCTCCGGTATTCATTTTATTCTCCTGATGAATAAATTGGTCAGAATGGCAGGATTCGAACCTGCGACCCCCGGTGCCCAAGACCGGTGCTCTCGCCACTGAGCTACATTCTGGGAAATTGGTCCGTGTAGCAAGATTCGAACTTGCGACCCTCTGGTCCCAAACCAGATGCGCTACCAGACTGCGCCACACACGGATAATTAGAAATGAATTTCAGGCATTCTCAACAAACCCCTAAAGGGGTTGGACAGCCTGTGGAGTTGGCATAGCGATAGCGTCAACAGAAATCGTAATTCCTGTGGCTGTTGCCCCGAAGGCATCGTATGTCAACATCGTGTTCATGAATATACTTATACCAGAAAACGAAACTATGTCAACACCTAAGTGCATTTTTTTTTCGTAATAGAATCAAAAAGATGTGTTATTAGCAATTTTTTCAATAACAACACGATCATTCTGTGTTACATCAATCATTTTTTTACGTTCAATTCTAATACGTTCAATTCGTGCCATTTGATTTTTCCACAAATTATTTTTTTCTATGATCATATTAGCGAGACTAATCATACTCCTACCCTCTGTGATAGGGAGTTCAGCACACAAGAATGTGTATTTTGAATCATCTGGGTCAGGGTCATTAATATATGATTTAGCTTCTTCTAATTTGGAAGAATAAACCATTGACATAATAGCGCCATCTGTTGTCAGTCTACGTCTGGCTCGTTCGGCTTCAGAATCAATATAACGCTTCGCGTTAGTTCTTAATTGATTATAATCATAATCTTTTTTAATATTAAATTTCATTGCCGATGTTTACCATTATATTAGTTGTTACATACCTTGGTTCATTTTTGAACATAATGTGGTATTCGGCAACATCATCAAATGTGAATTCGGCCATACCATCATTTATTAGTCCCATAGAAACACCATCAACCGAAACTTCCGTGTTATCTGGTACTCCTGTGATTATATGTTCTTGGCCGACTAACCCCGTGGGTTCATATCCCAAAGACATCGCCTTCATAGAAACCAATGTATCATTTTCAACATATTGATTTGATATATTAGCAGTTTCTGAAAGAAAGCAACTTAAACCTTGGTCTTTGAAAAAATCCAATTTAATTAGATCAGACTGTTCTGCTGTATAAGACGGTCGTTTTGTTATAGGATCATATATTACAATATACATTATATACCACCAAAGCCTCCACCGCCCGGACCACCGCCACCACCTGCCGCTGCGGCAGCATACATATTTACAGCCATATTATCTAAAAACGCATATTGACCACCGGCGTTTACGCTCAGTGTAGCAGTTCCGGTAACAGTAATACCTGTTGTATCACTATTATTCAATTCAGCCCTAATCGATAATGATGCTCCAACCGGGAATGAAAAAATATTATCGGTGGAACCGGACGGTATAGTTTTGATTACTGAACCATTTGATAGGATCACAAAATTCATTGTGTAATCCGGTATAGACGGACCATCAGACACCCCAAGAGTCAATGTTATCAATTTCATAGTAGCAGAACCACTATAACCCGTCATCGAAATGGAATTTGTCGTATCGGTTGTTATATTAGTAACACTTGATGCTGAAAACGAATCAAGGTTGGGTATTATATCTGGAATGCTGTTATTAGACGAGATACTAGATGTGAATGTATCTAGTATCTCATTATTTTCTAAATTTCTAACCGTAACCGTACCAGAATATCCATTATGAGAATATATAGCAAATGAAACATCATCACCATCATTAAACACCGTGGTGAGTGTCGATCCAGAAGTCTGTAGAGTTATGACACTATTTTTATAAATTGCCAAGTATTGGCCTGCTGAAAGAATTGTTGGTAATTCAATTCTTATATCAGTTGCGGTATTAATACCCGTAACAGTCACTGTGTTACCAATATCATAACCGGACCCTGTTAAGTTAGAAAAATCCAACGGGTCAGGATAATAATCAAATGAGTTTACACCGAGTGTGAATGTATCTAATATATTGTTTCCATTATTTACATTTTTTAAAGTTACATCAACTAGCTTAGCTGCGGTTCCCTCAAACATAAAAGATACAGAACTACCCGGTAATACATCAAGTAGTACTGAATTACCGGAAGTCACCTGAACCGATTTACTCGTGTCATCGGTTTCGATACGGGTAGCTGTAAACTTTTCACTTGCTCCAGAATTCAACGAGGATGATAAGGTAGCTTCTATAAAAAACCCTGCATCAACCCCACTAATCGTTTGAGAATTTGTTACCGCTGCATCAGTTGTATTAATTTTATCATTGAAGCTTATTGCATTCGGTATTCTATCTTTTGGATCAGGCGGTTGATCATCTTCGGTAGATTTGGTGAAGAACGCATTATATCTATATGATGATTCTTGATAAACCGATCTAAAGAAAAATTCATCAATACCATTGGCAATGATTCCACCGCCACCACCAATACATTTTGCTCCGTCTGGTGCTAGAAAAACAACCCAATGACCACTCGTTGAACCAGCGGACGATGTACCAATGGTATCGAATTCCCCACTCTGGTCCACATATGCACCCGATGCTGAATATTCCATATAGAATCCGCCGCCCCAAGCGATGGATGAATTACTATTATCAATACGTTGATGAAGCATCAAGGGAAGGAAGCCGGTTGGGTTAATTATAGCATGGCTCACTGGTAGATACTCAAAAAAGTACGGTCTAAATGTATTATAAGCATAATATCCATCTATCACGCTTTCGGTAAATGTACCAGTTTGCATAATACCCAATGATGTTGAATTGTTTCTAATAATCAATTGGCTATTGTTTGCCGTAAGAACATCAATGCCCGGCTTCGATACTTTAAAATTGTTAGCGTCAATTAAAACTCTATTCACCATCGTAAAAACAAATATATGATCCCTGAGTTGTAGACGAATGATAACCATCCAGTGCAATATTTAAATTACTAGAAGATGCTACTACATTCATGCTTGCATTAATATTGTATACCCGTGTTCCAACATCATATGAATCTTTAATAAAAACATACACAAAGGGAGAAATCCCATTAGTTCCAGATAATGAAATATTTAAATACGGATTTGTACCTGAGCCTATTGTAAACTCTCCCTGTTGCAATACTTGTAGATAAGCACCCGACATGGAAAACAATAAATTACTATCAGATGTGGTCAAAACATCATACCCGAGTCGGGAAACCCAAAGACCATATTCACCTATGTTTTTTTGACCGATAATTATTCTGTTTGTCATACTGCACCCGGTATACGTAATATCGCATATCTAACCGTATATCCACCAGACGGATCATAATTTGCTACATAGTCGTCAATGAATTCAATACTATTTGATGTTATTTTGTATATAGGTTCAATTAATCGTTTGCGGACAAAATTATATCCTGTGTCTTCGCCGTACAAATAAATATCCTCAACAGCAGAATTATAATATTTTAAACCATTCATATTACCAGCAGTGACAATCGAAACTATTGCTTGTGGGGTATATGATTGTGTGGGGAAACTAACTGTTGCTCCACGCGAGGCTGTACCAGTTTGAATAACCGTTGCAGCATAATTGTTTCTAGAATCAAAAACCATTTCCCATTGAGATGCCGTCAATACATCAATACCCGGTTTGGAAATAAACAAACCGTGTGTTCCATCATTTAATTTTGTTGTTACTCTGTTTACCATTAGTCACTGATCAATATTCTATTGTTAACACCATCAAGGCTGATGTTGGCGCTTCCGATATTTATGTTGACATCAATCGTTCCGGCAGTAATTTTACTAGCTTCAAGATCAAATATCTTGGCATTGACAATTGCTGCGTCTCGAATCAAGGCGGTATCAATAGCGGCACCAGCGATATATGTTGTAATATTTGAAATATTTAAAGTGCCAACCAGTCTAGCAAAAGAACCAAGAGTACTGACTGCACCGCCCGTGTGATCGGTTAAATTCACACCGGCACGAGCACCAACTGTTGCATTATCAGCAGGCCGTCCAGAACCAGAAACAGAAGCCCATGTAGCCGTAGTCCCAAGACCAGCATCATCATTGAATAATGACGTATCAAGGATGTTATGACCAATTTCTTGCCAAACCGTACCAGACCAACGATAATGTTTATTATTACCAGTATTAAACCATGTGTCGTCGGTAGTTAACCCACCAGCTCCAAAAGTAACAACCGGATCAGTACCTTGTCTGAATGCTCTCGACAAGGTAGCATCATCGGCGGGTCTACCAGTGCCATTGATATTACCCCAAGCTAGGTTACCATTAACGTCCATCGCTGCGGCAGCACCGGTAACACCTTCCGGTATACCATCAAGGAACGTATCCCAATCAAATGTACCGGTGACAAAACTACTAGCCAAACCGCCTGAAGACAGAACTAGATTACCACCACTGTCTCTAATCTCGATACCATATGCACTTGCACCAGCACCAAGGTCACCAATTTTAACACGGGTATAACCGTTCTCGTCCTGAATGATCATATTTTCAGTGGCTGCATTAAGAGAGAAACGGGATGAGCCTAATTGAATATTAGCAGTATCAATCAAACCAGAAGCTATTCTGTCAGCCGCCATTGTTCCTTGAACAACCAAATTACCATTGATAACTTGAGCTACACTTGACCAGTTCACGCCATCATAGAAACGCGTTTCGGCAAATCCAGTAGTAGAAAGAGTAACCACATCACCGAGAACTGGAACCAGACCAGCCGCAGTAATTGTTGCAACAGCAACTGTATCAGACCAGCTACCATTGGTTCCATAAAATTGACGAGAGCCACGAACACCAGCAGAAATAATATATACAGTTTCTACAACCTTACTAGTTCCACCACTGACCGGATCACTAAATGTATAGCTGACCGTTAATGAAGTTGTGGTATACCAAGTTCCAGATGTTGCACTAGACGCACTGTCACGAGTGATGACCGAAGCGATATCAGACGAACCACCCAAGTCAACCCAACGTAATTGCAATGCTCCTGCACTGACACGTCCTTCTATACGACATGATTTAGTATAAGGCGTAGTTGCATCACCAGCTCTATAGAAAGTTCCAACCAGTGTTGACGTTGATGGAGTAACAGTTGACGCCTCGGAACTAACCCGCTGCATAACAAGACCATTATTAGCAGTGATGTATCCACCACCCAATGCATCTTTGACATCTAATAATGAAATAGTGTCATAAACAGTTGCACCATCTTTTGCTTCAATAAGAGTTGAACCGGTTATTGCAGCTGAATTCAAACTATAAGCATAATTTGTTGGACTGGTTATTAAAACGCCGTCTTGATATAGTTTGACATTACCACTCGTAACCTTGACATCAGATGGTCCATCAACTTTATGTAATTCACCAGTTAACGAACCGACACCATTCTTAATAGCAGTACCAGTGGTTGGTTGAATGTAATAGAGTACTGAATTCTGACCAGTTTTCGAACGAGTATATAAAGTGGTTTGTGTAATTTCGCGTTCAAGAGTGATGTCATAGATCGCCGCATCTGATGCAAATTGGAAATCATCAAATAGAACACCCGAATTGGAACCACGATACCCATTTGTTTGAACAGAATTAGAAGCTTCAGACGAAACAAGATATATTTCAATCGCTTCGGTGCCCACTGGAACGGACGAGTTGGTGTAAGTGAAGGTTGTCCACACACCATTATAAGACTGACCGCCTTCACCCTGATCAAACAATTGATGTGATAATGATTTTGAATAAACCGTTGATCCAATCTGTGCATTGTTTATATCTCGGAAGATGACTTCAGCATAACAATCATCTTCAGCTAGATAAACCTGTGTACCTGATACCGAAACAGATGCTGGTACAAGCATAGAAGAAGGACGAACCTTCGCGGTCATGGTGATGAAGCTAGGAACCGACTGAACACCAAAGCGTTTACCAACTCTATACCAACCACATGACCCAAATGGTGAAGTGCTAGTTGTTGATCCCCATGATAAGGTAGAGTTGAAATTACTATTGGAATCAACGGTGGCTACATATCCAACGTTATTGGTCGAACCAGAGTAAAGCCACCCAATTGGACCCGTTGTTGTCTGGGTTCCATCAATACCTTTTTCGAAACCAAAATTATAAACGCGGGTTGATGCTTGATATGCAACAATAGTAGATGTGATGTTTCCAGAATCGGCAGATAGTGCAGATATACCAATAGTTGGTAAAGACAATCCACCATTCTGGGTCACATTACTTGGAGTAGTATTAGTAATGGTGAATGAATTCAGCTTAGGGAAAGTGCTGTGCGTTAATTCTTCATCACCAGCATATACCGAGAATGTTGAATCACCATCAGAATATGCAATACCCGGTAGAAGAGCACCAGCCTGATCAGTGGTGAAGACATGTGTTGGATTGGTTTGGAAAATAGAAATACCACCAGCACCGATAAAACCTTGTATTGCTTTAGCAAATGATAACCGTTGATTGTATGTATAATCTTGACCATTGGCATCCCGGTAAATCACAGGAACATCGATACGAGCTTCACTAAGCGTCATGTTTGAAGTTATGATATCGGCACCAACAACACTATGTGAAATACCAATAGGAACAATAGTGCCATAACGCCATTTATTATTGGTTGGCGTTGCTGAATAACTGATTGAGCTTAAGCCACGGTAAACAACAAAGGTGCCGACTCCACCAGAATAATCGGTAACATAACCGTCTTCATTAGCGAAGAATGTGTGTGATTCATTAGTTGGAATGACAACCACATTATTAGAAGCATCTTGAATGCGACCAACAGTTACACTATCAGTATAAGTTTTATTTGAACCATCAACCGACTCCGTGCGAGAAGCAGTAATCGTTGCGCGAGTGGATGTACCGAAGTTAGCAATTGTTAATCTTGATGTATTTGAATCTACCGTGGTTAATGTTAATGATGATCCACTCTGATCTACAGCGGTCCAAGTATAAGGCGATGATAGATTCAATACATTGACATCGAAATCAATATAATCAGCACCGTTTTTGGCATTCGCGTCTTGATCAAATTCAAACACGAGCGAAGAAGCAGTGATCTTTAATGTTCTTGCGAGAACACCCTGTCTTGCTTTGGTCCAAGAAAGAGTACGAGTGAACGTGGTATCAACACCATTCGGATCACGATAGATAAGCTGAACGTCTAAAGTATTTGTATCAGCACCCAGTACAGTTGGCGTCACAGTCGAGCCGGAATAAGATGCGGTGATCGTTCCAGACGTGGTTGTGAAGGTTCCCCAACGCCATGTGTTGTTGGTCGTGGTGCCAGAATATGAAACGACATTCGAACCACGATACAATGTATATACGCAGTTACCGGTATTCATCGCAACCGTGATTACGCCATCTTCATCAGCTTTGTATGTGTGTGATTCATTAGAACCGATGACCTGAATATTATTTGTACCATCGATGATACGAGAGATGGTGAAATTATCTTCAAAATAAGTAATGGCTGTTGCAAGACCGATGCGCTTAATAACGAATGATGCATCATCAGCACCATATGGATCAAAACGGATACCACGAATAGTATTACCACTAAAGTCTGTTGAGGAACCAACGGTTGGATTATGTAGATCAAAGATTAATGTATGAGTGCCAACAATAGATAGGTCAGCATCTTGTATATTAGCTGTTGTATAGTTGGAACTAGCATAACTATGACCCGCTGTACTCCAATAGATACGCTTCTGACCGGTTCCATTAGATGAAATAACTTCAATCTCAACTGCCATGTATCTATAATCAGCACCCGCAAAATAATCAGCTGCTGGTAAATCATTGTATACATATTGATTTGTGCTAACCAAATCATCAACCGTGATTGCCCAGCCATTATTAATTGTCTGAGTAACGGCACCAGAAATTTGCCATCCGAAAATACTACTATCGAAATCATAATTGTAGTTGTTTGAATATACCGGCTTGCCTTCACTCGATGTAGCCTTGACATCAACAATCTCATTGGCACCAAAGTTACCAATAGTGATTATTTTTTGATCAACCGAAGTGCCAGCGGATAATGTGATAGAAGGCGAGGTTGTCCAAACCGGTTCCGAGATTGATGCCGAACGAGTAAGATTAGCGGTAATCGTATCAGAACCATTTTTAGCATTATCATCACCATCGAACGCAAACGTTTGTTTAGTTGGAATCAGATACCAATCAGATTGAGATACACCCGATCTAATTTTGGAATAATTGATTGTTCTATTGATTACTATATCTTGAGCATCGGTTGTTCTATATATAATTTGAACAGACAAAGAACCCTGATCAGCGAACATGTCACTAATACCTACCGTACCAGACGATTGATATTTTTTGACATTGGTTTCCGTAAAGGTTCCATATCTCCACGTGTTGGCTGTGGTGGTTCCCGAATAAGATACAGCGGTTGTTCCAAGATAAACTTCAACATCGGTGTTACCTATTAGGTAACTCTCAACCATTTTGCCATCACCATCCAACGCAAAGGCCGTCTGTGGGTTCGTCAGGAACACTTGTAGGGCATCGGCACCAATTGAACCAGAAGCACCGTCACGGACCCTCACAACGCGGATTTGATCTTCATAAACAGTGGTTATCGTATTAACGGTATCCGATACACTCGCTTTGACATCAACATATGTAGATGAACCAAAATTGGTGACAGATAAAGCACGACTATTACCAGTACCGGTTAATGTAATATTACCGGCTGTTTGATCTTTAGCAGTCCATGTGACCGTTCCCGGTAAGAAGGACTTGATAGCATCGAACGCAATTGAATCACTGCCGTTGAGTGGACTGTCACCAGCATCAAAGTTGAATTGCATTGATGAAGAGAACAAACGAATTGCTCTAGCATTAACACCAGCACGAGCTTTGGAATATGAAATAGTCTTAGTTTGGGTTGGTCCGGTTGAACCCACTGAATCAGTATAAACAACGTCGAATGAAAGCGTACCAGCATCTTCTGACATGGCAGAAATACCGACACTTGGTAAGGCTAGAGCACCATCGCGTGTTGTGTCGGTCGCAACAAAATTATTAACCAAGAAACTATCATCTGCACCACCGGCATTATATGAAACTTCAGTAGCACCACGGAAGACACGGATTACCGAATCGCCACTGTCATAATCAGAAACAACCCCTTCCTCATCAGCACCAAATATATGAGCTTCGTTCGACAGAGCCACAACAATATTACTGGCACCTTCATCTACCTTATAAACAGTGAATTGATCAGAATAATTTACAGCGTCATGAGTCGCTGATGCAGTCACTGTAATGGTTTCATATGGTATGAAATTGGCGATGTTTAATATTTTCTGATAATCGGTCGCACCAGTTAATAGCAAAGTGTTTCGGTTGACTGAATTCTCATCTACAGCTGTCCACGTTGGAACGCCGAGATTAGTAGAAATGGCATTTAGGGTAATAGTATCAGAACCATTTACAGGATTACCATCCTGATTGAATTTGAATACTTGCCCTGTTCCATAAAGTCGCATCAAACGAGCTTTATTACCAGCACGCGACTTGGAATATGAAACAACTTTATTGATTGTTACATCATCACCATTCGGATCACGATAGATAATTGGAATGGTCAGTGTGCCAAAATCGCTAGACATGGCAGAAATGCCGACCGCTGGTTTGGTCAAACCACCATTACTAGTAACATTCGAAACTATATAAGTTCCAAACCGGAATTTATTATTAGCAGCAGTGGCTTGATAGTTTATTTCTTCGGAACCACGGAAGACACGAACATCTGTATCGCCACCGCCATACGATGAAACAACACCATCTTCATCTGCTGCGAATGAATGTGATTCATTGGTAAGGAGAGCTTGAACAACCCCCGAACCGTTCCGCACACGACCAATCGTGATGGTGTCTTTGATAACTTGGGCTTGACCCTGAACCGTTATCGATGCTGTAGCTTCAACGACTGCATATTCGGAATTACCGAACTGTGAAATCGTCATAGTTCTCGCAACACCAGAACCACCCAGTGTTATCGAACCGCCTAGTTCATCTTTAGCAGTAACAACTACATCACCAGTATCAACAAGATTTACAGCTACATTGATTGAAACGGTTTGAACATTATCAAGCGGTAAGTCGTCGCCTGTAAATCTGAATACTTGTTCCGATGCCGCGAGTTGTACCCATCTCGCATCGCGCCCGTTTCTTGATTTTGTGTAAGATATAATTTTTGTGTAGGTAGTATCTTGTCCATTTTTATCTCTATAAACAATTGGTACTGTTAAGTTGCCGACATTTGCCGACATAGCCGTAATACCAGTTGCACCACCAGTTAAAGCCGCATTTTTAGTAACACTGTTGGCCGTTATGACACCGAAGCGCCAACGATCATCAGCCGCAGTTGATTGATATGTTATTAGTCTAGTACCATGGTAAACTGAGAAAGTACAGTCACCACTTGCATAATCACCTACTAAAATAACACCACCTTCATCAGCAAAGAAACTATGGTTTTCATTTGTTCCAACGATGGTAATAGAATCACGAGCTTGATCCAATCTAACTACTCGAATAGTGTCAATGTAATCAATAGCGTTATAGGTAGATGATACACTAACGGTTATCTCGGTTGCAGAACCGATGTCATCAATGTCTAATGTTCGTGTGTCAGCATCTGGTGATGATGTGAATGCAACAGCATCATCATTTTGATCAACAGCCGTCCACGTTGCTGATGGAACATTTATTCTAAGAGACGAGAAGGTTATGATTTGATTGGTATCAATCGGGTCACCGAACTGGTCGAACTCAAACGTAAAAGATGTTGCACGAAGTCTAATATTTCTTACATTCGTTCCTGCAAGTGATTTCGTATAAGAAATTATCTTGGTGAAGGTCAAATCTGATCCTTGATTATCCGTAAAGATAACCGGAACAGTAAGCGAACCATCAGTATCAGACATTGCCGAAATACCAATGATAGGGGCAACCAAGCCAACATTACGAGTCACATTGGTTGGTGTCATTGTACCGAAACGGAAAGTGTTGTTCACCTTCGTTGCCGAATAGTTGATTGCAACAGAACCACTATAAACAACTACAGTCGTATTAGCGGTAGAATAATCATCCACCAACCCAGCCTCGTCCGCAGGGAATGAATGATTATCATTTCCAATAAAGACAGTTACTCCGTCTTTACCCTCGGAACCCTGATTAAGTCTATAAATGGTTAAGGTATCAACTAAAGTTTCACCCGTGAACGAATCCACAGCACTAACAGAAATATTCGCCTGATTAGCAGAACCAAAGTTGGCAATACTTAAAATCTTCTCGTCACCATTAGCACCAGAAGTCAATGAAAGATTATTACTATCCTCATCCACAGCAGTCCATGCCGCTGTACCATCAATAAATTGACGAACCGCGTTTAGAGTGATTTCATCAGCATTATCAACAGGTTGACCGGATGTATTGAAGTTGAATAATTGAGAAGAGGCTATCAATCTCAGGGCACGAGCATCGGTTCCAGCTTTAGACTTGGAATAAGTGATGGCACGTTGTATAGTTCTATCAACACTATTAAGGTCAGTATAAATTACTTCGAATAATAATATACCGGTGTTGCTAGCTTTAACAAAATCCGAGATACCAATAATTGGTAACGCCAATGCTCCGTTGCGTGTGACATCGGTTGGGGTTACCGTACCTAAACGCCATGTACCCGGAACAACACTAGCATTATAATTTACTTCGGTGGTGCCAGCATATACTTTGATTATTGAATTACCACCAGCATACTCTGTTCCGATTACTGCATTTTCTTCATCTGCATAGAACGTATGTGATTCATTAGTTAATGAAACCTGTACACCACCAGCACCTTCACGTAGTCTCACAATAGTGATTGTATCACTGAAGCCGACCGAAACACCACCGATCATGGATGTTCCACTCGCGGTCACACTGACACTTTGTGCATCATCAAATGCTGTTATTGCAAGAGTGCGTTGGTTACCTGATCCGGTTAATGCAACAGCTACTTCATTTTGATCTTCGGCAGCGAATGTAAGATTGGATACATTGGTGGCAACAGCTGTGAATACAATACTGTCACTTCCATTGACCGGTGAGTCTTCGCTATCAAATTCAAAAACCAATTTGGTTGCAAATAATCTTAGATTACGAGCGGCCACACCAGCACGAGACTTAACATATGTGATTTCTTTATATACAGTTCTATCAACAGCATTCACATCGCGATAGATAATCGGTAATCTCAAACGACCAGTATCTTCTGTCATGGCAGAAACACCAATCGCAGGAGCAGTTAAATTTGCATTGGTTACATTCGTTGGAGTTATAGTGCCAAACCGAAATTCTTCATTACCAGTACCATATGTTTTTTCTGTATCACCCAAGAATACACGAACTATTGTATCACCACTGGTGTAATCAGAAACAACACCATTTTCATCTGATGGGAAGATGTGTGATTCATTTTCAATCAATGCAGTAATTGCATCAGTACCACGTTTCAATCTTACAATGGTTATCTCATCACGATACGTGACACTGTTGCCATCGATACTAGTTGTGATCGATGCCGAAACTCTAACCCATTCAGATGAACCAAAGTTGGCAATCGTTACTTTTTTGGTATCTGCATCCACTGATGACAGAGCCACGGCACCACCAGCCTGATTGATAGCGGTCCATGTCGGATTGTCACCCAAGAGTGTTCTCTGAGTGGTTAGGGTAATTTCATCAGCACCATTAAGAGCGACACCTTCACCATCAAATCTAAAGATTTGTGATGTGGCAGACATGCGCAACCCACGTGCCTGTGCACCAACCTTGGCCTTGGAATAAGAGATGACACGGGTTATGGTTTCATCATTACCGGTAGGGTCTTTATAGATTACCGGAACGGTAAGAGAACCAGCATCACCAGACATTGAACTAACACCAATTTCGGGTGCAGTCTCTGTTACATCTTTGATAACATTGCTGGCAACAATGGTTCCGAAACTGAAAGTATTAAGACCGCCACCAACATCATATGAGATTTCTTCAGAACCACGGAACACACGAACAGTACAATTACCATCATCGAACAGTCCAGCATCAATTGTTCCGTCTGGGCCAGCAAAGAAGGTATGGTTTTCATTGGTCATAAGAACAACTAGACCAGCGATTGCACCTTTGATTCTATAGATGGAGAAGGTATCAGTGATTTCTACTTCAACCGCATTGACAGTATATGTTGCAACACAGGTGACCTTAACGAATTCGGATGTACCAAAATCAGTAATACTCAATGCTCTTGAATCACCAGTGCCAGTCAAGGTTACCGATTGAGCACTATCGTTTAGAGCAGTGAATACAGGGTCTGTATCAAGATGTTGACGGAAGGCGGTAATCGTAATTGTGTCAGAAGGATTGATTGCAATATTATCGCCATCAAATCTAAACACCTGTCCAGTACCATACAGTTGAAGGTTTCTTCCCAATTCACCTTCGCGTGATTTAGCATATGAAATACGTTTAGTATATGTTGTGTCGGCACCATTATTATTTCTATAGATGACAGGTACATCAATATAACCAAACAAATTGGTCATGGCGGAAATACCAACGGTTGGTGCAGTTTCGCCACCATCAATAGTGATACCAGCAGAAGCAGTAATCGTACCAAATCTAAATTTGTTATTACCAGCCGCACCCTGATATAAAATTACTTCAGTGCCGCGATACACCGATATTAAAGAGTTTCCACTATCGTAATCTCCACCACTGATGACACCATTCTCATCAGCAAAAAAAGTATGCGATTCATTTGAAAGAACTACATTAATTGTACTCGATCCATCAACCAGTCTAACAATTCTGATCTTATCACTATATTCAACAGTATCAATTGTTACAGCAACCGTGACTGTTACATATTCAGATGCAGCAAAGTTACCAATCGGTAAGGTTCTAGTATCGTCACCAGTTCCAGACAAAGCGACCGGATCATCAAGCTCGTTTACCGCTGTCCAAGTAATTCCCGAAACACCAGTACGAATCGTGGACAAGGTAATGACGGCACCACCATCTTTCGCTTGATTATCCCCAGTGAATTCAAAGGTTTGCGCATCTGAGAAAAGATAAAGCGCTTTTGCACCCACCCCTGCTAATGATTTGGTCAGGCTCATTACTTTTGTGATGGTGACCGAATCATATACGGCTTGGAATACAGCTCTTGCTTTATTGGCGGCCATCGCCGTGATAGCATAATTACCAGCAGTTCCACCAGCAGTATCATCAATCGTGGCTGAACAACCTATTGTTGATAATACAGTATATGCTGTATCTGTATTACGCTTAGTGATACCGCGATACACATCAAATGTACCAATGGCATCATCAAGGCCACCCACCACAATGGTTCCATCTTCTTCAGCTGGCACCAGATGAGATTCATTGGTTAAGAAACCTGCAACGGCATCAACACCACCGATTAGTTTTCTAACCACGATGACATCATTGATACTTTCGTCATCAATCGTGACCGTGATTGGGAAAACTGCGGCTGAAACGGTAGACCATAATAATTCAAACGATGATACACCCGAACCACTACCAGCTGATGTAAAGTTGGTAGAAGAGAATGATGTTGCCGCATCATCAACGATTGTAAGTTCCGATGTTGTCGGTGCTGTACTCAATGATTGGTGCTGGATGCGGAAATGGATAGACGCATTTTCTGGAACAGTTGCTACATCATCCTCGAAAAGAAAGACCGATGAATCTGGATTAAGTGATATCAGTTTGGCGGTTGATCCAATAATTCTCGGAACGAACATGGTGTCAGATAGAGTTCCATCATCAACCGTGATGGTGATTGGAAATTCATTGGCTGCGAATTCTGTATAAGCAATATCAAATTTGAATGATCCACGATGAGTTGTTCCACCGGCATCAAAAATCACGGTATCATCCGTAACCGTACTCGTAAGTGTTGCTGCAATCACATTATCATCTTTATCAGTAACAACAATATCTGTACTTGTGATTGCTGATGCTTGGCCCTGATATTGTACATTGAAGGTTATAGTAGGGTTTGTTGGAGATGATGCCGCATTGCTATCAAACATATAACCCGGAACATTAGCGGTGATGACCAACGAGCGTGCGTTTGTACCGCGTTCTAGGAAGATCGCCCACTGTTTTGGACCGGATGTGCCGGTGATATATTCCAAAACATACGTGTTACCATTGGTGGTGTTTTTGTAAATTGAGTTGATTGGATAAGTCGTTGCTGGATCAGATGCAAACTCACCAATGTATTGTACTTGTGGCACACTCGTATCGAGAGCACCAACATATACGACGCCACCACTGATACTGAATGGGGTTAACGAAGATGTTCCATCAGTGATTTTAAACTTATCAACAATGATTTCGAATTCAGAATCACCCGGCGTCGGATTTAATGTACCTGCATCGATAGTTGCATTCGCCAGCAATCTATACCGAGAAGCCAAAGTGACACCAGTAGCAAATGTACCTGATTCCGAAATGACTCGCATTGTTTCATTAACGTTATCAACCGATACAATTACAGCTGCATAGGTTTTATTTGCATAGTCAACGCCAAGGAAGACTTCATCACCCGGATTAAAATCCAACGAACCGGTGTTGGTGAATTCAATTTCTCGTTCATAATCAGTGATGAAACCAAAACCAACCACTTTATTATTAACGTTCGTTCTAACACCATAAGCACCAGCGATACCGTTGATTGATACTAATGATTGCTGGACGGTTGCTTCATTTTCACCAATACGAGTTACCGCCGTGGTGATTTCACCAGAGATTGCAGTGTCTTCTGCGGTTCGTGCGAATTGTTCACTCTTCAGATTGGCTTCAATGATTTTAACTTTGAAGTCAGCAATCACTACCCATGATGTTCCGTCATATCTATATTGTTCCCATTTGGTAACGTTGATTTGAGCAGCGGTAGCAGGGTCAGCGGCATTCACATCAGGTATAGAAACAGTAGATGTATCAAACCAAATATCACCATAGGCCGGTGCCGGAATGAATGTGTCATCTGGTGCAGTTGGACTGAAGTAAATGGTTACAGCACCGTCAGAAATTGCACGAGCACTCGCAAAACTTAGAAGCAGTCGAATGAAATCTGGATCAGTCTGTTGAACCCAAACATTATTATTGAACAAGTAAACATCGTTTCTTGGACTTCCGCCATCATCGGTAATATCAACCCATACATCACCCTCGGATGGTGCTTGTTTTGGTGGAGATAGTGCAGCTTGGTTAGCTTGGGTTGGTTCATCCGCAGAAAAATAAACGAATATAGTTCCGTCAGCGATTGCTCCTTGAAGGAAAATATAATCTAGGGCGGTTTGAATGCGAAGATCAGAAATGGCGATCCACGTAGGATGTGCATAACGATATACTTTATTGGAGTCACTGGTATCGAACCAGATATCACCATCGTTCTGTGCGGTTAATCCGACCGGTGCCGATGTTTGATAGTAGGTGAGAATTTTTGAATCGGCTGTACCCTGTGCAGTGTTCGCTGCTTCTCTGATGATCGCGTCAACGATAACTCGTTTCGAAAACTCATCATATACAGTAAACCATACACCTGCATCATAGGTGAATAGCAAGTCATCACGATCATTATACCAAAGATCACCCTCAGAAGCACCAGTTGGTGTATCGGTTTGTATGAAAATCTGAACAACACCGTCAGAAATTGCCTGAAGCTTCTGTTGGGATAAGATACCACGGGCGCTTGCTTCACTAGTAGTATCAATCCATGTTTCTGTTATAGAATTCCAAACCCAAACTCGTTCAGGGCTTTGATCTGTTTCAATCCATATATCATTATCATAGAATGGACCCTGTACATTTTCAAGTGGTTCGTCATTTTGACGGAATATATTTCTGGCACCATACAAATATGAAGAATTCAATTGAGTAATACGTGTTTCTAAATTTGGAAATGATCCACCACCACCCACGAGGGTCAAAATAGCATTTGCTAATTGGGAGTGGTTACCTTTTTCCAAGGTTAACCCGGCAGACTCAATTGTATATGCTAATTCTTCTTGAAGAGCATTCAAGAAATCAGCAGTAACCTTTGTTCCTTCAACACCAAGAGACGGATTTCCCTCTGAGAATTGATTGTTAATTGAGCCTTCACTGTCAATACGATGCATAACGTCGAACTTATTCCTAATCTTATTAAATATTTATTCGATAACTTGTATGTGTTTTAAAGTTGACCAGACTAAATTAACATGATACCGGTTTCGAAACATAATTTGGAGAATCCGCATGACAGATCGCAGTTTTTTAAAGGACATGGTAAAACATGTCGTTGATATTTATATCAGTATATACAATGTAGTAATACAAAAACGACCATTGGTTAATACTTTTTTGTTATTCGTAGTATTCGGAATGATTTCCGGTATATTCGGTGATAACGTATTTGGTAATGTGTCCGTGTTTATTTCGAATGCTTGGCTTGCCGCATTTGTCATTTTTGGTTTTTGTCATATAACCGGAGTTGAAATCGAACCTATTGAAACGGATACACCAGAAGAGTAATGAGAAAAGAAATCAAATACTCTTTATGCGAACATGACGCTTTTCCACATGTTGAACTTAGTTCACTTGTGCGCAAATTCTATTTCAGTTGCACCAAACATGATAATGATCGGGTCAACCTTTCACATCCGGTGCTTCATTTTGCATTGAATTTTGGATCAGTAGGATTTACCCACTATGAATTAATCGTTGTGAAAAAATATATAATCCAATCCAAAATTGCGAAAACATACGAACATACTATTCGATTGTTGGAATTATTAGTTGATTTGGAAAGTCTGATGAGTGGCGCTACAGTTAAGTGCGGTTCATAAGAAAGTAAACATTATGGAAGTTCTAGGTGTTGAATTCGTATGGAAGATTTGTCTATCACTATGGTTGATCGCTGGTCTTATTGAATACATCTGGTATCTCGGTCTGTACCGGTTTTACCCAACTGAATATGTTCCCGAAGGGTTTAGATTCGAGTTGGGTAATTCTCCCATCTTTTCTCGTGTTGTGTTGTTTCTATCGTCTATGATCGGTGGACCAATCTATTTGGCCCGAAACATCGCAATGGATCAGCGACCGTTTGTGACTTCTCTCAATTAACCAATTGTATAAAGCTTGCTACCAGCACGAGCTTTACCAGCACGAAAATATCCCGTGGTAGTGCCACCAGCACCCGTTCCACCAATAAAGGTATCGCGCGAACCCGTAGCAACGAAAGCCGTACCAGTGCGATAGGGTTGCGATCCAGCGACCTTCTGCCAGCGCGTGATTGGATCACCGACACGACCCGTGTTCAGACCGTTGGTTAAATGAGTTGGAGCGCCTTCTTGAAGATATGCATCATAACTGTTCCCATGAGCACACGCATGAACTGACCACTTATCATTTTTCCGATGAACAGCTAGTCCATTAACAAACGTATCAGGTGATCCAGTTACAGCTTGATCCGGTGTGCATTCAAAAAATACAGTACTCAGTGATGTGACGAAGGCAACATTAGCCATTTAATTGTTTCTTACTATCAACGAAATCAAGAATTTTTTCAATCTTTACGTCATCAACTGGTAAACTTTGTGCGTATTCAATAAAGGTTATGCGTTTATTGCCCTTGAATGTCCGAGTCAGACTATCGGCAGATGATTGCAATGCTGGTGGATGCCAATCGATCACCTGATTGAAAATGAAATCATGACCGTACACCATGTTGTTGCCATCAGCATCTTCACCGCTAGCCAATTCTTGTAGCAATCGGAAAGACCAAGGACGTTCCTCAACCGTGATACCCGATGGATTCTTCGTCACGGTAACGAGTTGTTGTAATAGATCAATGATTTGATCTAGCTTCTGGTTATCTAATTCAGCCACAAGAACACTTTTTACCTTTTTTCATAATACGTTTAAATAATTTTTCACGAAGACTTAAAGAACGGTTCGCTTTAATACTATTTACTTCTTGTTCTTTATGAAGCTTCAGTTTAGCTTCCATTACTTCTCTCAATGTATCATTTTCTATAATATTATTTAGAATTTGATCATAAAATTCTGCACCCCATGGATTCACGTGATGCACTCCCGAAGTAATAATGATTTTGTCACCATGTATGAATTCCACCGAAGAGTCTTCAATGACTTCAGATTTGGTTCCATGGAAATGTAATTCGGTATCCCCATCAAAATGAATGTGAAGCTTCCCGTTATCATCGTATTCGAATCTAACAGGAAGCTTCGGTACACCCACCGACAGGGGTTTCTTAACTGGACTTTCCACGAGATGCCTTAGTAGGAGGGACAACCGGTTTTTCAAAACCAGCCTTTTCCATATTTCTAGCGGCACTGCGAAGAGATTTGTCCACAGCATCAACACGTCCTAGAACGCGTTTGATTTGACCAGATGCTTCGGCCTGTTGCTCAAGTAGGTTCTTCTGTAATGTAACAATTTGCATCAATGCTGCCAATTGCTGTTCTGCTACCGTATCCAATGTTTCCACCTTGGTTCCGCGACCACTACCGCCACCAGAAACAAATTCTTCAAGTTCCATTGGTTCGGCAACAGGTTCCACCATCGGCTTAAGTTGATCTGGGATCGGTAGGTTGTGTTGCTTGAGATAGGCAAGTGCAGCATCACCCTCAATCTTTTCAGATTGTGCCGGTGCGATGGTTGGTCTGTTTTCAATCAATGGCTCATCCGACTTTGTAATAGGTTGACCCAATGATGCTTTAAATCTATCCAAGAACGGATGAGATTTCTGCTTAGCTTTATATCTAGCAGATGATCCAATCCAGCTTTCGGATTGCTGCTGATCATACATCGAAATATAAAATTCAGGAATTTGGCGAAGCGAAGATGAACTTCCATCATGACCCGCCTTACCAGAGTAATATGCAATCATGCTTGGATATCCCATAAACGGGGATGGTTCTGCTGCAAGAATTGCTGCAATATTACGATTGTCCATTCTGTGCCGTTGTAAGAAATTAATCATGGTATCTACTTCAGCAGTACCACTAATATCATTCAAATGTACCAACAGCATATTACCATTGTTTGCTCTATATCCAAGAAGCAAACAAGGTTCGCCTTCGTGTTCACCAAAATTTCTCATGTAATTATTATCCTTGTTGTTCCGTAACACCCTGCTTAGCCAAAGACTCACTGATCTTTTGACGTAAGATACCAACCGGAAGGGCTTCACGGCCTTGGACGCCACCATTTTTAAAGAGTCGATCAACCAGCTGAAGCATGATGACTCCATCTTGAACCACCAAATCTTCAAGTGGCAAATTAGCCTTTTCTTGACTTGGGTTCGTCGCGGCGACTTCTGCACCGGGGTTGTGTTCGGCTGTATCGTCTTTTTTATTAGCACTCATTTATGTCTCTCCAAATTATCGACAGGCATATTTATTCTGTCAGTGATATACTTAGAGGCATAGGATGGGGTTTTACATGTCATATAATAAAAAGAACACGGAGATAAAAATGATTCCTTTAAAGCCTTTGGTGATTAATTTATTTGGTGGACCCGGAAGTGGTAAATCAACATCTGCCGCCCTATTATTTGGTCATCTCAAACAACATGGATACAATGTTGAACTCGTTACTGAATATGCAAAAGAACTAGTATGGGAAGAACGAAACAAAACGCTAGCTAATCAAATATATCTATTGGGCAAACAAACCAACCGGATTGAAATGCTAAGAGGCAAGGTTGATGCAATCATCACCGATAGCCCATTACTATTATGTTCTATCTATAGAGGCGAACATTATCCACAAGCGTTTGATGATTTGGTCAAATGGCAATATGATCAGCACGACAATAAAAACTTTTTCTTGAATAGAGTAAAACAATTTAACCCAAAGGGTCGAGTACATACATTAGAACAATCAATAGAGATTGACACAACCGTCAAATCATTACTTGATCGACACGAATACACATATGAAACAATCCCCGGAAACGAAGGTGGTGTGACTTTGCTTTGCAGCAAGGTCAGGACTTATATCAATACATTGAAAATATTAAGATAATTGGAGCGGTATGACGGATTCGAACCGTCACCTAGACCATGGCACGGTCTTGTTCTACCCTTATAACTAATACTGCGTAAATTATCATATTATACTTATAGCAAACGAAAGGTTAATCACCCATGCAAATTTATCTTAATGAAGACGAAAGAGAAGCTATCGCCAAAACCATGGCAGAAGTATTAGTGCGTCCTATTGTGAACGCGCTATTTAATAATGACTCCTTCGTGGATGCTACACCCGAATGTCCCGATTCCGACGAGTATCCAGAATGCGAAGAAGAGCATATGGAAGAAACATATAGAACCGATGCCGATGTAGGACCAGAGTTCAATGATCTTCCGCCTTATCTCAAAGTTGATAAAATGCTGAAACACACCTACGATTATATCAATGATTTGCCAGATGATAAGATGCAGCGATTCATGGATGTGACATCATCGTTGGATAAGAAGATGGCGCGCAAGCACCGCAAAACATTAAAAGAGTTATTGAGTGGTGATTTCAATCAAATGGGGTTCCGCACATTAAATGAAAACCTCTTTAATAAAGGCAGCGAGTTCAGTGAAATCATGAAGAAACTGGGCGAGCGTAAAGTTGTAAGTGATACAGCACGACAAACTGATGAACTTATCAACAAAGCACTAGATAATATTCCCGGTGCTTGGCCAGAAGATATCTCTTATTCATGCAAGAGTGACGGTCATTGGCCGGTTGATCCGAACAATATCACAGTATCATTCAAAACTAGATAAAAAAAGGGGAGAGATTATTGACCTATTCGCCAATCAATCTCTCCCCCGACCGACAATCGCGGTTTCGCTGTGTACTATACAACGTTCGATATTTGTCTATGGCATGCCTCGAAAGGGCCAGCTAATGGGTTTTTAATGATGTACCCCAGAGCCATTGATAAGGCACATCATATTCTTGATAACTGTTATCAAGAACCACCGTGTAGGCAGCGGATGCTTTATAACCTTCGCTTTTACCTTCAGAAACGGTTAGACTGACGGCCTACTAATAATGGTGGGTGGAACAAGGGATCACGCTTCGTTCCTTTTTTACTGCATTAGTAACTTCCTCTAATGCACCCGTATTTGTACATATCCTCCATACGGCTAAGGTAGCTACTTCCCGCCGCAGTTTCATCGGACCTGCGTCCAGTTTAGTACAAATTCTATTTTTCAATCGGTCGGTACTAGTTTAATTATCTCATCGATGGGGAAACCAGCTTTTGTATCATTCAAATCAGCTAATTCCGTTGATAGGGAAGTCGGAAGTTCAACCTTTTGGAGAAACGCCATATCAAGGTGTAGCATTGACTCGCCGTTTCCATTCGACATATCAGACTTAGACAAACCGCAGACATCACCAAGATGACCCAAGCAGCACATGCCGCTTTTATTCCACAGTTGCCCACGGGCCTTCTTCGCTGATGGATCACGAAGTCTGGCAATCCACTTATCTAAAATTTCTTGCTTCATAATCACACCACGTTGTAAACTTCAAGTTTTAATTCTTTTGCGGATGTTCCCCATCCCAAGAATTCACCATAATTGATCATATAGCCTTCGAATTCGATCTTAGACTCAACCGTATGATCCTTATCATTGTCATACCGTTTTCTACCGAACAATAATTCGTTCAAAGCAATTTTCAACTTTGCAACAGCAACAACATCAACCGTCATCGCTATAACTTTGGAATACGGACCTTCACGACTTTCAGAATCATACCACTCATAAACCACCGAAACAATATAAAGTTTATCACCCGGTGTGGTTCCGCTTGGAACATCTTGCGCACGCGATTCGACACGACTATCATTACGGTCATAATCCGTATAGGCTATTTTATTCTCTTCGTCGAGCCAAACCATTGTTGTCATCAATGTTATCCTCTTTATTCATACTTGTAAGTTAATTGTTCAACCCCGTCAATGATTTTCTGAACATCACAAGCATAATAACCAGATGAATTGAAATTATTAACTTCAATTATTTTATACTCACCATGAATATAAGCTATATCTAGAACGAATGCTTCCGCTGGTTGATATATGGCGATCATTGCATTGATGAATGCTATCGGCCCTGCATCAACACATTCTTGATAAAGGACGCGTCTATTTCTAGAATACAGGCTTCCGGTTAGAATTTGGCCACCAGCGATAAAGAATCTGTATTCAGCCGAAATGTTTTTAGGCTGACATAACATAATTTCTGTATCAGCATGGAGTAATTGAAATTCATCGGTTGGTTCGATGTCCGCATAATGGTCACGCCAGCAAATAAACTCTTCCCGGTTCATAATAGTTCCGTTGAAAGATTTATTATCAGCTGTCGGACGAACGAATATATCGCTACCGGAAAAAGATGCATCCCGTAATTTACTGACCTTGCCCCATCCATTCATACAATGTTTTTTACCGAAGCCATCACGCCATTGAGTGAATTCGAAATCTTCATCAAGGAATGATCCGGGCTTCCAACCTCTACGGCGAGCCACACGAACTAATCCCATTGATCCTGATACGATTATCGGTTTGGTATCATCGATATGAATTTGATCTTCATCAACCAGTGTATTGGTAAATGGAATTGGCTTGACCAATACATGATCAATATTCATTCTTTTCAACGAATCAAGAAACGAATCATAATTGTATTCGTTATATAAATCTTCTTGTACTATCCAAAACATTATGTTTCTCGTTTAATGATGGGGTGCCATGTCGCTCGTTAAACGACTAGAATCGACTCGCCCTCGGAAAAGGACTGCCGCATAGGTTTGCATGCCTGCAACACCCGGAACGCACACTTCACCGCTCCTAGATGACGCCACCATTATATCTATCAGATTGGATTCGAACCAACCATCGTCTACATAACCTCGACGACTTTCAACGCTTGCTTCACTGCCCCCGTTGCTCCATTTGTTACCTACTTGTTACTCAGTAACCAGATGATGGACGGGCGATTCACATATAGGCGTGCACATACCCCGTGCACTGATAGATAGTATTTATGCGACCGAGTTGGATTTGAACCAACGACCTTCCTAGTTTTTGTAAGAAAGCTCTACCAGACTGAGCATTATCGATCAACCCCATAATCATAAGGTATATTTGTCTTGACAAAATACCGAGTATATTCCTGACTGATTACTAATCGGTGTCAGCTTACGCTACTCCACATCAGTATACCAGCCCGAAATAATAAGCCTCTGCGCGAACTATGTTATGACAGTGCTTCACTCGATATTATTGGCAGTCGTTAAGAGACTTGAACTCCTTAGATGGTAGCTATATCCATCTAGACACCTACCAGAAACAACACGCTGGATTCTCAACGGCCTTGTGTTGTTTCTGATAATACAGCCAACGACTATAAGATCATTTGCATGCCTACCGGGAGTCGAACCCATTACAACCGTATCCAGACACTCATTTGTATTACGGACTATGTGTCTAAGTCGGCACGCATAGTTATTGTTGTCCATTTGGACGAAACAGCTAGTTTAGATGACAGGCGACGGGAATCGAACCCGCATACAACGTTTGACATTACCGGACCAGTTCGTTTTCCAAAGTGGCCGGGATTAAGAAGCTCTACCATATTGAGCTACGTCCCATCTCTAAACTAATTCCCGACTGTAAGCCACTCTGGTGGTGATGCCAACAGAATGACAATAACCGATTTTCCTCGGTAAAGGCGACTGATTTGTGATCCTACAGGTTACCGCCCATATTCTCTTTTGTCAGTCCATTCACTAAGACACCATAAGATGCCTTCCCCGAAGGGAACTTGTGTGCACTCTAGTCAGTACACGAAAACTATATCTCGTCACCCGAAGCTATCTCTATTAAGAGAATATCCGGTTCTCTGTGGCCACCAGAGCTGAGTTTTTGTCGTTTCTAGAAAACGTTTGGACTCTCTTTTGTAAGATGACGAGGCCGGTCACATCCCCAGATTTAAACGGGACACCGGCTTTGACACACGCCATTTAAACTAGGCATTCCGCAATGATCAGTAAAAGTTCCGCCCCGTACTCCGGTTATGGTCACCAATACAACACATGCATCTGTGTCAACAAACTTTTAGAACAACTTGCGATGAAACACCGGAACCCATCATACCATGCCAATAGCACAACAGTGTTTATTTTCGTTAAACAAGGAGTATCTATCCCGATGCTCCAACGGAAGCTGTTCTAAGCTTCACACAACAATGTCAAAGAGCATTCAATTCTTTCGGCGGGGAGTTACTAGGAAGTAACTCCCCGCCGATGATTTATACTATACAGGGCGATCTATATAAAGTCAACCCCGTTACTGCATTTTATTCACGGACGACCTTGACCACGTGTGAAGCGAGAACCATTACGGCTTTTCGCATTCTTGGACTTGTCGCCCGAACGGAAGGAGTTACCAATGCTGGTGCGCTTACGTACACCAACGACATGAGTATTACCAGATGCGTGCTTTGCCATGATGTTTATTACCTTGTATGTTGTTTCTGTATTATCTGTATACAGGTTGAATTTCTATAAGTCAAGTATAAAATACGGCTGAACGCATCCATTTAATTTAATGCTACCGGCCTATCTCTTCAGGTGAGGAACTGTAGCAACCGCAAGTTAATGTTTCCATCTTTCGATGGAATTGGTAGTGCTGATCGGACTCGAACCGATGACTGACCCACGTTATGAGCGTGGCGCTCTCCCAACTGAGCTACAGCACCAAATCTTGGAGCGGATGGACGGGTTCGAACCGACGACATACAGATTGGAAATCTGTCGCTCTGCCAACTGAGCTACATCCGCATCATGTTACTTATAGGCAAATCACCAATAGAGTCAATAAAAATATTTCAAAGTTTACATAAAAAGAATGGCCCTTGTTTCCAAGAGCCATTCTCCGATGCAACCGTCAACATAACGTCTGGGGGAACGTTAGCCGTTGGCTGCTTCTATCCGGTTCAACCATCCACGAAGAGTGGATCGAGGAATACCGATGTTGCGTTCAACTGCACCCTGTGAACCATGAGCGGACAGCAGGTCAAGAACCCCTTGTGCCGTAAAGGTTTGGTTGGTGCCTTCGTGGAAAAACGAAAGTTGAACTTCAGAAGATGATTCGCGATCTTCCGTAATCTTGTTCAACCATCCACCAAACGTTGATCGAGGAATACAAGTTTCACGGGCAACCGCACCTTGTGAACCATATTTGCTCAACAGGTTCAATACTTCAGCCGCAGTGAACCGTTGATCCGTTGCTTCATGGTAGAAGGTTTCAGTTTCACCATCATCAACGTCTTCATCGTCATCGTCACGATCAAAATCAACATGATCTTCATGAAGACTGTATTGATCCTCATAAAGTTCATCTTCCTCTTCTTCAAGAATACGATCATGACGCTCTGCATCAGTTTCGACAGCTGCCGGTGTTGGCGAGAAGATCAGATCATCAAGAGTGGTAATCTTTTGCGAAGCACGAACAACACGCTTCCCGGCCAGAATATCACCGTGTTCTTGAACATCGATTTCAGTAATAACTTCATATTCACAGCACCGAGCCTTGGCGAATGAATAATCGGCTGGAACCGCAACAATGTCACGCGGATTGATCTTGACCAGAACAATTCGTTTGGACTTCGTATATCCAGAGTTCAGATACGAGAACGAACAGAAGTGAAGACCAGTCGAACAGGTAGCGCGGCTGTTTTCATCACACTTTTCACGTGGCATGGTAACAATGGAACCAATAACGTGATCATAATACCGACCAGTATTGAGAATCCAATCCTTGCCACCCTTCAGTTCCCAAACGCCGTTGTGACAAGACTTGTAGTTTTCATCAACATACTTGTACCCGATGACATAACCATCATCGGTGATCGGCATGTTGCCAGCTTCCAACCATTTGAATTGGTCTTTGCGTGCTTCCGGGTTCGGATTGGTCATCAGGTTTTCAAAATACCGAACCATTGGCTGGATAGGCATCTTATCATGAAACATTTCCATGATCTTCGTGACGAGATAATCCGCAACTTCAATGCCACGGAAAAGGAACACATCATCAACAATCGTGATGTTGCCTTCACTATATTGAACCAGTCCTTTCGGGATGTTCATCAATGGAACCAGTTGATCCCATTGTTCATCACGAATGGCTTGCTTCACGCGTTCCCAATTGGAATGGTCGCGGTTGATCGTTTCAGGCAAGCCATCAACATAAACGGTAATGGTTTCGCCAGATTGAACAATAGGTGGACGCATAATCATTTTTATTCTCCCAAGGTATATTAGACACCGTATACGGTGTCTAATACGTTGTCAATCATTTTATATGCTTGTTGCTTGTGCGACGAACTATAAGTGTTTTCACCCAAAGATGTGATCGCCCGGAACAACAGGTAATGAGCATGCTCAAACCCGGCGAACAAGGTGTTAACCTTTTTGGTGGTACGAAATTCAATACTGTTAACCAGTGGCACATGCTTATAAGTGATGACGGCATCAATATGCGCGTTGGCCTTATGAGTATGAGCGCGTTGATACATTTTAATCAGTTGTGAAAGTTGATTCTCTGGATATTTTTCAACGAACGCAAGAATTCGATTACGCGTTGGTGTGTTTTTATTATTCATCAATTTGTAAAGTGCACCATGTGATAATTTCTGATTATCATACAACTTCTTCAACTTAATATATGATGAAACACGAACCTTGTCCACAATCCCATCAACAACGCTTTCCAAAGGCTTCCAAGATTCTGGAATCTTCTTAATCAGAGTTTTCGGAATAAAATAAAGTGGACGCGGATCATTCATCACGAACTGGTAGATAACCGATTCTTGAATGGTTGGCTTACCACGTGACATATTAACGTACAGAGCATCCGCTGGAAGAAGAAGATTGCCTTCATCATCTTCCTTTGGTTCAGTCGTGGCGCTCAATACACCATCATTATTACTAACAGCTCTTGGTTTAGCACGGAACCGTTCAGTGGCGAGACGAATGCCACCAACAGATGTACGCCATCCACCAGTATTGTTTCGGTGTTTTTCAACCTCTTCAGTTTCTGAAAGAATACAGAATTGATCTTCATTTGGATATCCGATTTGACGGAAGATATCTTGAAGTTCAACATCCAATGCATGAGAAACAGTATCGTGATTATCGTGGTTCAGACGCGAACTGGATAGAATAACAACAGTCGTATGATCACGACAGGCACGCTCGATTCGTTCTGCACGAGCATGACACCGATAAACATCATCGATAACGAAAATGGTTTTAGGATCATACGCGATATTCACGCGATTATCATTGGTAGCACGAGGCATACGACCATTATACAATTCACTGCGGCCAGCTTTGATAACCGAAAATCCACGTTTCTTATTAAAGGTGAATGTCGTCGCTGTTCTCAGAGTGCGATCACCATGAGTATACTCAGAAGGCAAAAACGGAAGGTTTTCGCGAACCTTGATAAATGCACAACAAGCTTCGTAATATTCACTGATCGAGTGAACCGGCTCCAAATAATAATCAAGAATTTCTTGGCGAGCATCGTTAAGCGCGTCGGCCAGCAACTTGATAGTTTCATTATCATAATTCAAACGTTCGCGTGATGGTGCCAACGGAACGGAACCGATTGGCAGCTTCAGGGTAAGACGCAGGTTCGAAATGAAGTCTCTAACATCACGTGAAATATCCATTTCACCCAGTTCAACCGGATAACCCACAATACCCATCTGAATACGAAGCGAACTCTCGCGATAATAATTATTGTTCTTATACATCGTGAGTGTATCGGTATCGAGAAGCAGTTGTTCACGAAGTTGATTAATTTGACGAGCATCATAATTCTTGAAGGTCGGCATCACATCATAATATTCGAAAACCTTTGGGGCGGCTTCCGTGAATTTACGAAGCATATCATCCGAACAAGGAACGATGACTTCAACACCATTGCGTTCATCTGTAGGATGTTCATCCAGACAATTGATTGTTGGGAAACCAGTGGTGCCGATCACTGCGGTATAGGTGCGTTGAACACCTTCGTGGCGTGAGATTACGGTGAATGTATCGGTGACAGCAAAGGGGGATTTACAACCAAGACCGAAGCCACCAATTGATTCGTCCGAACCATCCTTAGTGGATTCACCATACTTGGTATAGTTACGCATAACAAAATCATGCGACATACCAAGACCATTATCACGAACCCGAAGAACAGGAACCAGTAGGGTTGGCATCACAACAGTAATTGGCTCATCACCATTACCGGCTTCACGATTGGAGTCATATGCGTTTGCACAAATTTCGCGAAGAACTGCTTCGGCTGGACGCTCGTACACTTTCTTAGAAAGCATTTCGAACATCTTGGCATTCATCGCAATAGTGAATTGCTCTTGCGAAACCGCACCAGTAATTTCAACTTTGCGTTCAACCTGTGAAACTCTCATAATATATCACCCCGGTTATATTGTTATTTGCGAGTCACTTCGACTAGCTCAACTTCAATTGTACGATAACCGTAAGAATTCAGTTTGTCAACTGTAAATTGATTACCAAGTTCATGAATAGCATTTTCATGTGCGCGAGAGATTGTATCACCGATAGCATTAATCATTCCACCACCATGAGGAGCTAGAACAATATATCGCTTTGTGCGGAAGGGAAGTTTGGCCATTGGTATTCTCCAAAAGATAAATTCAAACATTAAGCTACCACACGCATCATCCTATGTCAATCATTATGGTGAAGGGGGATAAATAATATAACTATAGATTACCGAGGATTAAATTAATGGCTATTACCGCTTATGATGTATACACTACAGCAACCGAAGACGGCAGCGGATATGGTTCCGTTGTTACTGGCGATGACACTCACGCAGATGGATTTGGTGACGGATACCGGGTTTGGCGTGGCCGGGACAGTGGATCAAAGATTAGACTTCAGGTCGTCGTTGGTAGTGGTGACACATTAAAACTATACGGAAAATATCTTGCGGCTGACGCATGGATTGAAATGGCATCTTATACTGCAACCGCAATTGTTGAAGTTTCACCGATTCCAATTTGGGTAATTCAACGAACGGCTGGTTCATCAAATGATTCAGTGGTGACTTGGGCAGCATAATATGTCGTTAGATAAAAATGGATTTGATGAGGACGCCGCCAGAGAATATTTCAACAAAAACGTGTTTGAACACATGAAGCTTTCAAGAAAGCAATATAATAATAAATACCGGTAAATAGAAACATGTCCATATTGATGAAATTATTTGAAGACGAACTGCTTCTCGAAAAGAATAGGCAGAACTACGTCAACATGTTCTCTGCATTCATTGAAACGTTCAATGCTGAACTTGACAGTTACCCGGATGAAGTATTCAGAATAGAAGACCGGGCGACCACAAAGAAAAAAGTAGGAAAGTTAGTTCGAATAAGCATCACCACCATAATTCAAGGTATCAACCGCAGTGATCGGGCATCATGGTTGTTACTGATATATAGACCACTCATCGCGGCTGAAGTATTTCAATCTATAATCAGCAATCTTCATATTGAATGGCCACATGGTTCAGCGGTGTTCAAAATTATCAACACGTATGTTGCTAAAGTAATGGCATTGGGGAACACCGAAGCACAAATACAAAGAGTACTTGGTTTGAAACGCGGTAAATCTGGTAACTTCGATTGGTCACCGGGTGATCGAATTGGAAATTGGACCTCGTTGCGTGATCAGCTTATTCATTATGCTAGTTTAGAATATCCACCAATCGACCAGTACAACGTCACAGGTCGATCATGGGAAACCGCATTGATTGATTTACGCTCATTGGAAACCAAGTGGACACAGGAAATGGGTGCCGATGACCGGTACATCCTGATCAGTCAAATGACCGACAACATTAAAGTACTCATTGATTTCAATGATGGTTTTGCTTGGTATGATCTTCAAACTGGCAGCAGTCGTGATGAAGGTCGAACAATGCGACATTGTTGCACTGATCCAAGAACATCTGGAACGGGCGGAACTGTTTACTCATTGCGGGAAATGGTCAAACGTAAAGGCAAAGAATGGTTGAAACCAGTTGCCACCTTCATGACCAAAGATAAAGTTCTCTACGAAATGAAGGGTTTCGGAAACGCAAAACCAGATTCCAAATATCACAAATATATTGCAAAGCTTCTGGAATCTGATTATGTCGAGGGCATCGTAGGCGGTGGTTATAGTGCTGCGACAAACTTCACCCTTAGTGATCTACCAGAAGCACAGGCACGAACCTTAGCCAAGATGAAACCTAATCTAATTGAACCAGATCGTGTATTAGATTATTTCAAAGAAGGAACGGAAGACTTCTGGGAATATATCAAGAAGCTAACCGATAAGGGATCATTCCTTAAACTAGTACCCAAACTTGAACCAGATACGGTGAAGAAGGCTTACGCACTAAAGCCTGAATTCTTGGACATGTATACCATCGAGCGAGTCTTTGGATTGAAATCCGAAGAAATGAAGAAATGGGTTCTTGGTCTTAATAGACAAGACGAATTTCTAAGATTCATCCAGTTCCTTCAACGCAAGGGCGGTTTCGAGAAACCATCACGTATATACACCGAGAATGACATTGATTACATCAAAACGATGCGACCAGATTTGCTCGATATTTCTGATAGTGCTAGATTGTTTGGTCCAATGTCTGAGGGTTTTCAGAAATCACTGGACGCACTGGAAGAATGGGAAGAAGAAGAAAGCCGAATTTCTATTTCCAAAGCAAACGCATTACCGGATGAAGCCAAGGCACTTATATTGAAACGTAAACCCGAAGCTATAAGAGTTGAAACATATGTGGACATGCTTGGAACCGATTCAAAGGTTGCAATGGCCCGTTTTGAAAAAGTGGCCGACGAAACAGGTATCGGTTGGGAAAATCTCGAAAGCTTTGATGCAGATTATTACTATCTTAAATATGAATCTGGTGACACGGTTAAAGATTATGTTGGAAAATATGGCAACCGAACTGCTAACTTTTGTATTGATGTCGTGACCGGCGACGAAGACTTCCACAATAGTGGTGACTATGCGGAAGAACCAGATTCATGGGAAGTGGAAAATTGGATAACTGACGCAGATTACGCGAAGCTACTAGACTACATTAAAACCAATATGGAAGATGAAGTTGAAGAAGAAGGCGTTGATCTGGATAACAAGCGATTAGTTATTGATTTTGCATTGGAATTCATTGAAGAGTTTAAGGCAGCAGCACATATGGCGGCGATGGATGATGCTAGCGTCGGTGCCGAGAATGAAGTTTATGAAACACTTCGATCAGCACTAAATGGCGGTGTTGAACATCCTGTATCGGGCGGGTTGTCGGCTACCGTTATGTTCCACGAACAACCGTATCAAGACAAAGATGCCGGTAAAAAGAAAGATATATCAATGAAAACATTATCCAAGGAATACTCCATTGATTCAACAGTATGGGTTATCTTCCCGAAGAAAGATATATTAAAAGTATTCAATGATGCATATTTTTCTGATCATTGGATTGAACACGGATTTGAAGATTTGTCAGAATTCAATGGAAGCGATGAAAAAGTTATTAATATTGATGAACCATATCACGGTTGGTCAGGTCATGATGAAGACGCTGCTAAAGAAAGTTTCGAAAATAGACTCCACGATGAAATGAGTTCCGTCTGGGATTAATGTTATCTGAGTAACTTCAATTCTTTCAAGCTCTTAGGCTGTTCACTATCTCGAATAGGACCGATGCCTAATACAGTATTTGTAGGACCATCAAACACAGTTAGACCAGCATCACGAATAAGTTGCATCGGTACTTTGCCTTTAAGTTCATCCATCAAAGATTGAACTTCTTCCATATCAGCCTTCAATACAACTTTGCCATGATAGCTTGATTCATCATATTCTTTCCAGCGTTTCGGATCACTGGATTTGCATTTCATGGCAACCGTAACAAACGCGTGTCCGCATTGGGCGGCAATCTTTCCACGATTATCACCCATGACAGCAAGTGCTTCGTTAAGAACGATGGCATACATTTTCATAATATTATCCTCATCTTAGATTTATCATACATATAACCAACCGGGTTGACAAGAAGAGTTTCACCGTGTAAATATAATTTAAGCATAGGAGATTATCATGAGCTTGCCGTTTGACAAGATGACGTATCAAGAAGTCCTTGCTGCTACTGCTGGACAACTTGGTCACCTTGACCATTTCAGAATTCTTGTTCTGAATGCCGATTACAACCCATTTAGCGTAATTCCGATATCTGCTATCGGTTGGCGCGAAGCTGTGGTTGGCGTCATCACGGAAAAGTATGATGTAGTTGCGGAATATCAGAACGTGGCTATCAGGTCACCATCAATTTCTGTTCCGCTGCCATCCATCGTGGCCGTCAAGAAATATCAGAAGCCGGAACAAACACTTCCGTTTAGCAAGAAGAATATCTTCCTGCGAGACAATTATACCTGCCAGTATTGCAGTAAGCATTTCTCTGGTTCCGAATTGACGTTTGACCACGTTATCCCTCGCTCAAAGGGCGGTGGAACCGATTGGTATAACATTGTGTCGGCTTGTGATGTTTGTAATCGCAAAAAAGGCAACAGCGAAACATGGGTTGGTCCATCTGGGAAGAAGGGTCCGATTCATAAGCCATACAAGCCCGATTACTTCGATCTTGCAAACAAGATGAAGAAGAGAAAGCTTATCATTCCTGAGAAATCTGGATGGGAAGAATATCTAAATTGGGAAGGTCCATTGTTCATTCGTAATAGTAATGGATCGACATTTCAAATATCCGGTCCAGAGTGTGAACCAGTTGGTGTAGAAGCACTCGGATATTAGAACCACGAAACACCCGTTGCTTACTAAATAGTAAAAGCAACGGGTGTTTTTCTTATGGATGAAATAAAACAAAAAATCAAATTGATCATCGAGTCTGAACAACTTGATGAGATGCCAGAAATGGTAAAGACCGCTGGTCGTAAAATTAAAAAATTCTTATCACGGGCGGAACTAAAGCCATTTGCCGACGAAGCATCACTCGTTGCAGCATTCGGTGCTAAAAACGTGATGGCAATCCCATTAAGTGAAAAATATAAAGAAATATGGGGGGAAGGTGAAACCTTTCCAGATCAAATCTTTATAGATAGTGATCCTAAAGGTGTTTACCTTGGGTGCTATTTTGCGGTCAGTCGTAATGTTTATAATATTGATAAGAACTTCAATAAGAAACGCTCCGTTGTAGTCAAAGCAGGTGGAAGATAATGAAAACCTTTAGCACTCAAAGAGAAATGTTAGAATTCTTCGGCATTGATAACATAACAATGATGTATGACACTCCACTATTCACCCGCCTATTAGACGTTGGTTACAACATCATTGCGATCTACGAAGTACAGACATCCGATGCCGGATGGGTAATTAAGGGCATCACTAAAGAAAAACGCGTTCTTACAATTGATGCGACCGGCGAAGTTATCGAGAAAACCGAAAACCTATACCCCGGTAATTCAGCCGCCATTAAAAGTTTGAAAAAGAAAAAACTAGCCCATGGTAATAATATGAACGTGGCCGATCTAGAACAAAAAGAGCGTTCTGCCAAGAATGACGAAAGAGAAGCTGCCGCGAAAGAGAGGGGAGTTCAAGCCTTAATAAAATGGACCGATGCCGAAATAGAAAAAATGAATCAGCGGAATATGCAGAGTGTTGCTAAAGCACTCAACAAGAATGCCGCTGCGTCAGAGATTGCTGCCCTAGCCGCAACTATGTTAAACAACGATTGCATGATCATCGTTCAAGCTTATTCTGAACCAACCGTTATAGAAAAAGACAAAATAATGACGCTCGCAAGAAAAGCTATCTCCGAACTGTTCAAACAATATATTAATAAATTTAAAATGGAACCATCACTTATAGTGAAAGGCAATGGTAACGAGAAGCAAAAACAACAACTAACCGTTGATATGTTCATCAGTAAAATAAAATATAAAAAACTCAAACCCGGCCCAGAAAGCAATATGAGTAATGAAGCTCAATAAACTTTTAGAACGCAGTTTTATTAAAACCAAGGACGGTCAGGTTGATATCACAATTTATATTGACCCGTCTTGGTTTAAGGTCAAAAGCGTTTTACCTAGCTTCCGATTAAACGAAGGCCGGTTTCTAGTTTATGATAATACCATGTTTCTGTTTGCGGCTGGTCTTGGTACTCATCTAACCATATTAAACGTACTTGAGAAACAAGAAGGGTACAGTTTTAATATGGGTATCCCATATGCGATGGGTTTCGTAACACCGCAAAACCAAGAACCAACCCCGAGCGAATGGAAGTATTCATCCACCAACTTACAAGGTAGATACCGATTCGAAGGTTTGGATTTTGCGTTTTATACCGGATCGGACAGTGGTTGGGATCGTTTTAAAACTGAAACCCAACAGCGTTTATGCAAACAAATATTATCTAATGGTGTAGACATATCAGGGTCAGCGAAAGGTGTTTAAATTCTTTCGCTGACCCTTCTACGCAAAGGATAATCAGAACATGAAGTACCGTCATACAGCTAACCACGCCAGTATGACAATCAGATACTGGCACGCTTCCGAATGGTTGTAAAGGTGTCATCGATTAAAATTTCACCATTACGGTAAATTTCCCGCAGTAGGTTTTTATCCAAGTAGCCCAAATTACATTCACGCAATGTGTTGTAGCCACGAGAACCAACGCCGCTGGTTTCAATAAGTGCCAATCGACCCTTCTTTGAAATTTTCATAGCATCCGTAACCGGCTGCTTGAACACATCCCGAACTTCATCACCAACCCGAATCTCAGAAGCCTTCATGGCGAATTTGTGATCATCACGCATATGACCCTGAAGCAACTCACCGCCCATACCGAACACAATGTTTTCCACCGACAGTCCAGCACGCTTCATGTTTTCAAGAATGGCACGAATGGAATTGATGTTGATACCATCACCCTGAAGCACACCGATATATGGTGGCAATACCTTATACCCAAGATCATTAGTCGTGTATCCAAAGACTTCCATCAGTAGTTTAACACAATCGATAGGAACCGTTGTTGGATCACCACTGTCTGGACGAACGACCAACTTGCTACCCATTTTTGAAGCAGCGATAACAGCTTCCTTCAATGTGCCACCCCAAAGATTGGTGATCGCATTGTAAATGTCATAGCTATCAGATACCACCGAGATAATCGGGTAGTTGCCTTGGAATTGTTCCAGCATATTCAAGAAACTAGCTTCTTCGCCTTCCGGTCCACCCCAAGTCGTCGTGGTGCTATGCTCAGCGGCTGGCACCGAGAACCCGGCCATAGGCTCACTATACAGTGCAGAGAGCCATACAGCGGCTTCAACGGTATCAGTTCCCATGAAGTTCACCAGATGGGCAGCGCCACCAATCATGGCCGATTCTTGAGAAGAAACACCACGGGCACCGAAATCATGAAGTTTGAATTCCAAACCATCACGATTGCCAACCGTATCATCCATATATTTGGCAATAACCTTTTTGATTTCCCGGCTCTTGGTAGCCACGGAAACTGGATACCACACGGCGCGAAGCAATGCAGTTTCCAGAAACGAGGTCAACCAGTACAACCGAGAGTCAGTATTGATTACTTGAACCATAACATTGTGTGCACTGATGACTGTTCCTTCTGGAATAGCCTGAATACTGACAGGGTAATAGCCGTTGTAATCATTCACGATTATTTCAAAGCCACGACGATTGAATGGTTCACCATGATTCTTGCAGAATTTTTCAGCTTCATCAATATGTTGGGGTGTGATTTGGCGAGACAGGTAACGCTTGATAAATCCTTGGATACCAAAGAATACCAACTCGTTGTCGAGGCCACTGTTGACCAATTCGGTACACATGCCGCGAGATTCAATGTAGCTATTCACATACAAAGATTTTTGTGGGTATTGCTTCCAATGTGAAAACTTATACGAATCTGACATAAGAATCGGATTGGAAAGAATGCGTTCGATTTCATTTACGTTTACAATGATGGTCATGATATTAATTTCCTTTTTCTTTTTCGGTTTCGGCCTTCAATGCTTTGATTACCAGCCGGTTCTGTGTGATACGCTCGCGAGCAGCGGCGATTTCAATTTCATATAGATCGATTTCATCAACCATATCTTTCAGTTTTTGAATGATTTGATAGGTGTCATCTTCCATAGTGTTCTCCTCACAAATCTTTTGTCAGTTTGCGAATGATGAATGCATGGTCTTCAAAAAATGCACTTGGATCAACTTTATTCAATGGCAACCAGAATGCACAGGCGGCATCATCGGCACCCTTAACCGTTGGAAGCTTGGCGCGATCTTGAAGTTTGAACAAACCACACTCAGTAATGATGCGGCCACGATCAGACCGGCGTGGATCACTGAACTGTTCACGTTTCACAAAACCGGCACGAAGAACCGTATCACTCACATCAATTTGAGTTTCTTCACGAAGTTCCCGAAGGATGGCATGATCAACCGGTTCAAATTCATTAAGGAAGCCACCCGGAAGAGCAAACAGTCCTTTACCCGGACGCCAGCGACGTTGAACAACCAACACGTGACCCGACTGAACAACACATGCATCAACCGTATGATCGATGACGGGATATTCATTACCTTTTTGGCGGTTGTTACGATACGTGTTGATAAAACCCCATTCTTCTTTGATGTCTTCATACTCAGATCGCATCGTAAAGGCATACAGCAACCGTGCGATTTCAGGAGGACACGCTTTATGAATAAACTCGTATTCTTCATTAATGATGCGACCAGAACCGGGACCGGGATTATAACTATTCTTTTGAAGGAATACAGCTTTGCGAACATCAGTACTGTTCAACGGCACCTTGAATTCAACACCAATGTTGCCCCACTGCGGAAACAGACCAAGGTAATAACTGGTGTGATCTTTCTCACAACCAATCAGACTGATAGTCTTTGCAGTTTTATTCTTGAGAACATCGTGTTCAACGATATCTTGAACCTGTTCGAGCCAATCGGCATCAGCGTAGGTGTGATCATCCAGTGGACGAAGCACAAGACGGCCATCATCAATCGCTTCCTGATATTGGGAAGCAATCATCGCGTAGCGTTCTTGATATGTAAAGGTGTTGTAAAGAGTTCGTCCGACATTTGCCGAACCTACCAAGATCAATGTTTGCTTGGCGCGAGTAAGAGCAATATCGATTACTCGCATGTGTCCATAATGCAATGGCTGAAAACGGCCAATGAATACCAACAGGTCATGCTTTTGATCCGGCCCGAGAGAATCGGTTAGGATTTTTCCGTCATTATATACGGCACGGGGATCAACCCCTGTTAGTTTGGACATAACACACTCCATGTTATTATAGCCAAGACGCCTTCAGCAGTGTCTCGTTAATATTACTTATAGGCAGAATGATTTTCCTTGTCAATTATAATTTTGCAGCTATAAATTAATCATGGAAGATTTTTTGGATACCGATGAATTAGATAATGATCTGAAGGAGATGTTTGATCCGCAGACAGAAATCAAACGGGTGATTCTCGGTGCACCAATGTATCGAATTGAATTTCTATGCAGCGTTATATTGGATTGTGGATTACGAATCGCGTGTGAAACTGATTTTGCCGAAACCAATGATGATAAGTTCACCGTCTTAAAGAAATGTCTTACCAATTGGAATTTCGATGGTAATGCGTATCTTTATACTTCCAGAATCATTGCAGCTTCATGTGCTTGTTATAGAGCATATAATTTAAAAGACCGAGAGTTATTAGCAGCAAAATGTTTTCATCTATTGAAAACGTTAAAGAAATATGATATATACTGGACAGATAAAATCTTTGACGCAATGGAACAAATCGATGTTGACTGATTATCCATCCCAACCGGCTACTGGTTGGGTTGGATACAACGTTTTGGGAACACTATGGATGGCACACCGGGAACGAATCAACGTTATCTGATACGCACTCGACATTCGGCCAGCGGAATATCATGTTCCACACACGCCTGTTGTAATTCCATACCGGCAATTCCCACTTCACTCATAGCTTTATTTCGCATTATATCGGACACAGTAAAACCCGATAGAACAATAATGACACCGATAATCGCCACACTATACACGACAGTTTTATTATAATCCGATTTATTCATGTCCAGCTCCTATTTCCATATTTTCCATGATTTTAATACGATCCATAATAACGCCTCGTTCGGCATCTTTCTCATCATCGCGAATCAACATGACCACGATCCGACAATTATTTCTCGGTTGATCTGCTGCTACAGCAGGAATGATAATATCTCGATACCACTTTTCGACCATAGATCGAAATTCTTCAGTGGCTGTGCCAATATCATTTTGAAACTGGTGGTTTTCTGAAGCCATAAACTGGGTCCATTCCATGTTGGTTGATTTTTTCGACATCGGTTGCAGTCGGGTCCAAGTCTTTATCTTCCGGGTTCTGCAACATACCAAGATACATACTGATTTCTTGGAAGGCGGTATATGGATCGATTAGATTACCGAACCCATAATCTTTCAGACACGGGTTGATGATATGATTAACTTCACTAACATCATGATATATTGGTCTAAAAGCTTGGCGTTGTTCGATTGTACCAAAAACTTCAACAACAATGGGTGACTGATATCGTTGATTCAATTCATCATCGATAATTACATTCCATTCATTGGCCATATCGAATGGCTCACCGGGATTGTATGCATGCCGACTTTTTTCACGGCTAACTGAATATTCCTTCGATACTGATTCATTATCCCAATAATATTCAGTCCACTCTCGTATCACATCCTCGCCAGTCTTACGGTCACGACCGATCTTTTCAGATTTGAAAAGACGATAGAATGGATACACCATACCACAGAAGTGAAGATAATTCGGTTGTAATCGATACCAGCTGGGACTATTAATACCATAGCGAGTTGGGCGATTATCACGAAGCCGGACCTCGCGTGTGTTCGAACCATTCACCATCTTGATACGTTCAACATGTTCGGTACGAGTATAAACGATATTTTCGTCAACACCGTATGCCAGACCACAATCATAGTAGTCTTGGAATTTCGAAACAATTTTCATCGTACTGGTTCTTTATATAAATTTGTCCAGTGGATTTTTACCGAACACCACATAATGTGCTAGTGGTAACACAATCACGGCAACAATACAACCAATAATTATTACATATATCATGAAGGTATTTATCAAGCGGCCAGATGTTTGCGTATCATGTTAGAAACGGCCAAATGTGTTTCGGGTGTATCATGATTGACATTGATTTCCACAACATAGACCAAACACTGAAGACGGAACTCTTCGACGCCCTCGATGGCCATAATGTCTGCATCTGGCGAGTTGTTATTATGAAACCGATCACCCCGTTGGAACAGCACCCGCCGTTGTTCATTTGTCAGGGGCACCATATAATTGGTTGAAAACTTCACAAATTCAAAAGGATTGCTAGACATAGTAGTTCCCTAAGTGATTATGCTATCACTCTAATAGGTCTACAACTATATGTCAAGTATTCTCAGTGACAACTTTCAGTGTTATAGTAATCGTGTCTCCATCACCCCATGGAATAACAATGGGTGCCGTGACATCGAAATCATATATTTCTTTCAAGTCAGCTACAGTTTCTTCGGTGATATGAATCGTTGGGAATAATTCTACTTTTCTGTTCATAATTATTCCTACGTAAAACTGGGAGCGGGTGGTGGACTCGAACCACCGGTTTTCAGATTATGAGTCTAACGAGATGACCAACTTCTCTAACCCGCAAGATAATACTTATAGCACGTTTCACTCCATGTGCAACAAAAAAGAGAAAAATGCAGAAAAATCATAAAACCGTTTGACACCCCGAATTATTACCCTTAAGTATATCCACATCGCAATAAGACTGCGGGCCGGATGAAGTGGGTTATCTTGCAACGATGAACCCCCATTTCAAACAATTTGCTCGCAGTACTAAAGCGGTTACGTGCCGGATGAGAGTGGGTTATCTTTTGTTGATGAACCCCCATTTTCAACAATTTGCTCGTAACTACTAACGACTGAACAAAGAAGGAAATGATTTAAGACGTGTCGGAGATTTAGGGTTATCTAAGGAACAGTGAGTATTACAGGTTCAAGTCCTGTCTCCCCGACCAATCTAACGGGGAGTGGCGGAATTGGTAGACGCAACTGTATATTATCCCTTTGTCATTTCATTTACTCGTCTTACTAAAATGGCTTTGTGAGCCGGATGAAAATAGGTTATCCACTTGTAATGGAGAGGTCGTTGGTTCGAATCCAACTCAGGTCGTTCGCGGCTTGGTAGCTCAGCGGTAGAGCGCTTAAACCCTATTTTCTATACATTTGCTCACAAAGCCATATTAGTAATATAGTAATATTAACGTGCCGGATGTAATGGATTATCATAATCAGACTCATACTTTGACAAACCATATCCACTGCAACTCATTTGCTCGTTAAGATATCCGCTTCGTCTTATATTGTCTTATTAAAGAGAAAGTATAAGAGAGAAGGAAATAATATTATGGCAACTGCATATAAGAATGTCGGAACTCGTAACCGACAAACCCCACAAACAGAAGCAGCTTCCCCTAAGCAGGCGGAAAACAACGCGGGCGGATATTCGTTCACGCTGGATAGCTTCGGTCGTCTTGAACGATTCCTGATTCTTGGATCGGATGCACCATCATATTATGCATCCGCTCGTGAACTCACGCTTAGCAATGCAGACTCCATGAAGACGGCAATCGCTGAAAATGGTTTCCGTGCAGTCGATCTTATTGTTGACGTTTCTGTTAACGGTCGTGCATATCGTAACGATGCAGCTCTGTTTGCACTCGCAATGGCTTGTGATCCAGCTAACCCAAAGGTTGCTGCATACGCTCTTGCGGCTCTGCCTCGTGTTGCTCGTATCGGTACACACCTGTTCCAGTTCGCGGAATTCATAGAACAGTTCCGTGGTTGGGGTCCAGCGCTTCGTCGTGCTGTCGGTAATTGGTATATCAACCAAACGGTTGATGATCTTGCCTATCAGACAACGAAGTATCGTCAACGCGAAGGTTGGACACACCTTGACCTGCTTCGTCTGGCACACCCTAAGACAGACGACACAGAGCGTAACTCGCTCTTCCGTTGGCTGTCCGGGCGTCCAGTAGATGCCGCTAACCTGCCTGCTATCATCACTGCATACGAAATGGTGAAGACAGCAACAGTGAAGGAAACGATTGATCTGATCAAGAACGCTAACCTGCCTCGTGAAGCACTTCCAACGGAAATGTTGAACGAACCAAAGGTTTGGGAAGCTCTTTTTGATAAGATGCCAATGACCGCTATGATCCGTAATCTCGGAAATATGTCTTCGGATAAGATCAATCTATTCAAGCCAATGTCCGAGTTTGAACAAGAAGCAGTGCGTCGTCTTACGGACCAAAATTTGATCCATAAGTCACGTATCCACCCAATGGCGGTGCTTCTTGCTCTGAAGACTTACGAAAGTGGTAAGGGTTTCCGTGGTAATAACACATGGAATGTTAATGGAAACATTACGTCCGCTCTTGAAGAAGCATTTATGTTGGCCTTCAAGAATGTTGTTCCTACTGGAAAGCGTCATCTGCTTGCACTTGATGTTTCCGGCTCAATGGGTTGGGAAAACATTATGAATACCAATCTGACTGCACGTGATGCTTCAGCTGCAATGGCTCTCATCACAATGAAGACAGAACCGGTTACTCATACTGTTTCTTTCACGAGTCCTTCACGTGGTGGTTGGGGTCGTGGATCGTCTTCGGTAGGTGATCGTGGTGTCACGCCACTAAACTTTGGCCGGGCGTCAACGCTTAGTGGCGTGATTAGCAAGGTCAGTGGTCTTCCATTCGGTGGAACCGATTGCGCAGCACCAATGCTTTATGCAATGGATAATGGTATTGAAGTTGATGTCTTTGTTATCTACACGGATAATGAAACATGGGCTGGTGGCATTCATCCACATGAAGCACTTCGTGACTATCGCAAGAAGACCGGCATCAACGCAAAGCTGGTTGTTGTTGGTATGACTGCAACGGAGTTCACTATTGCTAACCCAGACGATCCGGGCATGCTCGACATCGTTGGATTTGATGCTAACGCACCATCGGTAATGGCTGAATTCGTTCGGTAACTACTGAACCACCACAAAGATAAAACCCGTTGGAGCAATCCAGCGGGTTTTATTTTATCTTGAAACTGGTAGGAAGCTTTATAAAATTACCACGAACCATTGATCGTTTGAAAATCTGTAATCCTTCAGGGGGAGAATAGCGGTTTTTTAATACGAGGTCGAACCCACCATGATATATTAAAATCACGTCACACGTATACCCACACCGACTAGGGATAATATCAAATATACGACTCTGACTTATACCAGCATGGACATCAATATGAATATAAAGATGAATTGGTCGATCAAATATACGACTGTGTTTTACCTTATTATCAATCGTTGATGACCGCATCCCCGGTTTCCACCAAATGATCACTGGTTTCTCCGACATTGACATAACCTTTGTATGGACCACCTTGAACACATCTATTGAATTTCAAATCAAAGCGACATGTTTCACAACAAGGACACGAATAGACTTTATATCTACCCGGCTCATCTTTTTGTGGTTTTTTCATGAAGGGAACTCGTGAAGCTTGGCGGATGGGGAGGGATTCGAACCCTCGGAACAATTTTCATCGCTCACTCACTTAGCAGGCGAGCACCTTAAGCCTCTCGGTCACCCATCCAATACTGTACTTATAGATTAATAATTGAAGCTTGTCAATTATAATTCAAAACCATTTGCATTCAGAAAATCTACCAACTTGGCACCATCTTCAGTCGTGTGACTCATTACAATTTTAGTCTTATGTCTCAATGAAAGCTGACTGACCATCTCAGCAGCAATACCAAGACCACGATATATCTCATTGGTTTCTATCATCTTAATAATGGTTTCTTCATTATTATATATTCCATAAGTGATGACACCATATATCTCTTTTGAAACCTTATGATCCCAATCAAAGTCAGGGGTAATACAAATAAATTCACCAAAGGTTTCATTATTATGATGATCATGAACACCATCATAAAATCGAGGCAATGGTAAATCGCGCTTTTTGAATTCATCGACTTTAAGAAATCGGTATTGTAAAGATTGAACATTCATGGGTTTATTTATGAATTTATATCATCTTTAATGGGATATAAGATACCAGCATCGCCAATTACCAAAATATCATCTGTTACCGAATCACCCGCACCGCCATAAGCAATAATATCAGTAAAGACCAATGATGCAGGTAAGATAACAACACAGTCTTTTACGTGGTCGGCATGGCCCATAAACACATTACCAGTTGCAATAAGTTTCATATCATTCTTCCTTTGTTGGTAGGGATAGAGGGAATCGAACCCCCACGCCTTGCGGCAACAGATTTTGAATCTGTCGTGTCTACCAGTTCCACCATATCCCCATAACCAGTGGATATTTAGTCATAATAAATGCTAGTAGTCAAGGCGTGTTTGAACATCAGAAAAATGAAACCCGTTTTCTTATCTAAGGTCTTGACGGCTGATGTTCAACACTAACATACTAACACAATATCACAATCGAACTCATACTCACATCTTAACAATGAAGTCCGTCTATTGCATGAGCTTGTTGCAGGCACAACACGATGTGGGTCTACCAACCACAAATCTAACAAAGGGAAGACCAAGGGTATTTCAATCGCTGCCTAATTCGATTTCTTCATGGCCTCGTTGGGCTTACATAAAGGTCGCCAACATGATTATCATATGATAATTACAGGCATTCGTAAGAGACATACACCGGAATAATAAATATATAACTATGATTTTTGATAAGTCACATAAGCCATTGATTATAAAAGACGATAAAATCGCACTCGGAAAGAGCCGCGAAACGTCTAGAATATGGCATCTTCCAAAAGCCAATGAATGCTGCACCGTGCCAGCATATCCACCCACCTTAAGCCATTCACGGGTGGTACTACTTGATCAAAAATATTTCAAAATAACAAAAAAATTCCGAAGAACGGAAATACCAGAATATTACGGACCAATCCTATATGCGGCGATGAAACGTGGTGCAGTCAGAGTCTTAATCGATATCAACAAACCACACATTCATTCATCAATCGAAGGCGTCAACATAGATGACCTAATACAAACCGCACAATGGATCAATTCTAAAGTTATCATATTAACCCTGTCTATTATAATCAGACAAAGCAAAGATGATAGCAGTAGAGTAGTACACACTCTACATCATCATGATGGATCATTAAAATCCTTTTGTGATAGCGGCCAAACCCCCGCGCCATCACCGGTCTAAGAACCGGAGGATTATTATGATTATGAATCTCTTCGAAGACAATCTACCCAATATGGAAACCTATTCTATATTATCATACAGACAACTATTATGTAATATTGATAAAGGAATAATAATACCATCAGCACACAAAGACTCATTTGCAGAACTAATTAGAAACAACCAAGAACACTTTGATTTACACTTCACGGATGATGATAATGAATTATGTTATAATGCTCTAAATCAAGGCTGGACAAAAATATTCACCAATACAATAGCAAGTGATGAAAAAATACGTATCGAAGGCACCGATAAAAAAGTAATTCATTCCACCGCACAATGGATTCAATCAAAATCCCCAATCATCCATTTGATTATTGTGAAACGGCTTGGCGTTAACCATGATGATATCGATGTCTATCTACTAGAAGACAAAGCACTGAATGCATTTCTGGAAAAAGGTTATATATCCGGTGGTGATAAAATTAGCTGATGTCTTCACGCATCATGTCTGGTCGTGGTATAATGCCTCGTTTTATAAAGAGAGGAATAGCATCAACGCTCTCGTTCTTGTAGAAACGAACACCTTTCACATTACCAGTAATACGTAAATCCAATGTATAAACATCAATCATCTTACTGAATTGATCTTCAAACACCTTCATTGATTTGCGTATCGGTAATGAATCACCATGCAAACCAATAGTGGTGCCATCATCATTCTGCCACATAAGTCCACGAACCCACTTGAAACCAAACATCGCATCCAAAACTGCATCATCCCAAGGACTCGTTGTCGAATCAACTCGATTATCTAAATCACTCGCTATCCCCGAATGCTCAATCCGAGAATCATGCCACATATATATGACGCCCGTAGTAGCATTCATCCAAAACTTACCCTCACGAGTAATTGGAAATTTCTCTATGGAAACCCAACCACTACGACCATCATATTGACCATCATCAGATTCTGTAAGAGCAGGCATACGACGCGGTAGCTTACCACTGGAAATAAATGCACTAATATCATCCTGATCATCAATCACCGTATAACCAGTCATGGATGTCTCTAAAACAAGATCATTGATAACGCGGAACAATGGACCAAAGACGCGACCAGTACGTTTGATGTATCCCATGTCAGAATGATGGATGCACAGCGATACAGCATCATCTGTTATGCGATCATTGTTATATCCAAGACTTACCCGAACCCAACCATTACCAAACATCTTATTAATGGTCGCTATATCATAATCAACCGTCAACTTGTCCTTGATCGTATTATCAACGAATGGTGCCATCTGCGTATGGTGTACACGTATAGCAATCGTATGCGCCCAACACTCACGCGTTTTAACATTCCACCAGACAGACATGAATCTGTTTTCTGGTATCAATGGTAACAACTCGGATAGATCATGAACCTGAATGATACCACGCTCAATGGCATCCCAATCAAAATCACCCTCTAATAAAATAGACTGAAGAACCGAACGCGTAATCATATGACTGACCGTATCGCAGTAATAGCAGAACGAACCACATCAGCGGTGCCAGCCGAATACGCTAAGGTCGCCGTAATGCGTAACTTATATTCACCGCCAGCTTTAAAAATAGTACTAACAATATTCACGGGCACACCATGATATATCACAGTCTTCTTTGCACCCATCATCTTGGTCTTATCACTCAACATACCAATAGGCTTATCTGGTTCACTACCATTGCCCGGTATAACCGCTGTAGTATCGAGACTATGGGCAACACGCTTGATAATCTCTTTCGGGTTGATACCTTTATCAAGCGTTAATAATATTTGTGGAGTTTCGATATTATCAATAATAGTGAAATCCATTGTCCTCTCACCAATGATGGCTTCAAACATATAAGGTTCACCATTACCATCATATGACAAATAAACATAACCCTTGCTCAACTTGACTTCAGGAATGGATGAAATATCAGCTTGTAATGCTTCATCATATCCTTCACGCCGAACCCCACTAACAAACAATGGTTCCTTTATAAAGATTACCTTGTCATTAACCGATGTAGTATTATCTTTTACTGTTGTCGCAACACCAGAAATGAATTCCATTATTCCACTACCAATCAATGACACAGTACGGTAAACAACACATTCATCATGTGTCATCCTTACCGTCATACCATCACTCACGTCTTCAGTAAGAATGATGTTCACACGCCGCTTGATATTACCCATTAGTGCTTCCCTCTGGTTCGACCCTCGCGATCTTTCCAATAATCCGCAGGGAAATTCATACCCTCATGATACTCACCCCGATAAAATGCTCTGAAATATGCAAAGAACATTTTATGAATCGCCATCGCCCGACCCTTGTCTTGGGTTATATACGCACCCGGATCACTGCCACCACCCGTATGGGATAATATGTTCTTCACAAACGATAACCTGTCCGGTAAAAATTCTCTGACGAAATGACCATAATCATCTCTGAACCCACGCTTCTTCATAAATCCAGCCGCATTCCCATTCCCTTGTTGTAACATCGTGGCAACAAACTTGGCCAACGAGGTTGCAACAACCGCTTCAATTTCATGAATCAATTTACCATGCGGTATCTTCTGATCATCAAATACCGATTGTGTCGAATGCCACCATTCGTGAAATAATACACTAAACGCATTCGAATTCAATAAGGTGAATTGTCCCGGTGACCCAGAATAAGATAAAGCCGAATACATTCCATTATAACAATTGAATGATCCAAGTCCCGGTAACTCAGTACGGCCACAATACTCACCGCCTTCAGCACTACTAATAAATGCAATACCAACACGACCATAACGGGCTATCCGATTCTCCAATGGTTGGGAATAAAAATTAGGCGTTCGGCGTTCTTCCTTAGTTAAACCTTCATACTTGTCAGGCTTCTCACCGGTTGCTGCCTTGGTCTGCTTAGCATCCGCATTATGTGCACGCTTGGCATCATTGTCTGCCTTGACGGTTTCACGATGGGCACTCAACTCAGCCATATATCTATTACGCAATTCCCGAACTTCAGGAATGATACCTTCACGCCATTCTAGAAAATTAGAAACATTCTGAATAATGTCCTGTCCTTCAGTCGCAGTATACGCTTCAAATAAATCTTTAATATACATTATAATTTCACAATCTTGCTAACTACCAGAAATGGCGACATGTTACTATGTGCTGTACCAGAACCAATCACGGATGTTGGTGACTTGGTTGGGGTCAAGGTTGGATGTGCACCATCAGCAAACAATACATAGTTTCTATCACTACCCGAACCACGACGATGGATTGATAAGGTCGTAGAAGGGAAAGCCGATGTTGCACCACTCGCTAGGTCTTGGTCAATACCATTGTCCGTAACCGTGTAATGCTTATGAGCCGGTAATTGGGCAGCTGTTAGAATATGAGTTTCACTACCACCAGAAGCACCCAACACATTACCACCAGCGGTCGCTGTAGCCGTTGTTAGACGATTAGTAGACGTGGCTTCCATATTATCACGACCAGCACTCATACGCCCTCTAAGGTCCGGTAAGGCGATTGTCTTATTCGCACTAAAGTCTGCTGTAGCCGAAGCACCACGGCCACCAGAAACGGCAGCTTGAGCATCAGCAAAGTTATCCCACAACACAGTAAACAATGCGCTCGTATCAGCGTTTGCTCGTCCCGTTGCACCAGAGGCGGCATTACCAATCGTTCGACCATTCGCTAATACCCATCCACTCGGTGCAGCAATTCCACAATAATCCATCATAACACCTGCCGGTAAAATGTTACCAGACCATGTAGGTAAACCATTCTTTACCGCTAATACCGAATCAGCGGTTCCAACTGGTACACGTGTCCATGTTCCATCAGTTTCTGTAGCCACAAAGATATCACCCTTCGTGCCCTTTACATAATCGGTAGGGGTTATTGAGAAATCTTCTATCTCAGTCGTGCCAACCGCACTTGCTGCCAGTTTCAAACGCGTCACACTACCGTCTATCAATTCAGGGGTGCCAACAGATAATAATGCATGTTTGATTTGAGTAACAGCCCGATCTGCTAAAGCGGTAGTTCCAATAGAACCAATCTTATATGCACCCGATGGGATAGATACTGCACCATAATGGTTTTCAATAATTGCAGCTGCGGCTATCTTAGCACTGGTTACAGCGGATGCTCCTAATGCAACATCATTTACCGAACCGACTTTATATGCCGCTGTTGGAATACTGGTAGCGGCATACGCTGCTTCGACGATAGCACCTGTGCCAACCTTTGTAGATGTGACACTGGCCGTTCCGAGTTGAGTACTCGTGATAGAACCGTCGATTATTAATGTACCGGGAACCTTTGTAGTCATTTGATAATCACCTTTTATAGTATTTATCAAAAACTGGTCACTTAAAGGATGTATAGCGTTTAACCATTACCCTATCATCTGTTATGGGCGATCCACATAACACTAAGTATTTGATATTGCGGGGTAAATTCCACCCGACATTGCCTAGTGGTGGAATTTGAACATGGGGGATTTACGAGAGGAAGACACATTCGATGTGATTGTTCACATCTTTAAGGACATACGATATTGCACGATCTGAATTTACGAGTTTTCTGATATCGGTCTGACAATTTGGAAAATCATTTTTGAATTTGTTACACAGCAGTTGTTTGACGATGGGTGTTTTACTATCGAATATGATGGTTTGGTCTTCAGTAAGAAACAGTAATCCATGGTAGTGGACGGGTTTGATGTTTTCATACTTATCATGTGTTTCGCGCGTCACCAACATTTTTATATTTTGGTTGCGCAGTCCCGAAGTTCTCTTTATGATATTGGCAACATGATTAGTATGGGTGGTGTATTCGTTACAGATTGTATGATTCCATTTGACCACATCATTTATCTTGTCGGGTGATTCAAGAGTTAATGTAACCATATGAGATGGTTCATCATCGTTGAGCGAAAGAAGATGTTGTTGAATGGATGGTTTCATATCACCCTTATCATATGACAGGCATAAATAAACCAAACCCGTTTCTCAAGGAATAACTCATGACCGATATGTTTCGCAGTAAATTAAATTCAATCCTATTTGAACAAGAACGGCCAGAACACGATGGTGGTGCTAATTCTCAACCCGGTTATTATATCTATTTCGCGGACAAACCCGAAGGACAAGATATACGTGGGCCATTCAGTAGCATGAGTGAGGCAATGAAACAGACATTGGATATCGGTAGTGATGGTAAACCGATGCCATCGGCAGTGAGACAAATTGAACATTTAGCCGTATTGTTGTTCGATGAGGAATGGTATGTTCAGATTGGACCAAAGAGTGCATCACGCGGTTATGCATCACTAGATGACGCCAAAGCGCGCGGCGACCGGCTTGTTGAAGAAATGCGCGGCACAATTTCACGCGAACAGTATATGGAATTAATTATACGTTTCCTAGAAACTGAGGGTAAAACGTATGATGACGGGATGGCTGGCGGTAATACTCACACGGTTGATACCGATGATGAAGATTTTAATATTGCTGACGCCCTTGGTGAATCAGTGCCCGGAACAATGAAACGTCGCCGTGAACGTGAAGCCGGTAATAAACCCGGTCCTATTAGCAAAGAAGAACAAGACGAGGAAGAGTTTAATGCGTAAGCCTACATCTAAAAATCTCAATGGTATTCTAGATGGTTCGATTAAACCGACATCACGTGGTGATACTGGCCCTGTCACTTCTAAGAAACTGAATCGGATTGTTGAAAACGAATTGGTTGAAGATTGGGGTTCATCTGATTGGACAGCTGCCATGGATTACATGAATGGTGCGTTGAGTGATCTTGGTGCAGTTAATCCAGAGAACATTGAAGAAGCAGCAAGACAAACCGCTGAATTTTATCATGAGAACATGGGTTATGATAGAGCTGAAGATGCAGTAGATAGCATCATTGGTATGTATATGAGACGCAGCGGTTTTGCCTCATTGTTAGCAAAGCCGGAAGACACTGATGATGTTTTTGAAGATGTTGTTAATGAATCCGCAAAACTAGATCGTCATGGTCGTATTGATGTTGCACATTGGGGTTCGGATGATGAAAACGAAACTGGCACCGTAAAGGCTCAACTTCGTAAATTTCCACCGAAGAGAAATGTTTCAAAGAAGAAAGCAAAAGTTTCTGAAAACAAGACTGATAAAGAAACCATCAGCGAAATGTATGATATCATGAAGTCATGGGGATTTTATAAAAAGAACAATAAAAATAAATTAGACTTGATTGATTATTTTTATGATAAAGAATCCATGTTGAGTGCGATCAAGCTTAGACTCAAGCGTCCAGATGTTAGTATTAGTAACAAACACACCGATACCAAAGAATATTACTGGCAGTACAACGTGTTGATTTTTAATAGAAAAAGTGATTACTATGTCATTGATAGACGGCCACGTGCATTACGCGGTATAAAATAATAAGCAAAAGAGCCGGTTTTTACACCGGCTCTTTCGTATTACACTTCATTATCAGTAGCGTTCGCTATTTCCCGACACATTACCGCCAGTCTAAAATCATGAAGACGTTGTGCCGCTTCTTGGTTCGTGTCACCCGGCAGTATAGCATTATGAAATTTGACCATCATGGCTTTTTCACGTGCTTTCAACATCATCGATACCAATTGGTTATCAGCATGATTTTGAACAAAACGAAAAATCGGACTTTGATCATCAAACAGTTCGAGTTTATCGACCGCTATTTTGGCCATTTCCGCCGGGGATACTTTATCACCCCAGTATACCCTGTGTACACATTGGATGGCCATGTCAGCTTTGACTTGATTATGTGTAGCAGTTGATGCCTTCAGGAACTTCAACAGGTCTTCGAAACCATGAACCATTTCAACGGCACACGAAAAACGATGTTTGTTGGTTTTTATTCGTTTAACCTGAATCAACTCAGCGCGTGACAGGTCAAGATGGCCCATGTTGACTTTAAAATTCACCGGAACCATCTGTTCGATGATTTCTTCAAACAGTGGCCGACCCATGATCTTGGTGGTGAAGAAGAGATACCAATGTGGTTCTGACATCGCCTTCATCATTTCAGCAAGAACACGTTCCTTGACCAGATGTTCAAACTCACCTGAATCACGCATATCAACCAGCAGCTCGACCAGTTCATCAGCCATCTTCCAGTTGTTACCAAACCGGGCAAGGAACCGAAGAACACGAAGAGCACGAACCGGGTCTTCAGCAAATGCTTCGCGGCTAACCGGACGAAGAACACGATCATAGATATCACGTTGCCCGTTAAACGGATCAACAACCACGCCATCGTCATCCATAGCGATTGCATTGATGGTCAGGTCACGACGAGCCAAATCTTCGATCAGGGTTACCGAAGGATCAAAGACAACTTCAAACCCGTTGTAGCCCGTACCAGTCTTGCGCTCGCGACGTGCCAGTGCGTATTCGTCCTTGGTTTCAGGATGAAGGAAGACTGGAAAGTCTGCACCAACCTTGGTGAAACCATTGGAAAGCATTTGTTCAGGAGTGGAACCAACAACAACGAAATCGTTGTCCTTTGATTTCCGGTTCATCATGCTATCACGGACAGCGCCGCCAACCAGATAAGTTTTCATCATAATAATCTCTCCCTCAACTTGTATTACTATATACGTGATGTAATATTAGTCAAGTAGTAATTACACTATTCATTGATACGGGGTTGGCGAAAAGTACCATCTTCGTTTTGTATTACCCGTAAACAAATAACAAAGGAACGATATTCTTCAGGACGGCGGTCCAATATCATCACCGCTTCTTGGGTATATCGACAATGAGCCATGGTGACATATTCTACTGGAGTCGTTCCACCAATACGAACATCCAAACGACCGTATCGATCAGTATCATTCACTGATCCAAGTGTTTGGTATTCCGGTTGGTCACCGAATTCACCATACTCGACAAAACCATAACCAATCATCCGTGCCATTGGGAGTGGTTCGGATTCGGTGATATCAAGTGGATAGAAGATGGCCAGCGCGCCTCCGATCATCAGAGAAACCAGCATAGCACCAATCAAAATAACAAGTCGATTAAAATACTTCATAATAATCTCTCCCGTTGTTGATATAACTTATAAACGGGAGAGAACTATTTGTCAAGCATCATTATCAGTAATAAAGGTTTTAGCTATTCTATCAGTACCCATGAAAATACAAATCAATAATAGAATACCAACAACACCAGCCACACTAAACACAAAGCTGTACAACACGCCGGTCAGTATGATAAACATTATTATACCGCCAACAAAATAACCCACTATAATAGCCATGAGGGCATCACCATCATCTGTAATTGGTCGGTTACCATTTTGTATTTTGTGTAAGTTGATGAGAGATGCAATAATTATTGTCCACACAATTATCCATATCACCAACAATTCAGCAGCACCAACGGTGGTTATAAACGGTCTAGCTACCTTGGTAACCCATTCGGCATTCATTCTAGTCAACCATTCAAACATTTCAGTATTCCCTTATATACGATAACCGTTTTGAACACTACTCGTTATCGGTTGAACTGTCTACAGGATCAGTCATGATGTTTACTATCATTGATGTGGCATTTGAAATATAGAAGAGAAACAAGGCCATAATCGCCAATCCCAATATAAACATCGGGATATTAGTGAGTAGAACAACAATCCCACCAAACATTCCACCGAAAATAAGATATAAAACGAACCCGCCCCAAACCACATCGGGAGAGAAATCGTGTTTCTCTGGTGGTGACAGTTTGAACATAACCGTTATAAAGACGACCACTATCACTGTCCATAAAACCCATACACCGAACCAGAATTCAGATACACCTATACTATCAATGAACGCCCGTATGTATTGCGTCACTATTTCATTATTGGTAGTGATAAGCCATTCAAACATCGGGCATTCCTAAAAAGTGGTCGGCACGGCAGGATTCAAACCTGCGATCAATCAGTTATGAGCTGACGGCATTAGATCGCTATGCTACGTGCCGATATGTTAGTGTTTCGGAAGACAGCTCATTAATATTCTACACCAAGCACCAATGATCTTACCAATGAAGTAAAATATCTTAGTGATGATCCATCCCCATAACAAAGGTGGGAAAAAACACGATATCACGACGAAGTGACTAGGGTTATATCCTGATTCCCCCCATTTTGTCACACAGTAACGATCAATATATGCACTGTTTGATCCTGTCACTTCTCGTAAAATACCTTTCAGCATATTCCAAAACAGCATATGAACAAATATCATACCGGCATAACTACCTAGTACAATAAATGGGATTAGGTTGAGTGGTTCCGGTTCCATGATTTATTTAACCACTCGTTTGATGGTTTTACCAATCAGTATCAACCAATTTGCGACAATCCATTTGATTGCGAAGTATATCGAGTAACCCGGAATCACCATGAAGCACTGAAACACATCCTTCTTTGGACTGTCTGAACGAGAACTACCGGTGAAAAATTCATGATGATTGATTTCCATACCAATCATGATTTGTTTCATAGCTTGAAAAACCAACCACCAGAAAAACATGTTTCCAAAATATATGAATAATATAAAGCCCATCAATGCGGCTGGTTTTGCATATACTGGTAGTGCGGCAAAGAACTCAAACATTATTAAATCCCATACCCAGTACGATGAAGATCGATAGTCCATTGTTGAAGAATAATATCAATTTGGGATTTCATTCCGAAGAGCACACCGCATGTATTGACGCTGGCCAGATGAATGAATGAGCCATCATGGATTGGATATGTTGGATCATTCACCATTGCCGCGAACACGGTTTTAGTTAATTCTTTTTGAACATCATCCACGATATTCTTGATTGTTTCTTCATTGTGGGCATCAAACACCAGACAGGTGCCGAAACCTTGAGTGGTGGTGTTTTCCCATTTATCGTATGCCTTACTCATTTCGTCTGTGAAACTTGGTAGGGCCGCTGCAAGAACGCTTGATGCATGTGCAGCTTGGGCCATGCCACGACCCGGAGTCATAGAAGCCAAATCGGATCGCATCAGAATAATCTGAACTGGGTAATCTTCGGTCTTCATTTAGAACTCTCCGAAACAAACGGTGCCGTTATCATCTTTCGATACTTCTACCACCATAATATTGTTTTGTCTACCCTGTCTTTTCATATTTTCAGTACCCACTCCACCGGGGAATGCGACAATGATATCAGGATGACCTTCTTTAATCATTTGAGTGTTTCGTAACACGCCTGCCTTTTTACCATGTTCATTCCATAATGCTACAAACGCTGAGATAGATTCAATGTGATTCTTTGAACCCCATCCTGCACCCATAAGGTCTGCACCTTTAGCGGCACCATGGATTATGCAACTGATGCCAACATTATCATGTATGGTTCGTAAAGCTTGATCTAACATATCAGTGTCATCAAACTTTCTACCACCGCAAACTAAAACTCTCATGGCGCACCTGTATAACCTTCTAGATATAAATATTACATCTAAGGGAATTTCATCATGGAAGAACAATCAATAATCCAAATGATACAATCCAAGCTTGGTATCATTGCCAGCATTGTTGGTTCTGTGGTTGTCATCGTTTCAGCTGTAATTGCATTTCAATCCTCGCCGTTCGCATTGGCACAAAAGGGTTGGGTTGACGCCCGGTTAGAAGAAAACAATCGCCTTCGTGATAGTACCACATTGCGCGAACGCGGTATAATGTTAGAAGGCAATATTCGTAATTGGACCATTCAGTTTGTTGATTTGAACGAAAGTCGTCGAGCCGCCATTGAACAGATAGCAGATTTGAACACTTTAATTCAAAAAAATATTAACCAAAATATGGATAATACACCAGAACACCAAATACTCGTAACCTTACTGGCACGTGCTCAATCTGATTATGATAGTATTCAACACCAAATTGAATCCAATCAATAATTATTCTGTATGGTCACATAGTTGAACAGGATTGGGTTTCTTTATAACTGATGGATCACCACCAACAGGATTTATTGAGTGTTTATTAATTTTCGGTAAATCATGTTTGAAATCTGGTATGAGTTCTTTGTAAATCGCCGGATCATACATGTAATAATTGTTATAAGATCGAAACCCGTTACTACAGAAATGACCGTTCAAAACCTTTCGGTCTTTGAATGATCTTTCAAATCTACGCATGAACGGTTCTAATGTTTTGATTTTTTTACGTGGGAGACTAGCCGGTTTATTATCATACCATGATTGAAATAGCATCCGGTTTACTGATTCGCATAATCCACATTGCCACACAACTTCTTCATCATTGATGTTCCAGTAATCACCACCAGTACATCCATGAGGCGAAGTGTACCATTGCGTGGAATAGATGGTGATGTCTTTAAATTTTGACGACTCATCACAAATGCGGCAAGGCCAAGTATGTTCACCACGCACGATGCGAACCCGTTCATCAAAAGCATCACTCAATCTATTTAATTCGGTTTCCATTGCCAGAATTTCGACTTCGGTCATTGGAACACTCCTGAATATGCTGATGGGATGGTTGTCGCGACGAGAATTGAACTCGCATCTGACACTTATAAGGTATCTGCTCTAGCCATTGAGCTACACGACGACAAGTAGTGGCGGAAGGTAATGGACTCGAACCATCAACCCGTAAGGGTGGGCAAGCTTTCCAAGCTCGTTAAGGCACCGTGCCTTCCTACCTTCCAGTAGATTTACTTATCATGAAAGTCGTATGCGTCAAACATAAAGTTTCAATGGTCTGCCTTTATATACAGGTGGTATCCGATTGCCCTTATAATGAACCCATCCCCCTTCGCCCGGATCATCATGATAATCACGATGTTTATCCATGACATAATTGTAGAATTCATAAATTGCTTGACCCGAAGATATGAATGGACCCGTAACACCACCCTGATAATCAGAATAAAACCATTGGGTTGGAAGCTGGTCGAACCCGGTTGGAATATAACTTATAACTAACCCGGATGGTGCTAATGGCCAACCGGATTTACCAGTTCTCAGTTTTATTCGAACTACTTTATCTTCCAGTGGGGTAAATTTGATTGTTTTGGACATGATGTATCTTCTGTTGCTACACCAATCTCTGGTCTGACATTCATGTCAAGAATATAACCGATGATAGTGTTAACTTCGTTGATATCGTTTGTGTATATTCTTTTATGCGGCCCGTATTCTCCAAAATTGCGAGAATGATTATTACCAACAATGGTTGGTAGTTGGCCTTCCTTCAACGCTGCACGGATACGTGCAGCAATAGCATCACGCCAATCTGACATTTCCTGAGTGATAAACCCATGGGTGTAATCTGGACCCCATCCATAACTAACGACTACAGAATAGCGATACTTCTTATAAAAAAGTTTCTTCTGTCGGTTAACTATTACTTCGGGTCCAAAATCGACTTCGGGCATCGGTGTTCCTACTCATTGATTTCGTAAATGTGAAAAACATAGACTTCTTCGATGACGGGTTCGTCATAAAGGTATTCACATGTCGGCTCTTCTGTACCGATGTACTCACCCCATTTATGCCAACGCCATCCACCTTCTGAATATTGTTCAGATTTGCGCATTGGTGTGCACAGGATGCAAAATTTACGTTGGCTCAAACTGGTTAGTTCATGATATTTATCAATGATCTGTTCATAATTATCAGCAACGCCATAGGATGGAAAATCAACATCCTCGGGATAATTAATGAGCTTCGTCTTGATGTTGTATGAATAATTCAGATCACAGATGTAGACACCCTCGGTTGGGTTTTCGTTCCATAAATGATTTTCAACAAAGGTCTGGATACCAGTAAAGTCAGTATGTTTTTGAATATAATCCAGCAAGGATTGAACCCCTTCTTTATCCATTGGATCAAGAAAATCATCAACCGTTTTGATTTCAACATTACACAACATTAGAAATATTCTTTCTTAAATGATGGTAGGGATGGAGAGACTCGAACTCCCACGTCTTGCAACACCAGAACCTAAATCTGGGGCGTCTACCAATTCCGCCACATCCCCATACGATCAATTACGTACAACTTACTTATAGCAGAGTGTTTGTCCTATAGCAAGAACTTTTTATTATTGACTCATATGGAATGACATGATAAATAACACCAATAGAGAAAATCTAGAAATGATAAGCAATTCGGCTTATAAAGGAAAAGAAAATGAATATAGTAGAAAAGGCACGCGCTACAGCCTTAGAAGCGCACGAAGGACAAGTACGAAAGTACACGAGCCTTCCATATTTCACACATGTTGAAGAAGTTGCTAAGAGTGTCGAGTTCCATGGTGGAACTGCTGAACAGGTTGCAGCAGCTTATCTTCACGATATTGTGGAAGACACCCATTGGTCACATCCACTGGTGTATCAAGAATTCGGTAAAACGGTTTCTGATTATGTGGTCTATCTGACCGATGTCAGTAACGGGTTGAAGTTGAGCCGGGCCGAACGCAAGAAGCGTGACCGTGAGTTCATCGCGTCGGCACCACCCGAAGTCAAGACGATCAAACTGGCAGATTTGAAATCAAATCTCAAAGATATTGTTAAGAATGATCGTGATTTCGCACGGGTCTATTTTAAAGAGAAGGTGTTACTGCTTGGTGTTCTCACCGAAGGTAACCGTTTCCTTTATATGGATGTTCTTGAAATCTTGTCACGGGATTGGTCCCTCGTATTTTCCGATTAATGTCATATGGTATTAATGTGTTAAACATTAATCGGAGAATCCAATGCAGCGAATTCACACCGTCTTGGTATATAAGTTTGTGACCGGTCGCGGAAGCAGTCTTATGCCAGAACTTTGCCAGTCTTATTCTGACATCGAAGTCGCGGAAGAATATCAAGCCGAACAAACCGATTCGGAATTCAGAGAAACGCGATCTGCGTTAATCATTAGTAATAAATTGGTTTAATCGTTGAATGCAGTTTGTGCGTAATCTCTCAAAATGATTCCGGCAACTGCATTCGCTTCGTTTTCATCATCTGATCCAGTTTGACCATCCGGTGTGTACGTCGCTGATTGTTTGTAGTGAACCATCTCATGTGCTATGGTTCTCATCACATCAATCTGGTGACGCCCACCTTTGGCAACGGTGATGCTTCTATCCATTAGATTATGACACCCGAACGCGGTGAGTCCTTCGATAACATCAACGATGTCGATCTTCGGTTCTTCATCCAGCTTTAAGTGTTTGGTAGCGAATGCAATAAATGGTTTGAAATCAAACTCTGCATTTTCGCTTTCTGTCAAAATGTAATTCAATAGTTTTTTCATTGCGCATCCAATCGTAGTAGTATTTATAATTAATGTTATGGCTAAGTCACCACACACCACTTTTCCCAAATCAGCACACGTGTTTGTGAAGTTGAAAGATGGAACAAACTTTCTCGATCAATGGGAAAGCAAGAAAGGAAATTATGTATATTTCCGAAAGCATGAACGTGTGCGAACAGCTGACATCAAGGCGATGACCTTCAAACGATTACAATCAACCGAGAATAAAAATCATCCACCGGTCGTATCATCGTGAGTTCCAACTAAAATAAATCTTATAATTTTGCTCTTATTGTTAATCGAGTACGCCATAACATATCTACCCTTGGTTTGAGTAGAAGGAATATGGGCTTGCCACATACGAAACCCGGCTTGATTATGTCGATTGAATAATGCTTGTCCCTTACGAGAGTTAGAAAATTTAACAATATGAGCATTGAACCGATTTTTATATAATTCTTCTTCCTCGGGTGAACGCGTTGGTCCCTTGGTAGCCAGCATTTCAAATACGAGAATATTCTTTTTGAGAATAGGATCACTTTTTGATAGCGTCTCTTTGGTTTTCTCATACTTGTTGGTCAACTCAACCGCAAATACAGAAGAAACCGGTTGCTGTGGTTGCACCGGTTTCTTTTTATTCTTTTCAAATAAATCTACCAATCTCATATGGTTATTTATCAACCAGATGTATCGGCGTGTGTCCCGACTAGAAGAAACCTGACTACCTTCGATTTAGCATCGATTGCCATAGCCACGATGTGTTGAGTATTGCTACCCGATGATGGGATGTGCGCTTGCCATATACGAAAATTGCCACGCTGATGTTGTTTGAATAACGCTTTACCCTTTCGGGTATTGGCATGTTTGATCACATGTGGATTGAATCGTTTTAATAGGTCTTCTTCTTCGGGCGTCCTATTGTGACCCTTAATAATTAGCTTTTCGAATATGCTGACGTTTTTCCTGAAAATAGGGTCAGCCTTGGAGATGGCTTCCCTCGATTTAATATACCTATTGCTCATAGTATGATCAATCGTTGATGATTAAAAACGGATTAGGCGGTGAGAACGTTCTTCTGGGACTCGTTTTCCATTTCCTCGATCAAGCGAAGGTTCTCGCGGATGAGGTCATCACCGGACATACGGGTGATCTTCGAATTATTGAGTTGTTCGTTGGCTTCGATCAGGAGTTGTTCAATATCGCTCATAGCATCCTCGTTTAATTTCTTTAGTACCGACACAAATGACATTATACGTTTACCTTGTTCTTGTCAAGTATTAATTTGGTGCCGTCTACTGGAGTCGAACCAGTGACCTTTACAATACCAATGTAACGCTCTGCCAACTGAGCTAAGACGGCAATCTTGTTAATACTTATAGCGAATGTCTAATAATGGCTCGCCACCAGTCTCGGTTTTGAATTCGGTCGTGTTCCATCTTCTCGGCAACTGTTCTTAGAAACACTATTTTATTATTTCTGTCAACATAACAAACATTAATTCGTTGGTTCAAATACTTTTCATATCTTCGTTTGGCACGATTAGGCATGAAAAGGGATTCCACACTCATATAAAAGAACAACACGGCCATGCTGCCACTTACTATACTGAGTATGAAATCCACCATCTATTGACCTGCCTTGGCTAATGCACGTTGGCCAGCAGCACGGTCTTCTTTCTTCTTTGCTGCTGCTTCGGCTAATACAATTCCTTCCGCCTGTGCATCTTTCATAGTTTTGATGTAATCAAGTTCGTCGCGGCTCAATTCAGGGGATAAGAACATACCTTGTGCCAAGGCACGTCGAGCGACTTCCACTAAGAAATCTTCACCATTTTCCGTTAGCTTGATCATACTAGAATCAGGATCAGCCGAACGGTTCACCAGACAAGCATTATATAGGCGCGTTGCCATATCGGTATCACCACAGTCAAACCATTGACCATCCTGATTTGGATAGTAAGCATCACACAAGCACGCTAAATCGGTACTGTTGGCTGACAATAATATTTTTGCAAAATACATTTTATAATTTCTTTTCTATTTCTGCCAATCGTTTTTGCAAACGCTCACGTTCTTCGTTCAATTTCACCTGTGTCTGATCCTTGGCGCGAATCTTATCAAGCTTTTCCTGTTCAACTCGACGCACCAATTCAGCAGCGATCTTGTCCTTGTTGTCTTCTTCCCATTTCTCAAACACTTTGAGTTTCTTTTCGTATGCGAGTAGATGGGCTTCACATAAACGATCAGACGGGCGAACCATGCATCGAACTTCTAGATGTGGGGAAGCATGACAATCATATTCATAATCATCATTATCTGCTTCAAATTTTAATTTATAAACATCAATCGGGTCCGGTATCACAATATTTTCGTGACGTTTATTAAACTCATGCATCTTATCAAGCAGTTGTTTAACAATCTCTTCAAGAGTGAACTCATCACTGCCATAAGCACGACTAAGATGTACTTCAATAACTTCATCAGGAAGCTCTTTGAACTTGGGCTTTTGTTTAATCTTGAACATGCATCACCTATTAATGGAGCCGATTAACAGAATCGAACTGTTATCTCCTGAGTACGAAACAGACATCTTAGCCATTGGACGAAATCGGCATTATTAACATGTTACAGTACTTATGTATCAATGTCAACGTCTATATATGATATCGGGGAGCCGGTTAAGACTCCCCGAACAATCATTTTTGACAAAGTATTTCGGCAATGCGACCACCATACTTGTTCATGGCCTTCCACTTGATTTTGAAGCCCGTGGATGAGATTCCACCAAACATACGCGCATTGCTGTGAAGTTCACATAAACCCGTTATAAGCAACGTTGCTGCCTCTTTACGAGATGCGAATTCTTCAATCCCATCTGCACGCATCAAATGAATATCCATATCCATTCGCATCAAATCGGAAATCTGTTGATCACCCATTAGATGCATCCATAGATCAGCTGATATATTAGCATGATCTGGGAAATGGTGACGACCTTCCGTATCGATGGTTCTACAGAATGGTTTACCACAATCGTGATAGATTTGATATGTACGAATCGTCTTGTGATCTAATAGTTGATCCCATAACTTTTCATTATAAATCCAATTAGGTAATTTCCATTCATATGTTGTAGGTGAATCATAAAGTATATGATCCTGAAGATCACGGAAGTAATCATAGATTGAATATCCGTGTTCCAACACATCTTGATCCTTGAACTGTTTGCATTTCATCATCATGCATCCAAGTTCATCAATATTTTTGATTTTCGTATAATCCTTGGCCATCACACGCACCCAAACTTTTTAATGATCGGGTAAATCTCTTCGCGGCGACACGGACCAATACCAAGCGCCGTGATGATGGGATTACCATCAAAGTGCGGCGGCATGATATGTTTCTGATCCACGATCAAGGCACAAGGAATGCCAGATTCGCGAATTCGATTATAGGTATTGATGAGTTGGGTTTCGCCCTTGGCTTTCAGAACGACTTTCGATCCACCATGGCCGGTACGGTAATTATGAAACCGTTCAGGTGATTGATCTAAAGCCTGACAAAGACTGTCAGTGAAAGCATGACCAGCTTGGGACGCAAGCTTGCCCGAAGGCATTTCAAGGTCTTTGCGAATGATAGCGTAAAGATAAAGATTATTATCCGACACTTCGTTCGTGTTATTCTTAAGTAGTTCTTGTTTAGTAATCTACGTCATGACTATCTCCTGTGGTTGTCATATTATATAGTTATCAAGATGTATTAGGGTTGTCAACCCATCAGTATATCACATCCTGCATATTTTAATTGAATCGACTTGATATCAATTCCTTTGGCTTTCGCTGCCTCAACAATTTTAAGCATTAATAGATTATCAATGCAGCGAACTTCACATCCCAATAAAACAACTTGGTCAGTTAGGTATGGTTCTGCTAACTCTTTGAATGCTATAGCTAATTCGAAATCACTCATTGGGAAAACAATTGCTGCCCAATTATATGAAGCTGCGTATGAATCCAAAAACACTTTAAAGTTCAAGATCGTTGTCGCCATAAGGCTTGACCTTGAATTGGATGTTCAGTTCATCTTTAACGATTCCGCAAAGTTTACGAAATCCATCAGGACAGCTGATCTTAACCGTTTTATCATCTGTGAGGAAGAAAACGTTATCACCAAGGGTTTTGCTGTTCTTCAGAACCCAATCCTTGATTTTTTCAAGATCAGACTTCGAAGATGGAATAATTGCCCACCACATTCTGGCGACACTGTTTCTCCACTCATCAAGAGTGTAAACCCGGTCAGTTGTTTTATCTTTTGACATATTCATCGCTCTGTAAAATTTGGTGGCTGGTATGGGACTTGAACCCATATCTGGGAGTTTTAGAGGCTCCGACTTTGACCAATTAAGCTAACCAGCCGTTGAAGACATCAATATACAGGGTGAACCATCAATGTCAATTAATAGTTTCAGCTGATACATCACATCTATGATCTTTCATATATGATATTAGTAACTCGCTTGCTTGTAACTGGAACATCGGCTCGTTTAGGATATTAATTGTATCACCATACTCGTCCATTGGAAAAGTCTCTAAAACTTCACAGATGATGGTTTGATCTTTTTCTTCTTTGCCAACGACCAATACCCATGTGTACGGTAATTCTCGACCAAGTGATTCTTCTATGAACTTTGCTTGAGTCTTCACCTTCCAATGTAAGATGTTACCATCTTCATCAAATTCCGCAAAGGCTAGATTATTATCGTGTCGAACTGCAAGAGTAAGTTCTTTCATGAACTTACTTATAACCATCATTCGGAAAGTATAATTACTTTTCCTTCTGGTATCCATGGATACAACACATCGACCAGTTCACGGGTTGGAACATCTTTATACTCGTAGGGAATAATGCCAACGATCCAGAAGTCATCATCGACTCTCAATCCTGTTGCACCTTCGGGTAAGGTTTCACTACAACCCGGTTCAAGAACTTCTTTTGTGAAATCATATGATGGCAATTCAGAAGACCAGAAATATTCACCAATACGTTGTTCACCATCAGCAGATACTGATTGCTTCATATATTCTTTTAATTGCGGAATTAACGGATGATCATCAAGCATAATATACTCATTAATGGTGGACAGGATGGGAATTGAACCCATGGGGTTTGCATTTGTTCATTAACGCCGCAGCGGTTTCCCTACCAGAGTCCTGCCCGCTATTTGTCGTAGAGTTTGGTTGTGAAATTATATGACTTGTTCGCAGAATGTGGATTATAATACCCAAACCGAAACGGACCCATTGTAAATGATTTACACCCCATGGCATCGGTGCAACCCCATTTCCACCTTAAGGGCATGAAGGTTATAGTAAATGCTGTGTCTTTGTGTCGTTTTAACATCATATACTCAATCGGTTAATGGAATCGGTCTTCCAAGAAATGATACGGGATGTATTCATCTCGCCACGTTTCATAATCAGGATGACGTAAATCTTGTGCTATATGAGCTATGATGCAGAACTTATATCCGTATTCATCAAGATATTCTTCTGGTGTATCATAACCCGTATCTTCTTGAAAAGCAGCTAGATTTGCGGGCGTCGAATGAATCCACTCAACCAACTCTTTCTGGTGGCGGGCTTTTAGGTTTTGATATTCTACATACGGGTCTGACATGAAAAACCTTTCATGAGGGGAATGGTGCCGCCACGAGGATTCGAACCCCGGACATCCTGCTTACAAGGCAGGCGCTCTGCCAACTGAGCTATGACGGCATATAATCACGGTGTACTAAGGATAGGATCGGATGTCAATAGTCTATTACTTAGGGCAAAATCTGATTCATCCCAATTATCCAACCAGCGAGAGCAATAACGAAGATCAATCCCACGACATTCTGGTTTGATATCAATCTTGTACCAATAAACTTTACCCATATTGCATGTTTCTGAAAAGGTTAAACCAAATTGCATGAACCATTTAACGACATCATCAACACTATGATATTGTGCTGGTTCCAATCCTTCAGCAGCTGTGACCACTTCGGATAGATATGCTTTGATCTTCTCACCGAAATCAGACATGATTCCATATGGATAATCAGACACAAAGCAAATGTTTGTGCCAGTGGTATGTATCTGTATATGAGCACGGTTGGTCATGGGTTTGCTCTTTTCATATTGTGTGCGATTTTATCACAAACCATACAGTGTTCTTTGAACAGAAATTCAAGTCTGGCACGATCATTTCGGATAAATTGATTTACCAAATTTATAAAATCCGCAGGAGTGTCAAAGTCATCCTCCATAACATAGCTAAGATCAGCACCATGACTAGATTCATGCAAATACCACAACACGTCGCCGATATACGCTTTATGGTTCTCTACATACCAAACATCATATGTATTACCACCGGGTTTATGTGTAGCTTCCACAACCCGAATTATATTTTCTGCTTTTGCCGGATTGTGACCTTTGTATATTACAAGCCACTTCTTAACGCAGGGTTCCGTTGCCATCATCAGTTTCCTTGCTATATCTCACAGAACCACCAGCATCAACTGATCCTTCAATATTCATACAGTTCACAGAACCACCAGAATCAACATTACCGGTAATATTCATACAGTTCACAGAACCACCAGAATCAACTGGACCATCAATGTTACCACAGGTGATCGATCCACCTGCTACAACATGACCATCAACCTGACCACAACCAACGGAACCACCGGCTTCAACATTACCGTTCACACTACCCAGAACCGAAACGTCGCCCTTATCAACCTTGAGAGAACCGACATCACCTTCAATGGTAATAGAAATCAGTGGCTCTGAACCATCCGCTTTATATTCTTTACCATCAATGTAGAGTTTACTTCCAACGATAGAGACTTCACTACCATTGGGAATTTGAACACGTTGTCCATTGACGATTGCGAAACTGTTCATGCTGCTAGTTCCTTTTCGATAAACTTGGCCCATGGTTGTGCCCGCACGCCTTCCCAGCCGGGATCGACAAACATACAATTGAAAAAGCCTTCGAATTCTGTCATCGGCATTGTTGCGATAGTCGCAAAGAAAGTCAACGCGATATGTTTGGCCGTGTCGGTGAGAGCAACATGGTCTGATGATTTATCTGGTATAGGATAGCCACCCACCATTCCCCATTCGGGATGTGTCATAAGATTAAATTCATATGTTTGCATGGCTTCATACAAAATATGTTTCAACATTTCCCGCTGATCACCAACCGTGAGCTTTCGTTGTGTACAACCGGCTTCAGCATCAAATGGATAATATCGATAGCTCTTATTTTCAGGAATATCGGAAGATTGCAGCTTTGCCCGCACGTGCTTGATATAGTCTGACCAAATCCGATTATCGATCAACTGAAACAGATTGAACATGGCAACAGACCACTTAGAGTCAGCATACTTGCGAGTAAACACTTGGAAGCGCATACCGAAGTCATCAATATCCAGAGTGCGTGTGTCAGACATAATATATTCTCTCCCGTGTTAAGTTTAACTTAAACGGTTCAATAGTATTTGTCAAGTAAAAAGACTTGGCGGATAGGGAGGGAGTCGAACCCCCAAGGCGCTTTCACGCTCACACGGTGTTCAAAACCGGCTCCGTCGCCAATCGGATTGCCTATCCATAGCCAATGTGGCGGAAGATAATGGATTCGAACCATCAACCGTAAGGTGGGCGGGCTTTCGAAACCCGTTAAGGCACCAAGCCTTCCTATCTTCCAATGATATACTTATACATAAAGTTTGGGAGAGGCAAGGGGTGACGCCCCTTATACCTCTCCCAAGTAACTCTCTTACCAGTCACGTCCGTTTGTTCGACATTTACCTATGGTGTTCTACTCAATCCGCATTCACCCTTATCATCGGTCTTTCGTCGGTCTTCATTAAAGAAGTTATCGAGTGTCAGCACCATTGAATATATAAAGTACAACTTTATATGTCTTTCCAATAGTCCTAACCATATCTCAGTCGTGAAGAAATGAACGTTTTCTTCGTCTTGTTTTCAGTTAACAGGTCACCCCGTCTTCCTATGCTTATATGTATAGCCGGTTGAAATCAGAATGTCAAACGGTTTTTTCAACAAAATGCATTTTTATGCAGTTTGTTTTATTAACATGATGTTTATTGATTTTGTATTATTAAGAGACGTGTGAAGTTCAACAATGAGTTTGGAATCAGAATACATGTTCCATAGCATGGTAGTTTCGCCCTTGACCAACATACGAATGAGTTCGATTGTAAATTGTTGATCAATAAGTTTCCAAAGGTCTTCACCCATATTGCTTCTTGGTGAATACGGAATTCGTTTGTATCGTTGGGAAATCTTATTCATCAGATAGCGACCTCTAACCAATCTTTACGATCATCTGCACGTTTACCATTAAACATCAAATCTAATGTTTCTTTCATTTTCCCATTTTCCCAGAAGGAAATCAGTTTCGGGTTACCTAGAATATCTTTCCACTCCGGGCTTTCAAGCGTACCAAGCCCCTTAGCACGAGTGATTTCCCATCCCTTATATTTTGATGGATCGAATTTATGATAATCGGTTTGATAAACATATTTCCGCTGATCACCTTTCTTCAAAATGATGAAGGGCGTCATGATCTTCGAAGCGAATGGTTTATTCTTATCGGCGAATAGTTCAGGCCAATACGTATACAGGAAGTTGATAAAGAGACACAAGATATGATAACCGTCATGATCTTCGTCTGTCGCAATATGAATTTGACCATATCGCAACTCATGTCGTTTTGCCGTCTTACCGTATACCAAACCAAGAGCTGAAATAATATCGGCCAGCGCTGGCGATTTCACAGCATCAGAAACTTTGACGCCGTGAACATTCATGATCTTCCCTCGCAATGGAAGGATACCATGAATCGCATTGATCCGTTCACTGGTGATAAGGTTGACAGCTGAATCGCCTTCACCAATAATCAAAATACATTTGGACCGATCACGACCAGTGGCATCAATCAATTTGACAACATTAGTCTTACCAGCTTTTTTGGTGAACGATTGTGCGTCCTTGATATCTTTTGCGCTTGAACGAACAGCAGCACGATCAATAATTGATTCGATCCACTTAGGATGCTTGCGCTTAATGGTGGCAAAGACTTTTTCATCCAAGCCCTGTGTGATCCATTTACCAGCAGCAGCGTTCACAAGAAAATGTTTCGACTGTGAATTAAAGTTTGGTGCATCCATATGAGTGACCGCGAACACCAATAGTCCAGCAGCGACATCAGAACGGTTAGGAACGACCTTACGCTGTTTGGCTTCCTTGGCGATGTTGGTAAGCATCGATGAAAAGAACTTCGCACGAAATGCCTTGACGTGTTCGCCACCAGTGAATGCACAGATACCATTAACAACCGCATGCATATGTTCCTCATTCCCATCGTGGAAGTTTGGAACAATATAAAAGGTGTTATAGAATTTCTTATCAGGCAAATTCACATCAACCCGAATGAATTCATGTCCTTTGAACAGATCAGTCGTTTTGATAATTTGATTATTAAAATAAAATTTGATTTTCGGATAGATGAAAGACAATTCGTGAATTCGGGCACGAATCAATCCTTCTGGCAACACCATATGTTTGAAGACGGTTGACGATGGAGTGAATTGTACACGCGTACCACGTTTGCGCCCAACAGGACTCTTACGTGGTGGTTTGATTACAATTTCTTCGTTGTTAATATTATCTTCTTCATATGATTGTTCGTAATGAACACTATTAGCCCAAACATCAACTTTAAAGTTTGAAGATACGAAGTTGACAGCAGAAGCACCAATACCATTTGTACCCACTACTTGTTCACGGTCATTAAAATTCGAACCGGCACGAAGGCGAGTAAAAACCATTTCAACCTGATCAACAGGAATACCAGCACCGTTATCTTGCACCGACATAGTTAAAGTATTCGGGTCAAACGTTACTTTGATAATATTACCATTACCATGACCAACGATTTCATCCATGGCATTATCTAGCAATTCCCGAAACGCGGTCATAAGTGCCGGAACATATTGAACTTCTTGGAGTTCAAGTTTCTTACCGGTATAGTTAACGATGGTATCGGTCGAGATATCACGTGATCCAAGATACATCTCAGTCTTAAGACGCACGTGTTGCCAATCACTCAACTCTTTGTTTTGGCGTTGCTTTGGGGATGATGGGGTACGTGCCATGTGTGAATTCCCGCTTGACTTATGAAAGGGAACGGTATAGTAGTTATGTCGAATTGTCAACAAAGGATTTCAGTGAACATGTCAGCCAATACCATATTTTTGGAAGAAGCGTATCACGGGTTCGCTGTTTACGTTAATAAGAATCGGGCAATCCCTGATGCTCGCGATGGTTTGAAACAAGGGCAACGTATTGCGTTGTACCTTATGCGAAATCGGCGCGACAAAATTAAAACGATTGCTCTTGCAGGCACAATGATCGCTGAAGAACTTTATGTTCATGGTGATACGGCTGCTGCGGATTCAATTTCACAATTGGCTGGACCGTTCAAGAACAATGTGCCCTTGCTTCTCGGTAAGGGTTCGTTCGGATCACTTCTGAAACCAACCGCGTTCGCTAGTGCACGTTATACCTATGTGAAGAAACCCGAATATACCAACAGTTTGCTTTACATGGATGCCGATATTATTCCAATGGTTGAGAATCATGATGGTTCTCGATTGATGCCAGAAACATTTTTCCCGATGGTGCCAACTCACCTGTTGAACGGTGCAGAAGGAATCGGTGTTGGTTACAGTGATCGGGTTTTCCCTCGCAATCTCAATGACTTAATCGATGCTATCTCCGTTTGTCTTCGTGATGATAAATCCGAAGAGTTTCCACGGTTGGCACCATCGTTTGATTTTATGAACAATCAACGCGGTGTATTCAAGGGATATAATAAATCCGGTGGCATGGTTTGGGTATTCACTGGTAAGGTCGAAGTGAAAGACGCGAGCACACTGGTGGTTACTGAATTGCCAGCGATGAATCTCACCATTGATTCGTTTAAAGAACAATTAAACGAGATGATGGATGCTGGTGAAATCAATGATGTTAAAGATTTTTCATCCCGAACCATCAACATTGAAATCAAACTTCGTCGTGGCCGTTGTCGCACATGGACAGAAGAAGACGCGATCACCTTTCTCAAACTTCGTAAAGAAGCGAGTGAAACGTTTGTCGTTACCACGTTTGATGGCAAGGGCATTGTTCAATATATTCATGATGCTAAACAGAAATATGCTGATCCTGTTGAACGATATCTTCGCGAATGGACCAAGTGGCGGTTCAGTCAATATCTTGTTCGATATGAAAACCTGATCAAGCTGGCGGAAGCTGAACTTCTTTATCTTCTTTGCATCAAGGCGTGCTTTGATCACAAGATGCCAGATCGAATTTCAAAAAAGAAAAATCGAGCTGACATGAAATCTGACATCATTAATTGTGCGAGTCGTGATGGTCTTATGGCTAGTGATGATATTGCTGATCGTATATCGGCACGAGCATCATATTCATGGACTCAGGAAGCATATCAAAAGATTATTTCTGAAATCACTCGTTTGAAAAATGACATTTCCAAATATAAAGGATTGGTGATGTCTAATACAAAACGCCGCAATGTGTTCGCTTCAGAATTAAAAGAGCTAAAGAACCTCAAAGTTCGATAAATAAGAATATGCGTATTGTAGACTTATTAGAAAATAGCACCAACAAGTTCGACATCGAAGAAAAAGCACAGGGCGAGAATATCGTGGTCCTTGCTATTTCTCGCGGTGAGAAGACTGATATGGTATGTAAGATTGTCATCAGTGATGCGACCATCATCCAGATTGAACTCGATGATGAAGCATCTAATAAAAGTGATGCTATGTTAGAAGTGCTACAATATATTTGTAAAAGACAAGACGAGCAGAATTTACCACTCGCTGTTGTTATTGATGGAATCAAATCATCCATGAAACGTAAACTTCAAAGTTTCGGTTTCGTAACGGGTGAAGATAATATTATGGTTCGAAGACCCGGTGCGGTGCTTCCAATTGCGTTTATCTGATTTGGTCCCTAAATATACCTAATAAGTATATTGGATACAATAATGAGTGTTAAAGATTATATTCCCGAAGATGTGAACCGGTTAAAGCGATCAAAAGAAGAAGCATTGGAAATTTTAAACCAAGCTTTTCTATTTTCCTTCAAAGATAAAATTAAGCGTCAACGCAAATCTATGAAGATGAAGCAATCTGATCTTGCAGAATCGGTGGGTTTGAAACAGCCCGCTATTAGTAGAATTGAAAATCATGAAAATAAAAGTTTATCATTGACGACTCTTCAGGATATTGCATCAGGGCTTGATTGCATACTGACTGTCGATTTAGTTCCACGCACGGTGATGTTAGATAAACTGTTATCTGATGATGATTGATTGTTGACTTATATATCCGCCGTGCTATGATGAATTACGGCAATTAATCAAGGTTCATCAAATTATGCAAAATCTTTCCCGCGTATCAATTGATAAAGTACCCGGTATTCTGGCAGTATTATGGAAGTCCAACAAAGTGGCCATGATTTGGGGTCCACCGGGTGTTGGTAAATCCGTTATGATTCGTGAAATTGCTTCAGAGCAATATTATACCGTACAAATTGACGAACGGCTTCTTAAGCATTTTCATGAAACGTTCAAAGACGTTTGTGGTAAAACATTCAAGGGTCGTCGGGTATTTGATAATCGTCTTCTATTGATGAACCCTACCGATATTAAGGGTCTTCCTGTATTCAATGCACAAAAGGAAGAAGCCGAATGGTTGGCTACCAATAACTTCCCGATGTCACCCAAGCGCTTGGAAGAACTGATCGAACGTATCACCCGTGTTGACGCTCATGGTAATCTGTTGGCCGATGCCGACATGATCAACCGTTTGATGCCGCGTATTCTATCCGGTCTACACGATCAACATGCTGTTGTTTTCCTTGACGAATTGTCCCTTGCTCCGAAATTGGTTCAAGGTGCTGCACTTCAATTGGTTCTGGATCGTGCAGTTGGTGAATATATGTTGCCGGAAAATGTGGACATGGTTGCCGCTGGTAATCGGGTTGAAGACAAGGTTGGTGCCACAGCGATGTCACCGGCTCTGGTTTCTCGTATGACTCACATCCACATCGATGAACCAACATATAACAAATGGCGTCATTGGGCTTTTGCTAATGATGTCGTTCCAGAAGTTCTTGGCTTCTTGAACTTTAAACCAGAAATGATTTTTGAATTCGATGCCAACACAATGGCTGGTCGCGGCGGTTCATCTTCGTACCCTTGTCCTCGTACTTGGGAAATGGCTTCTGATATTTATAAAGATATCAAGATGTTACCGGATTCCGAGAAAGACCTTCGTACAATCACAGAAGCAGTTCTGTCGGGCACACTTGGTGAAGGTGTTGCTGCTGACTTCATGGCTTGGGTTGATATTTATGTCCATCTTCCTAAGCCAGAAACGGTGTTGAGCGGCAAGGTCAAGGATATTGACTTCGAAGCGGTCGTGAAGAAATCAGGCAACGTGTCTAATGATCGCCAGATTAAATCTAAAGCGCTTTCTATGAAGTTTGCCTTCATCAATTCGTTGATTAGCACGATGACTAAGAGCTTCACGGTTGAGTCGGCACAAAATGTTGCCGCCTTCATCAACAAAAAAGGAATTGAAGATGCTGAATGGGCTATGATGCTCATCAAGCGGACAACTTCATTCTATATTGATACCGATGATCCCAAGATCACACAAATTTACACTGAAGTTCTTGGTGATGCTGGTGGTCACTGGATCACGATGCAGAACGAGCTTTCAAAAGTGATGAACTCTTCTGATCTGCGAAAGGCAGGTTAATCATGGACCCGAAAACAATTATCAAAAACTTTCTTAACCCCAACCAACCAAAATTGGATGTGGATAAGTTAGGGTTTGATCCGTATAGCGAATTGACCAGATTGCGTATCTCGATCAGCAACGATATGCCATTCTTTGCCAATTTCGTTATCTCATATCCTACGGTTATTTGTGCACCGGGTCATCCATTGATTTCGACGGCTGCTACTGATGGATTCAACTTTTATTTCAATGCACTGTTTATGCATCTGTTGAATCCGAAGTCTGGCAAAATTACCAACGATGAGCAGAAGTTCGTGTTCTGTCATGAAATCATGCATGTCGTTTTTGATTCCATGGGTCGTCGTGGTTCTCGTGATCCGCAGTTATGGAATGTTGCTACCGATTATGTAATCAATCAAACCTTGGTTGAATTCGGTATGCCTATGCCTCGTCTCGATGTAATGCAAGCTGCCATTGAAGAAACCAAAAAGTATATCGATCCAGAACATCTGGAAATGGTTGAGAAGATGAACGAAGCGTTCGGCAAAAGCGATACTGATTACATTGGATTGTATGATACTCGCTTCGCCGGTCTTTCTGCTGAACAAGTATATGAAGTTCTGTTGGAAGAAGACGAAGGACAGAAGGGTGGATCGGGTTCTGGTCTTCATCGTGATAAACAAACCATTGATACACATCTCATGGATGAGTTGGACGAAGAAGATAAGAAAGAGATTGCGCGTCAAGCTCGATCAACCACGCTTCAAGCAGCTAATGAGGCCAAGGAACGTGGTCAAGGTCGTGGCGACATTCCAGCCGGTATTTTGCGACTGATTGACGAATGGATCAAACCACGTGTTCCGTGGGCTAGCTATATCACCGCTGAAATGGATTCGCTTCGGGTTTCTGATTATTCCCCACTTCGGGTTGATCCTCGTATGTTTTCTAGCGGCATTACTCTAGAAGGCATGGAATATGAAACATCGGTTCGTATCGGTGTTATCGTTGATACATCTGGATCAATCGGTGAAGAAGACCTGCGCAAAGTGCTTGGTGAACTATATGGTATCATCAGTCAGTTTGACTCTTATGATATCGATGTCATCTCGTGTGATACTCAAGTTTATAATCATCGTCATTATGATTTGGATAACGGTGATGAAATTCTTCAATACCCATTCCATGGTGGTGGTGGCACGATCTTCGAACCAGCCGTACAATGGATGAAGGACAAATCACTAGAAGCTGGTGATCCATATGATGCCATTGTTTTCTTCACTGATGGATATGGTGAAGGTTGGTGTGAAGATCACAAGTCGTGGATCACTAAAATGATTTGGGTGATTGTTCAAAGTTGGGGTGGCAATCTCCCAGTACCGTCTTGGGGCGTCACAATTAATTATGATGAGTACGAATAATCAAATCATCAAGTAACAAATTTTGGTATCTTCCTCGGTAGAAAACCAAATTCGATCATCGAAAACCGACCACGGTGATTTACAAAAAACTGCTACCGTCTTTCTTACACGGTCAATGGGTTTTACCCGTTGGCCGTGTAATAGTATTCCGCCATACTCATTATCTCTTTTAAACCAAAATATTCCATCAGCTTTAAAATGAAACCCATTTGACACACCACCCGTTGCAAAAAAGTCAGCGCGCGATAATTCGTTATTATAAAGCGCGCATTCTATATTAAGTCTAGTTGAGTTTCGTCCAATAATGATTCCATCGGATGTTTCTATTAAATGATTCTTAACAAGTTGTGTCATAAGTGATGCTGGCATGTGCTCAATAATCTTACCCACTATACTGTGTGTATCATTGTCAGCCAATACTAAATCTGGTGCCGATTCATTCATAATAAGGATACCGCTCTGCTGTAAGTAAATTCACATCCTAAGATAATTTATAGCACTCGGAGCATTTAATGGACGCGAGAATATCATATTCTGGTAATGACACCTTAGTTCATATACCGGAGAAAACGAGTATGCCCACTACCTCTAATATAATCGTAACAAAGCGCAATGGTTCTAAAGAACCACTAGACCTAGACAAAATTCATAAAGTATTATTCTGGGCGTGTGAAGACATCACCGGTGTATCTGTTTCGAAAATTGAACTAAGCGCCAAATTACAATTTACAACCGGTATCAAAACATCTGAAATACATAACACCCTGATCCGATCTGCGGCTGATTTGATTTCAGAAAATACCCCTAATTATCAATACGTTGCGGCCCGCTTGGTTAACTACCAATTACGGAAAGAACTCTATGGTGAACACGAACCGTGGCCTATTCGTAAAATTGTTGAACGTAACGTCACGCTCGGTGTTTATGATAAGAGTCTTTTGACTTTCACGGACGAAGAGTTTGAAGAGTTTGAAAATATTATCAAACATAATCGTGATTTCTCGTTGGTGTATGCAGCGGTTGAACAATTCCGTGGAAAGTATCTAGTAAAGAACCGGGTGAATGAAACTTTTCACGAAACACCACAGGTCGCATATTTGATGATTGCCGCCACCATGTTTATTAACGAACCTATTGATCGTATGGTTTGGATCAAGGAATATTATGATGCAATCTCCCTTCATGATATTTCTTTACCAACACCGGTGATGGCTGGTGTCAGAACACCTACTCGTCAATTTGCGTCCTGTGTCCTCATAGCGACCGGTGACACGATGATGAGCATCGAAGCTACCACGTCAGCCATCTACCGTTACATCTCACGTAGAGCAGGCTTAGGGATCGATGTTGGGCCTATTAGATCAGTCGGCTCGGGTATCCGTGGTGGTGAAACTGAATCTACCGGACTTCAGCCATTTCTTAGATCATTTCAGGGTGCGGTGAAGTCTTGTTCACAGGGTGGTATTCGTGGTGGCTCCGCAACGATCACTTATCCATTTTGGCACGCTGAGTTTGAATCTCTCGTGATGCTCAAATCATCCAAGGGTATTGAAAAAGATCGTATCCGTATGTTGGATTATTGCGTTCAAGCAAATCGCTTGCTGTATACCCGTCTTATCAAGGGTGGTGATATTTCATTCTTCTCTCCATCCGAAGCACCGGGATTGATCGAAGCTTTCCATGCTGGTGATAATGATTTGTTTGAGTCCCTGTATGCCAAATACGAAAACGATCCATCCATTCGTAGTTATTCTATATCGGCGATTGAATTCTTTACAACCCTGATGACCCAACGTAAAGAAACTGGTCGTATCTATATTCAGAACATCGATCACTGTAATTCACATGGCTCATATATTCCAGAAGTAGCACCAATCAGACAAACCAATTTATGTGTTGAAATAACGCAACCAACAAGACCAATGCAAGGCATCGAAGACCCTGATGGGTTGATCGCTCTTTGTACCCTATCTGCACACAATCTCGGAAAGATCAAATCAACGGATCAATTTGAACGTATTGCGCGTTTGACGGTTCGGGCACTTGATAACCTATTGGATTATCAAGACTACCCGGTATTAGCGGCCAAGAAACATACTATGGATTACCGCCCACTTGGTATTGGTATGATCAATCTTGCATACTTTTTGGCTAAGAACGATTGTCGTTATGATGACAATGCCTTGGAACTCGTACAAGAATATGCAGAAGCATGGTCCTTCCATCTGATCAAGGCGTCAATGGAATTAGCTATTGAGCGCGGTCCTTGTCTTATGGTTGAGCACACTAAATATGCTCAAGGTATTCTACCTATCGACACTTATAAAAAATCAGTTGATCAATTAGTTCCACACCAAGAGCGAGTTGATTGGGAATGGCTTCGCGGCATGTTGAAAGAGCATGGGATTCGTAATGCTACAGTGATGGCACTTATGCCTAGCGAAACCAGTGCTCAAATTGCTAATGCGACCAACGGCATTGAACCACCAAGGGCGCTTGTGTCTGAGAAGGTTTCAAAGCATGGTGTTTTCAAGCAGGTGGTTCCTGAAATTGGCAAACTCAAAAACAAATACGATCTGTTATGGGATCAAGTATCACCAAAAGGATATTTGCACATAACAGCTGTGCTACAAAAATACATCGATCAAGCTATTTCGGTCAACGTGAGTTATAATCCAGAACTGCGAGAAAACGGTTCTTTATCAATGACTGAAATGATTGGTGATATTCTTGAGCATTACAAATATGGTGGTAAAACCTTGTATTATCAAAATACATATGATGCTGCCGAAGAAGAAAACAAAGCGGATGCGCAAGAAGTCATCGAAGATGAAGAAGAATGCGAATCTTGTATCCTCTAATATAGAAAGAACTTACCAATGAATTCAATGTTCAAACCACGTAGTATTAGTCATTTAGATACAAAGATGTTCTTTGACCCTAATGGTGGTGTTGACGTGGCTCGTTATGAAACCGTGAAGTACAAAGACTTGGATATGTTGTATCGTAAGATGCGCAGTTTCATTTGGACACCGGACGAAGTTGATACCTCAACCGATAAGAAAGACTTCTTACAACTGAGTGATCACGAGAAACACATCTTCACGTCAAATCTCAAGCGCCAGATTCTGTTGGATAGTATTCAGGGTCGTGCAGTCAGTATTGCCTTGCTACCCTATGTGACGCTTCCTGAAATGGAACCACTGATTTCGTGGTGGGGTGCTTTTGAAACCCTACACAGTGATTCGTATACACATATCATTCGTGGAGTTTACCCTGACCCCTCTGTTGTATTTGATGAAGTCACTGATATTAAAGAGATTTTAGATTGCGCTGATGATATCACCAAATATTACGATAGCTTCATTGAATATGCGAAACTATGGAGTTCGTTTGGATATGGTATACATGAGATTAAATCTTCATCGGTTGCAAACGTTTACACCACGACCACTCATAACATCACCGAGTATGAGCTGAAGAAGAAATTATGGCTCTGTCTGACAGCTATTAATATCCTTGAAGGTATTCGGTTCTATGTATCGTTTGCTTGTTCATGGGCTTTCGCTGAAAACAAACGGATGGAAGGCAATGCTAAGATCATCAAATTCATCGCACGTGATGAGAATTTGCATTTGTCCATTTCCCAAAAACTATTACGAAACCTGATGATCGCGGATGATCCAATCTTTCAGCAAATCAAGGATGATACTACCGAAGAGTGTCTTGGTATGTACGAGACAGCCATGAACCAAGAAAAAGATTGGGCCGAATATCTTTTCAAAGATGGGTCGATCCTTGGTTTGAATGAACCTATTTTGAAAAACTATGTGGATTATATTGGTGCACAGCGCATTCGAGCAGTTGGACTAAAACCACGTCACGATTTTCCGGCAGCAAATCCATTGCCTTGGACCGAATCGTGGATTTCATCGCGTAGCCGTCAGGTCGCGCCACAAGAAACCGAAGTCGAGTCATACGTTATTGGTAAGGTTGACCAAGATGTTGATTCAGACTCATTTACAGATATGGAACTATAAAGGAAAAAACATGTATACCATCTATTCACGTGACAACTGTGGTTATTGCACTAAAGCCAAATCATTATTGGAAACCAACGGTCTTCTGTTCGAAGAAGTCGAAGCTTCAACCAACCGAGATATCTTAATCGAACGAGTTGTTAGATCAGGACACCCAGAACCACGCACAGTACCACAAATATTCCAAGGCGATACCTATATTGGTGGGTATATGGAATTACAAAATTCTTTAAATAAATAAATAAATATAATACGATTCGTATATATTAGCAGTGGGTATTTGCATTTATAGTAAATACCTGTTGGCTATTAGGAATCGGTTTATGAAAGACGAATTTAAAGTACTACATTATATGATCGATCAAGCAGAAATTGCTCGTGCGAAAGTTGAGGATGAAACCAATACCAATTATGAGTTATTCTCCATTGTTCAAAACGCACCCTTACCATTTTGGGCAAAGGAACGCCTGAGTGATGGTAATTGGCGGATGTGGTTCGTTAACAGAGAATACGCTAGACAGTTTCTTAATAATGATGCCACAACCTATTTGAATAAAACCGACGAAGAAGTATGGGGACCAGAAGTAGCTGCCGATTTCTTGTCAAAAGATGAACGAATTTGGCAAACCAAACAACCAGAACTCGTCATCGAAGAAATACCTGATATCGATGCCATATTACAAAACCGAACAGACACGCCGCCACCAAAACAGATATTCAGTTACAAATGGCCTGTTTCAAGCGGACGTGATTTTGTATGTGGTATGTTGATACCGTGTATTTCAGCTTTACCAGAAGGTGCTGCCGAATTTATACGAAAATCCACAAAGGAATTAGATGAACGGGCTAATTTAAAGAATAAAATTACAAAAAAAGAGACTGATAGTAATGGAGGGTAACATGTCAACAGAAATCGAACTCTTCAAACAACAGGCATATGTTATGGAAAAGATGGATACCAAGATCAGTAAAATGGAAGAACAAGTTAATTCCATGACCGTTCTGGTTGCGCGTATTGATGAAAGACTAAAACAAGTACCATCCAATTCGGGCAAGATCGATTCCATGGATAAAAAAATAATCGATATTAATAAAGCATTAGCGGTCACCGCTAATACGGGTAAGATCACGAATACCATCTTTGGGGCAATCGCCGGTGCTGCAACAGCATTAATTGTTGGTCTACTTGTTAGATTTTTATCTGGTGGTTGATAAGTACTATTCTTTGAAGGAATAGTACTATGGGAATTAGTGAATTACCAGAGATGAAAGATATAGACGGTGGTGATGTGTTCACTATCGTTGATCACATGGTTTATCGGAACGGGGTTCAAATCCCATATCTACCACACGAGAAACGTGCCGGTCGAGCCACCATTGAACCAAAATACTTTGTATACCATTATACAGCTGGTCGTTACGGTATCGATGGGGTTACAGCCTTCTTGCGTGATAAAGACACCCAAGCCGATGTTCACTTGATATTAGATACTGGTGGTCGTGTGGTTCAACTAGCACCCCTCAACGAAAAATGTTGGCATGCCGGGCGATCTGCCTATGAAGGTTATACTGGATTGAATAGTTATTCGTGTGGCATAGAAGTCATTAACCCCGGTCCATTAGATATTATTTCTCCCGGTGTTTATAAAACTTGGTACGGGGATGTATATTTCAACTCATTGATCATCAACACCAAAGCATTACGTGATCGTGGATATCGTGAACGAGTTGATATCGTAGAATCAACCCATAATCTTTATCCCAATGAACCAATAAAGGGTTGGATTCCTTATTCCAAAGAACAAATCAACGTGATGATAGGATTAACCAAGACCATCAATGCGACGTATGGTTCTAAGTTAGTAGGCCACGATGAAATAACATCACGAAAACGTGATCCGGGTCCATTGTCACAGATAGACCGCATCAGAGGCATTATAGCAAGCCGCGATGATGACAAAGCTGATGTAGAGGAAGAAGTAACGATTATTCAAGATGCACCAATCAGACGTGTGTTCCATATCGATACACAGGGTGCAGCTGATCAACCGACTAATTCCACGATATTACATCCCCGAGAACTACCACCACTAAATAGTGGTAGAACACTCGGCGGTTTTTTCCAACGGTGGTTCAAACCAAAGAGATGAAAGCATGCCCAAATCCCACGGAACACCCCTTGAAGAAGATAAAAACCTTTATTGGAAGAATAATTTTGCATTCAAGTGGTTGAGATTCTTCAACCTTCTGGAACCCGGTCGTGCCGTTCTGAGTCTATCAAAAGCATTGGTCTGGATTAATATCGTTGTGATGCTAGTTGTGTTAGGATATTATCCAGACCAACTGGTAGCCGTCATTGGTGCATCTGCATCATCAGCTGCTACTATGTTGAACTACGCATATCGTAGACATATTGAATATCAACGAGACACAACACTTGCGAATTTACCACCAGCTCCAAGTAGTCCAACTGTTCCCTCGCTTGAAAATATTACAAACTCGTTGATTAATAGATCACATTCACCTGATGGACAAGAAGTAGATGAACGTTAAACTAGTAGATGGCAAACCATTCCTAGTAACAAATTATCACGATCTATGCGA
>Ga0129324_10000031_pt1 | contig 103272 bp, 105 predicted proteins | sample CPBDNA_7_FD_96879 | JGI IMG/M metagenome (GOLD analysis project Ga0129324, IMG submission 96879) | Freshwater to marine salinity gradient microbial communities from Chesapeake Bay, USA - CPBay_Spr_15_0.2_DNA | ecosystem: Environmental > Aquatic > Marine > Coastal | place: USA: Chesapeake Bay... | reverse complement strand
TATTGGCATGGCACGATTGGCCAAGCCAAGAAGGATTTAGACAAGAAGGTGATCGGTATTCGTGAAAAGCTGGCTGCTACGGGTGGTGATGCCCGGGTATCGGTATTAAAAGCGGTGGTCACTCAGGCTAGTTCTGCTATTCCAATTATGCCTTTATACCTGTCGCTGTTGTTCAAGGCCATGAAAGCAGATGGTAGTCATGAGGGGTGTATCGAGCAGCTTTATCGCCTCTACACCGAATGTCTATACAGCGATACACCAAGGTTGGATGAGGAGGGTCGGTTGAGGGTGGATGAGCTGGAGCTTCGTCCGGAAATTCAAGATAAAGTAGCGTCAGCCTGGGCTCAGATCACGACGGGAAACCTTGCTGAGCTTACTGACTTTCAAGAATACAAACATGAATTTCTAAATCTGTTTGGGTTTGATATTGATGGCGTGGACTACGATGCGGAAGTAGATCCAGTAGTGGAAATCAAAAATTTAGTTTAAGCAACGTGTGCTAATGGAAGGCATTACACCCGGTGTGTGATGCCTTTTTTATGGGAATCGATTCCTGAGACTTGTGCTCGGGAAACAAGAGTGACACTGAGCTACTGCAATTAAGCATTGAATTTTCATCAAGCTATCCCTATAAATAAGATATGGATACCAATGTTCACACACTTTCAGTGTTATTTGATCAGCTGGGGTTGCCCTCAGATGAGCGCGCTATTGAACGCTTTCTTCTTCAGCACAAGCTATTGGGTGGCGGGATGCGGCTTGCCCAGGCTGATTTTTGGACTGAGAGCCAGCGGGCCTTTCTGCAAGAGTCCCTTGCGGAAGATTCAGATTGGACGGAAGTTGTCGATCAACTGGACTCTTTGTTGAGAGAGTGATTTGGTTCTAGGGGTGTATTGAGCATTTCAGTCGGGCTCTGTATACCTTGAACATCTGCCTTTCTCTGAACAGTCGTTTTTCTTAGAATAGTTTGCCGTAACATTTGGGCAGCCATCCCTTTTCTCCGCCATCCCCCTTATAATGCCCCCTTTTAAGTATCCTGACATATTGTCTCGGTGGTTCATGGGTAACAATCAACAATTTCAGAGAGCCTTTCTACATCCTCGATGCTGGCTGACGTGGCTTGGTATAGGGTGCTGGAGATTGCTAGTTATGTTGCCCTATCCAGTGATGATGTGGCTTGGTCAGCAGCTGGGTACATTGATGTATTCGTTGGGTGGCTACCGTTATCAAGTGGGAGAGATTAACCTCAAGCTCTGTTTTCCCGAGGTGGATGAGTTAGCTCGCCAGCAATTGTTGCGTGATAATTTTACCAGTTATGGTATCGCTTTCTTTGAAGTCGGTATGGCTTGGTGGTGGCCTACTGAGCGCTTGAATAAGCTTATTCAGCTGGAAGGGATGGAAAATATTGACGCATTACAGGGTCGCGGTGCACTGTTAATGGCGATTCATTACACCACGTTAGAAGTGGGCGCTTCGGCGTTGTCCTCAAGACATTCTATTGATGGCATGTATCGTACTCATAAAAATGCAGTCTATGATTATGTTCAGAGTAAGGGGCGGCGTGCGCGAGAGTTTGCTGGCGCTGTTTACCCGAGAGAAGATATCCGTGGGATGTTCAAGGCGCTTCGTAATGGCCGGATTATCTGGTATGCCCCAGATCAGGATTATGGTCGCAAGCAAAGTGTGTTCGCTCATTTTTTTGGTGTGACGGCGGCGTCGGTTACCGCAACAGCTAAGTTTGCGAAAATAGGCAATGCGGCAGTTTTACCTTTTTCTCACGTGCGCTTGCCGAATAATGAGGGTTATCGCGTCACCATTCATCCCCCATTAGAAAACTTTCCCACTGGTGACGATATGGCTGATGCAGAAACAGTTAATCGCAAGATAGAAGCCTTTATCTTGGAACAGCCGGATCAATATCTGTGGGTTCATCGCCGCTTCAAAACGCGCCCTGAGGGTGAATCTCGCCCCTATCCCAAAAAGAAGTAGTGAGTCGGGTAGGCGTCCAACCACGAGTATGTCAAAACTACCAGCAAACGCTTGTGCCGCCTGACGTGGGTCAGTACCATTACGCCTTCGTAAATTTAGACAAATATTGAGGCGCACGATGATCACCGGCAGTATTGTTGCTCTGGTAACCCCTATGATTCCCGATAGTCTTGAAGTGGACTGGGACGGCCTCAAACGGCTGGTGGAATGGCATATTGAAGAGGGTACCAACGCCATTGTCGCGGTGGGAACGACAGGTGAGTCGCCGACTCTTGATGTTCAGGAGCATATGGCGACGATTGCCTCGATCGTAGAGGATGCCAATGGTCGCGTGCCGGTTATTGCGGGCACTGGTGCCAACTGTACACGCGAGGCTATTGAATGGACTCGTCGGGCCCAGCAGGCCGGTGCAGATGCCTGTTTATTGGTAGCGCCTTATTACAATAAGCCTACCCAAGAGGGGCTTTATCTTCACCATAAGATGATTGCAGAGGCCGTGGATATTCCACAAATTCTCTACAATGTTCCGGGTCGCACAGCCTGTGATATGCTGCCTGACACCGTTGTCCGTTTGTCTGAAATCTCCAATATTATTGGCATTAAAGATGCTACTGGTGACTTGGGTCGAGCTCGCGAGTTGATTGATAGTTGCCCTGATGATTTTGCCATTTATTCTGGTGATGACGGTACGGCATTGGCGTTTATTTTAATGGGTGGCCACGGTGATATATCGGTTACTGCAAATGTGGCTCCTCGCTTGATGGCGCAGATGTGCCGTATGGCACTAGCTGGAGAAGCTGAGGCAGCACGGGAAATTAATGCACGTCTCAACCCGGTACATGATGCAATGTTTGTTGAGTCAAATCCTATTCCTGTGAAATGGGCCGTCGCCGAGATGGGCCTAATGCAAAAGGCAATCCGTTTGCCATTGACTGAATTGTCTGCTTGTTACCATGCGCGAGTAAGAGGCGCACTAGAGCAAGCAGGCCTACTGAGTTAAATAGTTAGTGAAAAGAATCGGAGTGCGACAAATGAGGTCGAAGTTTAAATTGATGGTGCTGGTAGCAGCGGCATTGTCTGTTGCTGGTTGTGGCCAGACTGTGATTCGCAATCACAGTAACGATTACCTAGGCGCCGAAGAAATACCAGCGATGGCGATTCCGGATGACAAGGATCAAACGGCTGTTGGTCAGTTGTATCCTGTTCCCGAGATTGCACAGATAGGTGCTGATCCGGATACTTTTGAGGCACCTAGGCCCCAACCACTGTCAGAAAACCTGTTTGAAGAAACGGTAGAGATTCAGACGTTTGGTGATAAGCATTGGATCGCCATCAATAAACCGCCTGCAGAGGTTTGGCCTCGGATTCGTAATATTCTGACTCGAGGTAGTGTTCCTACGGCTCGAATGGATGTGCCCAATGGTGTGTTAGAAACGGGCTGGTTACAGTTTAAAGATGAAGAGAAAGTGAGCCATCGGTTTCAATTTACCATCCGCCCTGGCGTGGGGGTGAAAAGTACTGAAATCTGGCTAATCCATATGCAGGTTGTCGAGGGACAAGAGGTGGGCGCAGGAGCGTGGCCGGAAATATCTGTGAGCCAGATTAGGGATAACGAATTTACTCAGATGCTGTCGGATGCGCTAGTGAATGATATTAACAGTGGCAGTGTGTCTCTTCTCGCCCAAAATATTGGTGGTGAATCCAGAGTTAACGTAGTAACCCCGGCTAAGGAATCCCCTTATATATCTATGGACATCAGCTATGACCGAGCCTGGGCCGCTGTTATTCACTCCTTGTCCCTTGGTGGGTTTTCGGTGGTGGATAAAAATCAAACAGCAGGAACGGTTATTGTTGATTTTGATGACGCCCCCGTAGTGATAGAGGATCGTTCGTTGGTCGGCCTTGTTAGCTCAATCTTTGAGGCTGATGATGAAGAACAAGCGGCGCCTCAATTTCGGGTTAAGTTGATCGAAAATGACAAGGTAGTTGAAGTACGTATTAGTGATAGGAATGATGGCAGTTTAGATAATGGAGAGGCCCTCAAATTACTGAGAGTGATACGCGGTAATTTGTCCTGATTTATGCGTTTCACTTCACTAGGCAGTGGCAGTAAAGGCAATGCTACTGTCGTCAATTGTGGTGATACCCTCATCCTGATTGACTGCGGTTTCTCTATTAGAGAAACCGAGAAACGCCTCGCTAGGGTGGGGCTAGGGGCTGATGACCTTACGGCGATTCTGGTTACCCATGAACATGCTGATCATATCCGTGGCGTCCTGCCACTGGCAAGAAAACACCAGTTGACGGTGATGATGACCACAGGTACATGCAAGACACTGAAGTATTATTCAGGGGTTAACTTTGAGCCGATAAGTAGCGACTCTGCATTTAGGGTTGGTGGTCTGGATGTGATGCCTGTGTCTGTTCCTCATGATGCTCGAGAACCCGTTCAGTATGTTCTTCGAGGTGCAGGTGTAACATTAGGAGTTTTAACAGATTTGGGCAGCATAACGCCCCATGTTGTGAACAACTTCAGCTGTTGTGATGGGCTTCTGCTGGAAGCCAACCACGATATAGATATGTTGGCCAATGGTTCTTATCCCCAGGCATTAAAAAACCGGGTAGGTGGTGACTGGGGACACCTCAATAATCATCAGACACGCGACCTATTGCATCAAGTACAGCTCAGCCAATTACAGCACCTAGTACTTGGGCATATCAGTCAGCAGAATAATTCTCTTGGGCAAGTTAAAGAGGCAATGGCTGGTCTGGATCAGATGTTACCCCCTACCCATTATGCCAGTCAGGAGCAGGATGCTATCTGGCACCAATTACAAGTGGGATAGTAGGGTTTTCCGGTTTAATCTCACGTTATTAGGGTGGTTTTAGAGTGGTCTGCTCTACGCTCGTCAGATGACTGATTATCCAAAATTAGTTTTAACTCTCGCTAGGTTGTCCACAATTACACCAATAACTTTATATAATTATTCGGAATGCTCTGTAAGTCATTGATATTTCCATGCTTGTTTTATAACTATCTGATTTATAAGGGTATTTGTGTGATGGTTAAAAAACAACCATTTTGTATGTGATGCCTAATTGAGTGGTCTAGATGGAGTTTAATGAAAGATACGCACAAAGTTATCCACAGATTTTGTGGGTAACTTTGGCGTGGTAAATTTAATAATTTGTCAACCAAATCGGTGCTAATGCGTTTACTTTGCACAGTGGGACGGTAGTTGAACTGAATCGCTGACCTGCTTGGCTAATAGCTGACCATCAGCACAGAAGAGTTGGTCATTACCTTCAAGGTCAATTAGCTGAGGATAAGGAAGAAAAAGTAAGGGTTTGATTTCAACCAAGTTGTTTTGATCCAGATTGATGTGTGTGAGACCTGTAAAGATTTCCAAGCCTTTCAGCTCTGCAATACCAGCACTTGAACAGTTGAGGTTAGTCAGTAGGTTGGCACGGGTCACGTTCTGGTCAAGAATAGCTTGAGCAACACAAGCTTTAAGCGCGGGGTCAGGTATGTTGTAGTCAGTGAATAGTGTGGGGGGATCAAAAACGGGCTGCTCGTTAAATGTATAGAGGTAACCCTCGCAGCCGTTGAGTACAAAGAAGCTGAGAGTTAATAAAGTGTGTAGATGGTTTTTCATAGGCTTGTGAACCATTTTGTTCTAAAAGTGATAAACGGCTTGCAAAGTTTTTTGCTTTGAACAGAATAAAGATCATACCGCTTCCATTATTATAGGGTGTTAATACTCATAACGTTATTTAAGTGTTCATTAAGAGGATATGACATGAAGAAGTTCCTAATTGCAGTAGCCGTTTTTGGATTGGCTGGGTGTATGTCAACTGATCCCTATACAGGGGAGCAGCAGGTAAGTAACACCGCCAAAGGCACTGGTATCGGTGCTGTTACCGGGGCCATTATTGGTGCAGCTGTTTCCAGTAGTGACGATCGAGGAAAAGGTGCACTCATTGGTGCGGCGAGTGGAGCTGCGGTTGGTGGCGGCGTTGGTTTCTATATGGATCGCCAAGAGGCTGCGTTGCGGGCAAAACTTGAAGGTACCGGGGTTCGAGTCGTACGTGAAGGAGATAATATTCGTTTGGTGATGCCTAGCAGTATTACTTTTGGTGTTGACCGTTACGAGGTTCGCCCAGAGTTTTACGCTACGCTGGAATCAGTGGCTATTGTTTTGAAAGAATTCGATAAGACGAATATTAGGATTGCAGGTCATACCGATTCCACGGGCAGTGCCGAATACAACCAGACGCTCAGTGAGCGTCGTGCTAGCAGTGTGGGCCAACTTCTGATTACTCAAGGCATTATGAGTGGCAGGGTTTGGACTACGGGTTATGGTGAGCGCTATGCCATCGCTAGCAACGACACAGACGCCGGGCGCCAAGCTAATCGTCGAGTTGAATTAGAACTTGTGCCCACACAACGCTGATTATCTAGATACCGTTGTTATTCTTGGTCGGCCCGGGTATGAATCTCGGGCCGAGCTTCTTTCGGCCGAACTAAATTTACCGACGATAGCGCCTGAAGATATGTCTGTCCTCAGTAGTGGTTTTACACTCGTAGTAGATCACGCAGGATTGTCTCTTCAGCAAATGGGTGTTGGTGCTCCCGGACCAATACGCTGTGACTTTGCAGAAGGTGCTTTACGACATCGTCGTTTGTACGGTGGTGGCAAAGGACAGGATATTGCTAAGTCTGTTGGGCTAAGTCATAAAGGGTTTAGGCCGCTTGTTCTGGATATGACGGCAGGCCTAGGTCGTGATGGTTTTGTCCTGGGCACCCTGGGGGCGACACTCCAGATGCTTGAGAGGCATCCAGTAGTGTGTGCACTGCTTCAGGATGGGTTAGATCGAGCTCAGAAGCAGGCAGTTACTGATCGAGAACTGGCGGAAATACTAGCTCGTATTTCAGTGTTTGGTCTTGATGGAAAAGATTATTTAGAGCAATTAACGGAAGAGTCTTGCCCGGATGTCATCTACCTTGATCCTATGTTTCCAATGAGGGAGAAATCCAGCAAAGTTAAAAAAGAAATGCAGTTATTTCATCAGCTAGTGGGTATGGATATGGATGCCACAAAACTTCTGCCATTGGCATTGAGCAGGGTGCGCTACCGAGTCGTTGTTAAGCGCCCAACACATGCTCCTTTTCTGGCTGAGAGTATACCCAGTTACAGTTTGAAGGGAAAATCTACACGGTTCGACATTTATTCAGTACAGAAGCTTCCCTAGTTATTACCACTGGTACCCCACTGAAATAACCCACTCGTCATCTGCATGTTTACTACCATCGCTGGGTTCACCGACATAATCAAAGTCATAGCGCATTTCACTGAATATACCGGCGAAAAGTGGGATTTTGATACCTGTACTGGACTTCAGCCGGTTATTCTCAGCATCTTCGATTAACCATAGTAGCGAATGCTCATGGAAAAGAGTGATATCTTTGTATGAAATGGGCCAGTCTAGCCTCGCCGCCCAGCGGCTGGCGAGATCTTCCTCCGTATTGCCATTTGAGTCTTTTGTTATCAAGTAGCTGGGCCCGAGCTGTAAGTTTAGGTTGAGTTGATTTTCCAGGTAAATTCTTCGGCCAAGACCTACCCCTATTTCGAACTGTTCATAAACAGCACTAAATCTGTCCTTGTCATAATCACCGCGACCGTAGCTAAACCAACGGTCATTAAAGTCATGATTGAGCTGGTAGTCGACTTCGTAATTTTCTTCGTCGATGTTGCCATTAGTTTTTTCTAATTCAGATTTAAGTTTTGCTTCATGACGAAATTCTTCTTGGTTCCATTTGAGTCGTGCCTCAAAGTTAGAATTCATGGAATCAGAATTACCTGATTTTCGATTGGCATTTAATTTAACCTGGCCACTAAAAGGCGCTAAAGGTGGAGGGGGGCTGGTAGCCACTAATTCCTTAAGTTGTATACCGGAAAGCTGTCCTTTTTCACAAATGCCATCAATTGTTTCTGACATGTTCAATGAGCAATTTTCAGCATTATTCGCGTCGCTTTTAACCGTGTGAAGTACCGTTGAGGAAGCAAAGTGCTCAACTTTTTCCTTGGGCAGCCTGAGTTCTCCTAATGTCTCGGACATCCATACGATGGTCTCTTTATTAATAGTCGTCAGTTCGCCATGGAAAACATCACCATTGTATAGGGTTATTTTCCCAGCAATAGCGGGTGTCGATACAGCCGTAGTAATGAGGAATAAAAAAATTACTTTGTATAACGAAGAGTGCTTCATGAGGGTTCCAGATGAATGTGCTGAGTACGTTAAAGCAGTTTTTCTAGTATCCGTTGATAAATAGCACTCAGCGCTTCCAGATCGGTTATACACACACATTCGTCTACTTTGTGGATAGTGGCATTGGTTGGCCCAAGTTCTATAACCTGGCTACCGTAGGGAGCAATAAATCGGCCATCAGAGGTACCGCCTGCGGTGGATAGCTCTGTATCTAACCCAGTGATATCACGAATGCTTGCAACCGTTGCCTCGACTAATGCACCTTCCGGGGTTAAGAAGGGAAGACCACTAAGATTCCAGTTGAGCTCATAGTCAATGCCATGTTTCTTCAGAATTCCTTCGGTGCGAGATTTTAACTGGTCTTCAGTGACTTCAGTAGAAAAGCGGAAATTAAAAATAATGTTGGCTTCACCGGGTATGACATTGGTGGCACCAGTACCGCTTTGAATATTTGAAATTTGAAAGCTGGTGGCGGGAAAAAATTGGTTTCCCTCATCCCAGTTCTCGGTAGAAAGCTCTGCTAACGCTGGGGCAACTTTATGGATGGGGTTATCGGCTAAGTGAGGGTAGGCCACATGTCCCTGCACGCCTTTTACGGTTAGTTCTCCGCCAAGGGACCCACGACGGCCATTTTTTACCACATCGCCTATTTGTGTGGTGCTTGAAGGCTCACCCACCAGGCACCATTCTGGCATGGCATCTTGTGCCACTAACCACTCGACCACTTTTACCGTGCCATTGATGGCAATGCCTTCCTCATCACTGGTAATCAGGAAGGCGATTTTTCCATTGTGATTGGGTTTTTCAGCAATAAAATTTTCCACGGCTGTAATCATTGCCGCCAACGACCCTTTCATGTCTGCCGCACCGCGGCCATACAATAGATTGTCTTTAATGGTTGGCTCAAAAGGTGGGTGTTGCCAAGCATTCTCCGGGCCAGTGGGAACCACATCGGTGTGCCCGGCAAAGCAAAGTGTAGGGCCATTGTCTCCGCGTACAGCCCAGAAGTTTTTCACATCGCCGAAAGGGAGTTTGTCCACATGGAAGCCAATGGCTTCCAGCCGTTCAATCATCAACTGCTGGCAACCAGAATCTTCCGGTGTCACAGAATGGCGGCGAATAAGTTCGCAGGTGAGTTCCAGTGTTGGTGTCATCGTATTGAAGCCATAAATATTTTAACCATAGTGATTATAAACAAACCCTCTTAGCCGGTTAGCGGCGGCTGAACAGTTGTTTGCTATCGGGGGTGGTCGGGACTGAGCATTTTTGAGGTGGTTGCACAGGAAAGCTCAAGCAATGGATCAGGGCAAAAGTATTCACACTCGATGACAGATAAGGAACTTGGCACAATACGGGTTAACCACAAAGTAATCAAAGTTGGCGATTCCAAGTTCCGGATCTATCTCTAAGGAGCTCTTACTCCGGTGTGGCGCTTAGCTGATATAGCATCTGCAGCGCAACGGGTGGTTTCATTCCAAATTTCCCGAACCACTTACCATAAATATCAACAATTTGGCCGCTGCGATTAACCTGAGACAAAGCACGGTCAACAACTAACTGGAAATCCGCATCGCCCCTCTGCATTGCTAGGGCAAATGGTTCATAGGAAAACAGTTGGGGGGACAAGAAGTATTGGTCGGGTGCACTTCGTGAAATGACACTTCCGATGAGGACAACCTGATCAGATGAAAATGCTGCAACTTCACCTTTATCCAATAGAGCCATGCCTTCATCTAATGAGGCTACTGCTACGACTTCACTGTTAATGCCGTTTTCTGACAAGACTCTTTCCAGCGATGTTTTGGTTGTCGTGTTCTCCACCACAGCAACTTTTTTACCCTTAAGGCCTGTAATATTAGAAATAGCCGCATCAGAGCGACTCAGCAATCCACCACCCGTTACAAAGGTCAGTTGCGAAAAGCCTACCTTTTCTGAACGACCTAAGGTTTTAGTCGTAGCACCGCACAAAAGGTCGATTTTTGATGACGCTATAGCCTCGAAACGTGACGCTGCTGTTACAGGAACATAATTTATCTTAATGTTTGTTCGTTCTAGCTTTTTCATAACCGCGGCAACAGCGGTCTCGCAAAGATCTATAGAGTAACCGATAGCATTTCCTGACTCATCGACAAACGACATCGGTGGTTCGCTTTTACGATAACCCAAATTAATTTCACCCGAATCATTGATGCGTTTCAATGTTTGAGTCAGTTCAGCGGCCATGGCCACAGAAACTTGCAAGCACGAAATCACTAGACCTAAAACTAAAGTGCAGATACGCATAATCTCTTCCTTATTGTTTTAAAACAGTATCGTCAGAGTAAATGTAAATTCATTATAGATTGAATTTCAATCACATATACAAACAATATAAAGGGTCATCGGTGCGTTATAACTACCGTGCATCGTGCTAACTTAAGGTGGTCAGTGTGGAGTGGTTAGTACAGGGCGCTCAGCCGTGACTATGTCGTAATAGTGTGTTGCTATCTGTGCGGTCGAAAAATTTCCCATAGATTTCCAATAGGATGGACTGTGAATAGGTGAGGACATCATCTTCTACGGACAACTGATAACGATATGCTGAGGATTTTGCATTATTGCCCATGAACGGTGATTGAATGACGCCCCAATGGGCATCACCATCTGTTGCAGAAACATCAAGATGCAGCGTTCCGTTTAAGTCTGTAGATGAGATTCCTCTCGCTAGTACGCAGACGGCCCTTGAGATAGTCAGTGATTGAATGACCTGTTTCTGTTCGGCATCCCACATCCAATGACCCACTTGATCATGGAAAACCGTATTGTCAGATAGACGTCAGGCGGTCTGGTGGTAGCGTACTGCCCAGAGTTTTTGTTTTGAGGCGTTAGATACGTCACCAGCCGGTTCGCGAGTTAGTATTTCAGAATAGGGGTTATGTTTGATGCCATCATTTGGCACGGGTGCCACATCTGTACCATTATCCCCTTTCCACACGCCTATAATTCTGGCCAGTGGGCAGTACTCGATATCGCTCATAATGATCCTATTCGTAACGTATAGCCTAATACTCTATAGGCTAACAGTAACGGGAAGTTTGCAGTTGTGTAAATTGATTGAACGAATTATTTTGATAGGGCTTTATAGATTATTTCTGCGGATAGAAAAAAAGTCCGGGCAAATGCCAGGACTTCGCTGTGTAGCTAGTTTGTGGTAGTCAGCTAATTTGATGTATGTAGAGCCTCATTCAGTTCTACGGCTGATTTGTTGGTCAGGCATTCCACTGTGCCAGTGGTGGAATTTCTTCTGAAGAGCAAGTCATCTTTACCGGCCAGCTCTCGAGCTTTTGTCTGCCCAACAACTTGGTTGTGGTCATCAAGCAGTGTTACTTTTGTGCCAGACGTAATATAGAGGCCAGCTTCAACTGTGCAGCGATCACCGAGAGGAATGCCTAATCCTGAGTTGGCCCCCAGTAGGCATTGATGGCCGATAGTGATAATGATATTCCCACCACCTGACAGGGTGCCCATAGTGGAGCTACCACCGCCAAGGTCAGAGCCGGATTTCACAAATACGCCTTGAGAAATACGCCCCTCAACCATACTGGTGCTTTCGGTTCCTGCATTAAAGTTGACGAAGCCCTCATGCATGATGGTGGTTCCTTCGCCAATATAGGCGCCTAGGCGGACTCTAGATGTATCTGCGATACGAACACCAGCAGGCACCACGTAGTCCACCATTTTTGGAAATTTGTCTACACTGTTTACTGACAGATTGCGATTTTCCAAGCGAGCTTGTATTTGACGATCGGCCAGTTCAGCGATATCAATAGCGCCTTCATTTGTCCAAGCCACATTGAGTAATACACCAAATAGCCCGCTCAGGTTGGTGTGGTTGGGTTGTACCAAGCGATGGGAGAGTAGGTGCAACTTCAGGTAACCCTCGGGTACTGAAGCAGGTGCATCATCATTCTCTAGTATCGTTGCTACAGCAGTTCTTGTGCTGTGTTTGAACTGTTCAGCTATAGCGGCAAGTGCGGTTTCACCGGTCTCTTCCAGCGCTTTGGCCAGTTCTGTTAGGGCTTTCTCATCCAAGTTCATTACTTGATTGCCGCCATCGTAACCAATGGCCGCTTTAAGTGCGCTTTTGATACCGTCGTCAGGATTGAGCAGAGGCTGAGGGTAGAAAACTTCTAGCCATTTACCTTCGCTATTTTGGGTGCCTATACCTAAGCCAAAACTATAGAGTGCGGTCATTTTTAGATCTATCTCCAGTAAAAATTACAGGTCGAAAATGATACGGTAGTGGTCTGCCTTGAAACCGATTGTGATCTTACCATCGATATCAAGTACTGGCCGTTTGATCATTGCTGGGTGTTCTAATAATAATGCTGTCACGTTGGCTTCACTGACACTCTGCTGGTTAGCTAGCGCCAGCTTGCGCCATGTTGTGCCGCGCTTATTCAATACGGTTTCCCAACCAACAGACTTGATCCAGTGTTCTACCATTTTTTCTGTCAAGCCATCGGAACGTATATCGTGAAACTGGTAGCTAATGCTGTGTTCATCCAGCCAATTACGTGCTTTTTTTACAGTGTCACAGTTTTTGATGCCATGGAGTGTAATCACGAGAATATTTCTGTCATCGGTTAGTGTTATGAATAGATTAAGACTTTTTTGTAAAAGAGCCTCGTCAATAGAGCTTCGAAATGAGCTTCATTAAAGCGATGCGTAGGATAACAAAATTGTGTCGTGCAATCACGAGAGACTGCTATGAAGAGCATTGCCCTTATTCGTCATGCTAAATCTAGTTGGAGAGATGCCTCTCTTCAAGACTTTGATCGCCCTTTCAATCGGCGCGGAAGGATTAATGCAGCGATGATGGGGGAGCGATTGCTTAAACAGCATGAAAGCGGGTTGAAAATCTACAGTAGCCCTGCAATGAGGGCGAGAGAGACGGCATCCCTGATATTGCAGCCACTTGGAATGTTAGAGGATAAAATTGAGATCATTCCATCTCTTTATACCGTTAACTATGAGGGCCTGCTGGTCTGGTTGCGCTGACTAGACCAGAATGATGACAAGTTGTTGATTGTCTGTCACAACCCTGCGATGACAGATAGAGTGAATTTTCTTGCATTGTCAGATTATGAAAAAACACTTACCTGCGGCGTTGCCATGCTCAAGCTGAATTCAGTGAATTGGGAGCATGTGGGGGGCCGGTATGGGAAATCTTGTCTATTATGATTATCCAAAGAATATCCCCTAGAAGATGACCATTTTTCTCCCGGTGCTTTTATTCTGAAGAAGGCGGTATTGGCTGTAATATTTCGATTATGCCTTGTTTGCTATAAAGGCCTTTGTTCTGTTTGGGTAACAGGTGGTGCAAATTTCACAGCGTCTTCCATCGCAGCCTCGTGCCGAGCAGTACTCCCTCCCGTAGTAGATGATTTGAAGGTGAAGTGAATTCCAGTTTTCTTTTGGAAATAACCGTTTTAAATCTTTTTCTGTTTGAACCACATTCTTGCCCTTGCTCAGGCCCCAGCGTTGTGCCAAGCGGTGAATGTGAGTATCCACTGGAAAGGCAGAGTGGCCGAAGGCTTGTGACATAACCACGCTGGCAGTTTTGTGGCCCACACCAGGTAATTGCTCCAAAGCCCACATGTCCTCAGGTACGACGCCTTGATATTGGTCGACTAATATTTGTGACAAGGTAGAAATGGCTTTGGATTTTTTTGGGGCAAGTCCGCAGGGCCGAATGATGTTGTAGATGGTTTCTACAGGAACGCGGCACATATCGAAAGGGTTGTCTGCTTTGCCAAACAGGGCTGGAGTGACTTGGTTGACGCGTTCATCAGTACATTGAGCAGAAAGTAATACCGCAACCAGCAGAGTATAGGAATCCTTGTGAGACAATGGAATGGGCTGCTCAGGGTAGAGTTCATTGAGCTTGTTGAGAATGAATTCGACGCGTTGTTTTTTTAGCATGGTGGTGTCGGGGGCTAGTCTCTAGTCGAGTCGTTACACAACATGGTTCTATAAAAATTAAGGCTAAATTAAATACTGAAGCCCTCTTATGTTGCGATAAATCGTTTGATTCGTTCCGCTGCTTCCCTGCATTCATCTATGGATGCTACCAACGCCATTCTTACCCGGTTTTCTCCGGGGTTAACGCCATCAGCCAAGCGGGCTAAATAACGGCCGGGCAACACGGTTATATTTTGTTGAGCGAACAGTGCCTGTGCAAAGTCTTCATCACTCCCCTTGTTAGCAGGCTGTATATCTGCCCATAGATAAAAACCGGCATCGGGCAAATGGAGTGGCAGGATATCGCCCAGAACTTGTTGGAACACCTGAAATTTTTGGCGATATTTGTCCCGGTTTTCCCTTACGTGGTTTTCATCATTCCATGCGGCGATGCTGGCAAGCTGGGTAGGCACAGACATGGCGGAGCCATGATAGGTACGGTAGCGCAGGAATGATTGGAGTACCTTGGCATCACCGGCTACAAACCCGGAGCGTAATCCGGGTAAGTTGGAGCGTTTGGATAGGCTGTGGAAGACGATACAGCGATGGTAGTCGTGGCGGTCCATTTTAGCGCAGGCTTCGAGCAGGCCGGGTGGGGGGTTGTGTTCATCACCATAAATTTCTGAGTAACATTCATCGCTGGCAATAATGAAGTCGTATTGATCTGCCAGGGCAATAAGTTTCTGTAGGGTAGGAATATCCAGTACAGCCCCAGTGGGATTTCCTGGCGTACAGATATAGATTAGCTGGCATTGCTTCCAAGTTTCTGGTGTAACAGTGTCGAAATCCGGCACAAAGTTGTTGGTTGAATTGCAGTTAAGAAATCGAGGTTCGGCGCCAGCCAGTATCGCTGCACCCTCATAAATTTGATAAAACGGATTTGGGCTTAGTACTAGCGGCGTGGTGTTGCGATCTATTACTGCTTGGGCGAAGGCAAACAAGGCTTCGCGGGTACCATTGACAGGTAGCACCTGAGACTCTGGGTCCACGTTGTTCAATTGAAAGCGTCTGGTTAGCCAGCTGGCGATGCACTGCCTTAGTTCTGGCGCACCTTTAGTGAGGGGGTACGAGGCCAGGTTGTCCAATGCCGCTGTTAGGGCTTGTTTAACAAAAGTGGGCGCCAAGTGCTTTGGCTCACCAATGGAGAGTGCTATGTGTGCCAGTTTAGCCGGTGGAGTGATGCCAGCCTTGAGTGCGTTGAGTTTTTCAAAGGGGTAGGGCTTCAGTTTGTCGAGATCAGTATTCATGGATTCTTTTTGAGTTGTTAGTGGATATCGTTAGTTGCTGCTGCGGTTATTATGTCATTGCCATAACTTCATTTTTTGAAGGGTTTCACCTTCAATGTCTTCTTTATTGCGTGTATCCAGCTCGTTACAAATGGCATCCCTTAACTGCTTGCAGAAGTTGGCGTCGCTCAGCGGCTGGTAGTCCATGTCAACTAAGTGGAATACATCCTCAACCCGTTCGCCCAAGGTCGAGATTTTTGCACTGAGTAAACGTAACCCAAAGCGCATAAATATACGCCCTAGATGAGCAAGTAGGCCTGCCCGGTCTGGGGTGATAACTTCAAGTATGGTGGCATTTTTTTCGATGTCATTACTGATACAGGCAATGGTGCGGAGGGTGAAATGTTTGAGGTGCCTTGGTGTGCGTCGCTGTACTTTGAAGGTGGATTGTTTGGGTTCCTTTAGTGCATCGGATAATGTGCTTTGGATGCGAGCCAGCATCTCGGTATTGTGGCCGAAGGGTTCATTGTTGTCATCGAGCACGTAAAAGGTATCGAATGTGTTGCCCTCTGTGTCGCTGTGAAGGCTTGCATCCTGAATAGTTAGCTGTAACTGATCCAGAGTGGCTGCGGTAATAGGGAACACGTTACTCAGACCGTTGGTGTGGATAAATATTTGGGTGGCGACCGGAATTTCTACCCCCGCATCCTGAATGAGTATTACGGGCTCGGGGTCGTCTCCACGTGCCGCAATGGCGGCAGTGTAGGTGGCGATATCATCGGCGTTTTCCCGGAGAAAGAATTCGTCGTCGAGGTTACCCCAAATCGTTTTGGCCTGAGCTTCGTTAATATTACTTTCAGCCAATTTTTTAATGGCGTCGAGTTTACTGTTTTTTACCCAGCCATCGCGGTCTACTGGATTTTCCAGGCCGCGTTGTAGCGCACTGCGGGTTTCTGAATAGAGCTGCCGCATCAGAGAGCCTTTCCAGCTGTTCCAAAGTGTGGGGTTGGTGGCGGTGATGTCAGCAACGGTCAGTACAAACAAGTAATCCAGCTGTCGTAGATTGCCGATTACTTTGGCGAATTTGTAGATCACATCGGGGTCGGAAATATCCGATCGCTGAGAGGTGCTGGACATGAGTAGGTGGTTTTCCACCAGCCAGGAGATGAGTTTAACTTCCTCAGTAGGCAGTCCGTGTCTTATGCAGAAATCAGCGGCATCGACTGCCCCTAGAACAGAATGATCGCCACCTCGACCTTTACCCATGTCGTGATATAAGCCCGCTATAAATGCCAGTTCTGGTTTAAATAAATTTTTGTAGATATGTGATGATAGCGGAAATTCTTTTGCAACCTCAGGGCGGTCAAGGTTGCGCATATTTTTTATCAATTGCAGGGTGTGTGCATCCACCGGGTAGCGGTGAAACAGGTCGTGTTGTATCTGTCCTATAATTTTTCCAAATTCTGGTAGGTAGCGTCCGAGTATCCCGTAACGGGTCATTCGTTGTAGTTGTATGCTTAGTTTATAAGGGCAGCGAAGTAACCGTAGAAACAGTCGTTTGTTTTGGGGCTCGTTGCGGAAGTTATCATCAATAAGCTTGCGGTGTTGACGAATCTGCCTGATGGTAGCAGCGCGGATGCCGAGTATCTCTTTGTTTTCTCCCAGTAAACAAAAGATCTCAAGCAGTGCAGAAGGATATTTTGCAAATACATACTCTCCAACGGTTTCAATATGCTGGTTGCGCACCTGAAAGTGCTCGTTGAGGCTGTAGATTTTCCCCGCTTTGTCTTTGTGAAGGATGACTTCGTCGAGGTACTGGAGCATTACATCATTTAGTTCGCGCATTGAGAGCACTACTTGGTAGTAGTGTTGCATAAACTGCTCAACGCCTAGACGTTCGTCATTGTCGTGGTAGCCTAGCAAGGTCGCGATTTTTCGTTGGTAATCGAACTGTAAGCGCTCTTCAGGCCGGTCTGCGATTAAGTGTAGTTCGTAGCGAACTCGCCACAAAAAAGCCTCCCCCCGTTTTAACTGCAGATACTCATCCATCGTCAGAAAATCTTTGCCAACCAGTTCTTCGAGGGAGTCCACTTTGAAGTGGCGTTTGGCCACCCAGTTGATCATCTGAATGTCGCGGAGACCGCCTGGGGCTTCTTTGATGTTTGGCTCGAGATTGTATTCTGTATTGCCGTGTTTTTCGTGGCGCTCGATCTGTTCGTCCCACTTTGCGCGGAAGAAAGCATTCGACGACCAGATTTTTCGTGGCCCCGTTTTTTTTAGCATGGATAGGCGAAGCTTGTCGTCCCCTGCAATTGTACGAGTTTCCATCAAATTGGTTGCCACGGTAATGTCGATCCTCGCCTCATCAACACTTTGTGATAGGGAGCGAACACTGTGACCAATTTTCAACTGGATATCCCAGAGAAAGGTGAGAAAACCTTCAATGCTCTTTTGGTAGCGTTTGGGACTGCCCCGTCGAATCAATAGCATCAGATCGATATCTGATTGAGGGTGAAGCTCACCTCGACCATAGCCGCCTACCGCTAGTAGGCATATATGTGGACTCCATTCAAACTGCTGCCATGCGTGACGAAGAATTAGATCCATAAAAGAGGCGCGCTCAAAAATCAGGGTGCGTGTCTGCTCTCCTTCACGGAATCGGTCATTGAGGTTTGCATTGGCTGCTTCGATAGCATTTTTAAACACATCGATAGGGTCTTGTGTTTCCAGATCCTCAAGAAAACGGCGCTCGTCAAAGAAAAAGAGTGGTTTTGGCGTGCTCATTAGATAGGGGCCATTGTTTGATTGGTCATGAAAAATTTTCTTCGTGTCGAGCCGTGAGTACCTCGACGCCGTCAGCAGTAACGGCCAGTGTATGCTCATACTGGGCGGACAGTCTCCCGTCGCGGGTCTCTACTGTCCAGCCATCGTTTTTAAGCTTGGTGTGGTGTTTGCCAGCGTTTAGCATGGGTTCGATAGTAAACGTCATTCCTTCTTTCAATTCCATGCCGGTATTGGGGCGGCCAAAGTGGAGAACTTGCGGATCCTGATGAAATTCAGTACCAATTCCGTGGCCGCAGTATTCTCTCACCACGCTGTAGTGATTATATTCAGCATACTGTTGAATGACGTGACCGATATCCCCAAGGCGGGCACCGGGCCTGACGACTTCAATGGCCTTGTAAAGGCTTTCCTGGGTTGTTTGAACCAGTCGTCTCGCATGGCTGGGCGTGTCGCCTACGCAGAACATCTTGCTGGTATCACCATAATGACCATCTTTAATAACAGTAATGTCGAGATTGATGATATCGCCATTTTTCAGCACCTTTTTGTCAGACGGAATACCATGACAGATTACGTGGTTAATTGAGGTGCAGATTGAATTGGGAAAACCATGGTAATTCAGAGGCGCGGGAATGACCTTTTGAACATTAACCATATAGTCGTGGCAGATACGATCAAGCTCAAGGGTGGTGATGCCAACGACGACATGGGGTTCAATCATTTCCAAAACGTCGGCCGCTAGCCTGCCAGCTACACGCATTTTCACAAGCCCGTCGGCGTTCATCATAGCTATAGCCATAGTTTGTTCCTGGAGGTCTATAAAAGTGGACTATTGTAATGGATAGAAGCTAATTGTAACGGATTGAAATGAACTGTAACAAAAAGAAGTGAAACGAATAGAGCTGTGGGAGGGCTTCATGGTTCTTTACCCCGTAATTACTTCAACAAACAGCTAGTTTATGATATAAAGCGCACCGCTCTCAGATCATGTGTCTGGAGCTAACTTAAAATTTAACGTCGCACACATATCGACACACCTGTCTGGGTGCTCGCATTAGCGGGTTGACTGGTGGGATATGTGGAGGCCTAACCCTATCAAGGAATTATTATGACAACTGTAAGCATGCGCGAGATGTTGCAGGCCGGTGTTCACTTCGGTCACCAGACTCGCTTCTGGAACCCAAAAATGGATAAATTCATTTTTGGGGCACGAAATAAAATTCATATTTTGAACCTAGAGAACACGGTTCCTGCGTTCAATGAAGCGCTCGAAATTGTTCGCCAGATTGGCGTTAACGGTAATAAGGTTCTCATGGTTGGCACCAAGCGTGCCGCGCAGAAAGTGATTGCCGAACAAGCCGAACGCGCTGGTATGCCGTATGTCAGCCATCGCTGGCTGGGCGGCATGCTCACAAACTATAAAACCATCCGTGCATCTATCCGCCGCTATCGTGAGCTGCAGACCCAGAGCCAGGATGGTACGTTCGATAAGCTGACCAAAAAAGAAGCCCTGATGAGAACCCGTTTGATGGAGAAGCTTGAGAAATCCATCGGTGGTATTAAGGATATGGGTGGTCTGCCAGATATTCTATTCGTGGTCGATGTGGATCATGAGCGTATCGCCATTCAGGAAGCCAACAAGTTGGGTATTCCCGTAATCGGTATTGTGGATACCAACAGTAATCCTGATGGTGTTGATTATGTTATTCCAGGTAATGATGACGCCATTCGTGCTATCAAATTGTTTACTACGGCTATCGCTGATGCGCTTCTGGAAGGGCGCGCGGAAGCAAATAATGTCACCAGCAAGGATGAATTTGTTGAGGTGACTGCTACTACTGTTGAGGCGGTAGCAGTGACGACTACTGTCGAGGCGACAGCTGAGGAAGTTGGAAAGCCTGAAGCAGGGGCTGCAGCCGAATAAGCTCCAGCAATATTTTTGCGAGTACGACTGTAATATAAAAGGGGGCTTTGCCCCCTTTTTACCAATCTATAAAGTAAGACTAAGAGGAGTCGACAGATGGCAGCAATTACTGCATCTATGGTAAAGGAGCTGCGTGAGCGCACAAGCCTTGGAATGATGGAATGTAAGAAGGCACTGGTTGAAGCCGGTGGTGATATTGATAAGGCTATTGACGACCTGCGAAAATCTAGTGGTATGAAGGCGGCCAAGAAGGCTGGTCGTATCGCAGCTGAAGGTGTTGTTGCCGCTAAAGTAGCTGACGACAATAGCTACGGCGTGATGGTTGAAGTGAATAGTGAGACTGATTTCGCGGCCCGCGATGAAGGTTTCCTGGCATTTGTTAATGACGTTCTGGAAAAGGCATTTGCTGAAAAACAAACTGACTCAGCGGCGTTGGCTGCTGGCGTAGAAGAAGCCCGGCAAGCATTGGTTCAGAAGATGGGCGAGAATGTCAGCGTCCGTCGAGTCAGTTTAATAGAAGCCCCTATTGTTGGCGCTTATGTCCACAGTAATAACCGCATTAGCGTATTGGTTGCTCTGAGTGGTGCTGATGGTGAGGTGGCGAAGGATGTTGCTATGCATGTGGCTGCGGTAAATCCACAGGTCGTGAAGCCTGAAGATATGCCGGAAGAGATTGTGGCGAAAGAAAAAGAGATCTTTGTTGTCCAGGCTCGTGAAAGCGGCAAGCCTGAAGAAATTATCGAGAAGATGATTGCTGGTCGAATTAACAAGTTCTTGTCTGAGTCCAGCTTGGTTAATCAGCCTTTCGTTAAAGATCCTGATACCAAAGTGGGTAAGCTGGTCAAGGATGCTGGTGCCGAAATCCAGTCTTTCACTCGTTTTGAGGTGGGTGAAGGGATTGAGAAAGAAGAAGTGGATTTTGCAGCGGAAGTGGCAGCCCAGGTTGGTGCTGCTAGCTGATTTGAAGACGGGGGCCTCGGCCCCCGTTATTATATATGTTGAGATAACCGATCACCCTGGAGAAAAAGGATATGCCTGCTACCAGAGATAAAAAGTACAAGCGTATTCTGCTCAAGCTGAGCGGTGAAGAATTAATGGGGTCAGAGGGATTTGGCATCGATCCCAAAGTTCTTGACCGTATGGCGCTTGAAATCGGACAGCTGGTGGGTATTGGTGTCCAGGTAGGATTGGTCATCGGCGGCGGAAATCTGTTCCGTGGTGCGGCACTTCATGCCGTAGGGATGGAGCGAGTCACTGGCGATCATATGGGCATGTTGGCAACCATGATGAACGGACTTGCTATGCGTGATGCTCTGGATCGCAACAATATTTCTGCACGTGTTATGTCAGCGATTCCCATGAGTGGTGTCGTTGAGCATTACGATCGGCGCACTGCTATGCGCTACCTCGATAGTGGAGACGTGGTGATTTTTGCAGCAGGAACGGGTAATCCTTTTTTTACCACAGATTCAGCAGCCTGTTTGCGCGGTATTGAAGTCGGCGCTGAGATTGTGTTGAAAGCGACGAAGGTAGATGGTGTATTTTCTGCCGATCCCATGAAAGACCCTAACGCTACCATGTATTCTCGCCTGACTTATGATGAGGCTCTGGAGAGAAAGCTCGGAGTGATGGATTTAACTGCAATTTGTCTTTGTCGCGAGCAAGAGATGCCGTTGCGAGTGTTCCGTATGTCGAAACAAGGCGCATTGTTGAATATTGTCGTCGGTGGTGAAGAAGGAACATTGATCGAGGAGAGTCACAGTGATTAATGAGTTAAAGCAAGATGCTGAAGTGCGGATGACCAAGAGCATTGATGCACTGGGATATGCGTTTAATAAAATTAGGACTGGTCGGGCACACCCCAGCTTGCTGGATGGTCTGATGGTGTCTTATTACGGTGTTGATACGCCGCTGAGTCAAGTGGGTAATGTTTCCGTAGTGGATGCGCGCACTCTGTCTGTCTCCGTCTGGGAGAAAAGCCTGGTGCCAGCGGTGGAGAAAGCCATTCTAAAGTCGGACTTGGGGCTCAATCCGGCCACTTCCGGAGAGCTGATTCGCATTCCCATGCCTCAATTGACTGAAGAGACGCGCAAAGGTTTTATTAAGAAAGCGCGCTCAGAGGCTGAATCTGCCCGGGTGTCTATTCGTAACATCCGCCGAGATGTGCTGTCGGATATCAAAGATTTACAAAAAGAAAAGGACATCACTGAGGATGAAGAGCGCCGTGCTCAGGATGACATCCAAAAAATTACTGATAAGTATATTCAGCAGGTTGACAAGGCTCTTTCGATAAAAGAAGTCGACCTTATGGAAATCTAATTGGCCCTCTTGGGACGGTTACCTTCACAATGAGTACACCACTAATTAGGCCCTCTCAAACTCATCCTTTGCGTCACGTGGCGATCATCATGGATGGCAATAACCGCTGGGCCACACAGAGAGGGTTATCTGGTGCTGCCGGTCACGAGGCTGGTGCGGAGCGTGTCAGGGATGTCCTGGATACCTGTCAGAAGCATGATATTGAAGTGCTCACATTGTTTGCCTTTAGTAGTGAAAATTGGAAGCGGCCAGAGATAGAAATCAGGGCATTGATGTCATTGTTGGCCAGCTACCTGAAAAAAGAAGTAAAACAACTTAAGGAGCGAGGCGTTAGTCTCCGTGTGATTGGTCGAAGGGATCATTTTAGTGTCCGGTTAAAAAAACTGATCGCGGATACTGAAGCTGCCACAGATAAAGGCGAGAGGACGTTGGTTCTTGCTCTTGACTATGGTGGGCGGTGGGATATTACTGAAGCTGCCCGTGAGCTCTCGCGTCAGGTGCAGAGCGGTCGTTTGCGGCCAGAGGATATTACCGAAGAGCTGATGCAGCAGAAAATGAGTCTGCCCGATCTCCCGCCTCCTGATCTTTGCATCCGCACGGCTGGTGAGCAGAGAGTCAGTAATTTTTTGCTATGGCAGATGGCCTATACGGAATTCTACTTTGCCGATTGTTATTGGCCTGATTTTGATGGCGCTGCTTTTGATATCGCGATTAGAGAGTATCAGAGCCGTCAGCGGCGCTTTGGAATGAGGGATGCGGAGATAATCAGGGCGGAGAAAGAAAATGCTTAAACAACGTGTTATCACTGCGATTGTTATTGCAGTGGTTTTTCTTTTGGCATTGTTCAATCTTGACGCCTATTCACTTTCATTGGCAGTGGCCGCCATTGTTATTTATGCGGCTTGGGAGTGGTCAGATTTATCGGGTATTTCTGGTGCACCATGGAGACTGCTCTATACGGCGGTGCTGGCTCTTTTACTCGTATCAATGGCGTATGTGTTGGGATTGTCTCGGACAGGAGCCTTGCATCTGGAAGTGGGGCGTAGCTTGTTGATGACAATGGTACCCTGGTGGGCAATTGCTTTGCTCTGGGTTCAAGGATACCCCAGCAGTGCCGTGTTATGGGGGAGTCGATGGGTCCGAAGTGTGATGGGTTTTCTTGTACTAGTACCCACATGGTCGGCGATGGTGCTTCTGATTCATACCGCTCATGGAGAGCTACTTATTTTACTGGTTGTGTCGATTGTGGCGCTGGCCGATATCGGCGCCTATTTCTCCGGGCGCCGGTTTGGTAAGCACAAGCTGGCACCTAGTGTCAGTCCAAAAAAGACGTGGGAAGGCCTGTTAGGTGCTGTTGTTATCAACATCATTGTCGTGATTGTTCTTGGCGTGGTTTTTAAACTGGACTCAGGCAAATGGTTGCTGCTGACACTGATGATTATGACAACGGTACTTGCTTCCGTGTTAGGTGACTTGTTGGAGAGTATGGTTAAACGTCATCGAGGTGTTAAGGATAGCGGTAACATCCTGCCGGGTCACGGGGGAGTGCTTGATCGAGTAGACAGCTTGACGGCAGCGTTGCCTGTGTTCACGTTGATCTTTATCAATAGCGGTATTCAGTTCTGAGCCTATGCAGAAATTAACGATACTTGGTGCTACAGGCTCCATTGGCGTCAGTACCTTGGATGTGGTGGCACGCCATCCAGATCGATTTCAAATCTATGCTCTCAGTGGTCACTCTCGAGTGGTAGAGCTTGCAGAGCAGTGTCTGACGTATAAACCTCGCTATGCGGTAGTGGCCGATCAGTCCAGCGCTCAACAATTACAACAACTGTTGAGGCCTGGTAGTCCCGAGACCGAGGTTTTATATGGAGTAGAGGGATTATGTTATATAGCCTCTGCGCCTGAGGTGGATACGGTGATGGCCGCGATCGTCGGGGCGGCTGGATTATTGCCAACCTTAGAGGCTGCCAGAGCTGGAAAGAAGGTTCTGCTGGCGAATAAAGAATCTCTGGTGATGGCAGGCAGATTGTTCATGGATGCGGTGAGAGAGGCGGGAGCTATACTTTTACCAATTGATAGTGAGCACAATGCGATTTTTCAGTGCCTGCCGTCGGGTTACAGTCCTGATCATCGTGCTGGCGTGCAGAAGGTTTTGTTGACGGCGTCAGGTGGACCATTTAGGACTACACCTTTGGAGGCCCTGAGTGCTATTTCGCCAGAACAAGCCTGCGCTCATCCAAACTGGGATATGGGTCGAAAAATTTCAGTAGACTCAGCCACCATGATGAACAAAGGGCTTGAGCTCATTGAGGCCTGCTGGTTGTTCGATTTAAGCCCTAGCCAGATAGAGGTAGTGATACATCCTCAGAGTGTAATTCATTCCATGGTCGAGTATGTGGATGGCTCAGTACTTGCTCAATTGGGTAATCCAGATATGCGTACACCGATTGCCCATGCTATGGCTTGGCCCGAACGGGTTGATTCAGGTGTTTCCCGCCTCGATATTATCGCTACTGCAAGACTAGATTTTGAAGCGCCAGACTTGGAGCGTTTTCCCTGTTTGTTGTTGGCTATGGAGGCCGCCCGTCTGGGGGGGAGTGCACCTACGGTGCTTAATGCAGCTAATGAGATGGCGGTGGAAGCTTTTCTGAATGGCGATATCTCGTTCACACGGATTGCTGAAGTTGTGGCGGTTGTGTTGGCTGGAACAGTTACCACTGAACCCAACACACTTGAGGCTGTCCAATCGATCGATCAATTGGCCCGACAGTATGCGGTAGATGTAATTCAGCGGGCTCACTAGGATTTTTTAATGGAATTATTACAGACGATTTTTTACACATTGGTTGCTCTGGGTATTCTTGTGACATTTCACGAGTTTGGTCATTTCTGGGTGGCCCGTCGCTGTGGTATCAAGGTTATTCGTTTCTCTGTGGGGTTTGGTACACCACTACTCCGCTGGAAAGACAAGCTGGGTACTGAGTTTGTGGTTTCGGTATTGCCACTGGGCGGTTACGTAAAAATGGTCGATGAGCGTGAAGGCGACGTCGCTGAGAGCGACTTGCCATATGCCTTTAACCGAAAGTCTGTGTATCAGCGTATGGCCGTAGTAGCGGCAGGCCCCTTGGCCAATTTTCTGCTGGCAGTTATTCTTTATTGGGTTGTCTATTCTTTGGGCGTGACCGGAGTAGCGCCTGTTGTTGGGTCTTTAGTGCCGGGCTCTGTAGCGGAGAGGGCCGGGCTTCAGCCAGGCCAAGAAATTGTAGCAGTTGACGGCAAGCTAACCCCCACATGGCAAGCCCTGAGTGGTCAGCTGATTCGACGTATAGGAGAAACCGGTCCGGTGTACTTCAGTGCCAAGATGCCAGGCGAATCAGCACAGTATGAGTATCAGGGGCAACTGCAGGACTGGTTGATGGCGGCGGAAGAGCCAGAGCCTATCAGCAGCATTGGATTGGTGCCTTATTCGCCAAAGCTACTGCCAGTTGCTGACGATGTCGTTGCCGGTGACCCTGCTAGCACAGCAGGTCTGATGACTGATGATCGGGTGTTATCCGCTGACAGTGTGGTTATGGAAGATTGGTCGGCGTGGGTGACGTATGTTCGTGCTCGGCCCGACCAACCAATTGAGATTGAAGTCGCCCGGGGTGAGCAAACTTTTCTTGCGATAATCGTGCCCAAGAAGGTGGTTGTAGAGGATGGCACTGTTATTGGTCAGGTGGGGATGAGTGTCAAGATTCCAGAGTGGCCGAAGGGCATGATTCGCAAGATGGACTACGGTCCGTTGGAGGCGGTAACTCAGGCCTTTCAGCAGACTTGGGATACCTCTGTATTGATCCTGGATTCCGTCAAAAAGATGATGATTGGATTGATTTCTGCAAAACACTTGAGTGGACCCATTACCATTGCTAAAGTGGCGGGCGCCGCCGCTCAGTATGGTCTATCGACTTACCTAGGATTTTTGGCATTTCTGAGTGTCAGTCTGGGGGTTTTAAATCTGTTGCCTATACCAGTACTGGATGGTGGCCATTTGATGTATTACCTCATTGAGATCGTGAAAGGTGCCCCTGTTTCCGAAAAAGTCCAAATGATTGGATTCCGGGTGGGGATGTTTTTGATCGTTGGGTTGATGATGTTGGCCCTATACAATGACTTGATGCGGTTATAGCCAAGATAATAAACAAAAACTAAGAGAAAACCGGTCTTCAATGAAACACTTTTATCTGTTGTTATGTCTGATACTGTTTGCCGTCACTGTTCGAGCGGAAGTATTTCAAGTCGAAGATATCAGGATCGATGGTCTGCAACGGGTATCGTCGGGTACGGTGTTCTCGTCTATACCGCTAAGTGTCGGTGATTTGGTTGATGGTGACACGGTCCGTCGGGCTACGCGCGCACTCTTTCGTACTGGTTATTTTGATGATATTCATATAGCTCGTGATGGCGGTATGCTCATTATTGCTGTGACAGAGCGGCCCGCCATTGCAGAAATCACTATTCAAGGTAATACAGCACTTCCTACGGAGGAGTTACTTAAATCCCTTCGTGAGAATGGTTTGGCCGAGGGGCAGATTTTTCGTCAAGCCATTTTGGATGGTATCTCAATAGAATTAGAGCGGCAGTATGTGGGTCAGGGTCGCTATGGTGCGGCAATTGAATCTGATGTGGTTGAACTTCCACGTAACCGAGTGGCTGTCAATATCAATGTCGACGAAGGTGATGTCGCTGCGATCAAGCATATCAATATTGTCGGCGCTAATGATTTTGATGCCGATATGATGATAGCCAAGCTTGAGCTAAAGACCACGGGGCTGTTGTCCCCGTTTATGAATGACGATAAATATTCGCGTGAAAAATTATCCGGTGATCTAGAGAACCTAGAGTCCTTTTATCTAAATCAAGGCTACCTCAAATTTTCGATAGATTCGACTCAAGTGGGGATTAGCCCAGATCGATCGGGCGTGTTTATCACCATTAATATCACAGAAGGTGATGTCTATACCGTTGGGCAGGTTGAATTAGCGGGTGACCTTGTGATTTCTGAAGATGAAATCAGGAGCCTTCTGGTACTGAACGAAGGACAAACTTTTTCGCAGGTATTGATGGTGAATTCCACAGAAAAAATCACCCAGCGTCTGGGAAATGAAGGCTATACCTTTGCTGAAGTAAAAGGTGTCCCCGAGATTAACGAAAAGGATAAGACGGCCAAGCTAACGTTCTTTGTCGATCCTGGCATGCGAGCCTATGTCAGGCGCATTGAGTTTCGAGGCAACACCAAGACAATGGATGAAGTGTTACGCCGTGAGATGCGGCAGATGGAAGGCGCTTCTGCATCAACGTCAAAAATGGACCTTTCTAAAGTTCGCTTGCAGCGTACGGGTTACTTTAAAGGAGTTGAAGCTCAAACCCAGCAAGTACCAGGTACCGATGACCAAGTGGATGTATTCTACAGCGTTGAAGAGCAACCTTCTGGGAGTGTTGGTGCGAGCATAGGTTTTGCTCAGACCTACGGCCTTGTCCTTGGTGCCAATATATCCGAAAACAACTTTCTGGGCACCGGTAAATCTGTGGGCCTCGGACTGAATCGAAGTGGTTATATGACTAACCTTTCACTTAACTACAGTGATCCCTATTTTACCCGGGATGGTATCAACGCGGGCTTTTCGCTATTTGGCCGCAAAGTTGATTATGATGAAGGAAACGTCACAAACTACCAAACGAATAGTTATGGCGCGATCGTTAATTTTTCATATCCTCTATCTGAAATAGAGAGTATTGGTTTTGGGTTTGGTTATGAAAATTTGCAGATTGATGTAGGACCTTATGCCGCAGCTGAAATCGCAAAGTTCATTATTGATAACGGTGACGAATTTGATATTTTAACAGGGAATTTGAGATGGGGGCGGTCTGCTCTTAACCGCGGTCGTCTGGCGACGAGTGGTACATCACAGATGGCCAGTATGGAAGTATCGGCGCCCGGCAGCGACTTGGAATACTATAAATTTAGCTTTGCTGCTCAGTATTATCGTCCGTTTATGAAGACTATGACTGTGCACCTACGAACAGACTTGGGTTATGGCGATAGTTATGGTGACACCACTGAGATGCCGTTTTTCAAGAATTATTTTGCAGGTGGTTTTGGCTCAGTTCGCGGTTTCAAAAAGAATACTTTGGGGCCACAGTCTAGACGAGTCTACCTCGATGGTGATCCGCGCGACGATTACGATCCCTTCGGTGGCAATGTTTTGGTGGAAGGTAGTGCTGAGTTACTCTTCCCTCTACCCTTTATCAAAGATCAGCGCAGTATCCAGGCTGTAGTGTTTTTGGACGCGGGTAATGTCTTTGCAAAAGATTGTGGCATTAAAGATGAGGACTATTGTTCAGAGCCAGATCTGGCTGAGCTGCGCTACTCTTTGGGCTTCGGGGGAACCTGGATTAGTGGTTTTGGTCCATTGACTTTTAGTATAGCAAAACCACTGAATGCTGGTGATGAGGATGAAGAAGAGGTATTTCAGTTTTCTATGGGTCAAACTTTTTAGAACAGTTAATTTAATCAATGGAGAGTTAGTGTGCGTATAACAAAGACATTATTGTTTACCTTGGCGACCTTGTTTGCCATAACCGCAGTTGCCGCTGAAGGAAAAATCGCGGTGGTTGACTTTAGTAAGGCTCTTTTTGGTACTGATGTTGCCAAGGCGAGATTGAAACAGGTGGAGTCGGAGTCCGACTATACAGCGATGCAAGCTAAGTACGAAAGCACCGTGGCAGACATGAAGGCATTGAAAAAAGATGTTGATGCCAAAAGTATGACTTGGTCAGATGAGCAGAAGCAAGAAGCACAAAAAAAGATGGAGTTTCTTCGTGCTGATCTTGAATTAACGACTCGAAAAGTTCAGGCTGACCAAAAAGCATTACAGCAGAGTATTGTGCAGGAATTACGCCCCAAAGCGGGCGAAGCATTACAAGAGCTGATTAAAGAAGAAGGTGTGGTGTTGCTGATTAATGCTGAAGCAGTCGTTACTGTTGCGCCTGAACTTGATTTAACCGCCAAGTTGACTGATCGCCTGAACAAAAAAACCAAGTAACTATTTTCAATAAGTAATTATTTCCAACAAGTAATTATTTTCAAGTAGCAATGTGAAAGGCCGGTTGATAGATGAGTTGTAGTTATTCGCTGAGTGATATCGCTGCCCATATTGGTGCCGAGTTGCGAGGCGATGCCGACAGTTTGATAACCGGCCTTAATACGCTTCGTGAGGCGGATTCCAGTGAGCTGGCCTTTTTAACTAACCAAACCTATCGCCAACACTTGGCTGAAACAGCGGCTGGTGCCGTATTACTGAATGCAGAAGCTGCGGCTGACTATTCCGGCAACTGCTTGGTGATGGATAATCCCTATTTAGGTTATGCGTTAGCATCAGCTCTCTTTGATAGTAGCCCTGTTCCTCAACCAGGTATTCACCCCACCGCTGTAGTGGCTGTCTCTTCAGAGATAGGTGATGGCGCCTCTATTGGGCCTCAGGCCGTGTTGGGTGAGAATACCGTTATTGGCGCTAACAGCCAGATTGGTGCCGGTGTGACCATTGGTGATGGTTCGGTAATAGGGGATAACTGTCGGATTTCAGCTAATGTGAGTATTTACCATGATGTCACTATTGGTGATCAGGTCACTATTCATAGTGGTGCTGTGATTGGTGCAGATGGCTTCGGATTTGCTCACTCTGAAGGCCGTTGGGTGAAGATCTATCAGTTAGGTGGCGTCGTCATTGGTAGCCGGGTCGAAATTGGCGCCTGTACCACCATTGATCGTGGTGCGCTGGAGGACACTGTTATTGAGGACGGTGTTATTCTCGATAACCATGTTCAGATTGCCCACAATGTGCGTGTTGGCGAAAATACGGCCATGGCGGGATGTTCAGGGGTATCTGGTAGTACTATTGTAGGCAAGAACTGTATTTTTGCTGGCCAATCTGGTGTTGTAGGTCATGTCACACTCTGTGATGGTGTTCATCTCACGGGTGGTACGATTGTGACTAAATCATTGACTGAGCCGGGTTCTTATTCCTCCGGGACGGCGTTCAGCAAAACCGATGACTGGCGAAAAAATGCAGTTCGCTTTAACCAGTTGGACGACCTAGCTCGTAGGGTCAAGCAGCTTGAAAAAAAATGATAACTATTAGCATTATTTAAACTTTGCTACACCTTGGGACCATCTGATGGACATTACTGAGATAAAAAAACGATTACCCCAGCGTTACCCTTTTTTATTGGTGGATCGCGTTGTTGAGGTGGAGTTGGGTGACCGTATTCTTGCGTATAAAAATATTACCTGTAATGAAGACGTTTTCAATGGGCATTTCCCAAATGCTCCTATCTTTCCTGGCGTCATGATTATCGAGGCTATGGCTCAAGCAGCAGGCATACTTGGGTTTCTAACCGCAGATAAGGTGGTAGATGATAATGTTCTTTACCTATTTGCTGGAGTGGATGGTGTGCGCTTTAAACGTCAAGTTATTCCAGGTGACAGGCTGATGCTGGAAGCAAAGATTGACTCAGTCAAACGTACTATATGGCGTTTTAAATGCCGGGCATCCGTAGATGATGAGCTGGCCTGTGAAGCCACTATTCTCTGTGCACTTAAGGCAGATTGATTACGATGTCCCTAATTGATCCACGCGCAATTATTGATCCTTCGGCAGTATTGGAGGAGGGTGTAGAGGTAGGACCATGGACAATGATTGGTCCCGATGTGACGATTGGTTCCGGTACGGTTATCAGTTCCCATGTGGTTGTTAAAGGGCCGACATCAATTGGTAAGAATAACCGGATTTTTCAGTTTTCTACCATCGGTGAAGATACCCCTGATCTAAAATATAACGGCGAGCCAACCCGTCTAGAGATTGGTGATAACAACATCATTCGTGAGGGCGTTACTATTCATCGTGGCACTGTTCAGGATCGCGGCCTCACTTCAATCGGCAATGACAACCTAATGATGGCCTATGTTCACATTGGGCACGATTGCACTGTGGGGGACCACTGCATTTTGGTCAACAATGCTTCACTGGCAGGCCATGTGAGTTTGGGTGATTGGTCAATTTTGTCAGGTTATGTACTAGTCCATCAATTTGTTTCCATTGGTGCTCATACCATGATTGGTCCCGCAGCTTTTCTACCTCAGGATGTCCCTGCTTATGTAATGGCGTTTGGGTCGCCCGCCGACCCCAAGACGATCAACTCTGAAGGCCTGAAACGGCGTGGTTTTGATAAAAAAGCCATTGCCGCCATTAAGCTGGCATACAAAATTTTGTATCGCCAGGGTCTTTCTCTTGATGAGGCATTGATAAAATTAGACGAACTCGCATTAGATCACCCTGATGTACTTCCTCTCGTCGATTCAGTTCGAGCTTCTACTCGCGGCATAATCCGCTAACCCATGTCTCGACAGCTTAGGATAGGTCTGGTTGCCGGCGAAGCCTCTGGCGATCAGCTTGGTGTCGGGTTAATTCGGGCATTAAAGTTACATTATCCCGCTGCCATTTTTGTGGGAGTTGGCGGCAGTAACATGCGGTCAGAAGGATTTGAGTCGCTGTTTCCAATAGATCGTTTATCAGTCATGGGGTTTGTGGAACCCTTGAAGCGCCTGCCCGAGTTGCTAAGGATTCGACGTACACTATTCCATCATTTCTTGGATAACCAGTTTGATCTAGTGGTTGGTATTGACTCGCCTGATTTCAATCTGGGCCTAGAAGAAAAGCTCCGTAAAAAAGGAATCAAAACGGCCCACTATGTCAGCCCGTCGGTTTGGGCCTGGCGTCAGGGGCGGGTTAAAAAAATTGCTCGTGCCGTCGACCTAATGCTGACACTGTTTCCTTTTGAAGAAGCCTTCTATCGAGAACACCATGTTCCCGCAACATGCGTCGGCCATCCGTTGGCAGAAACTCTGTCGATAGAGACCGATACATTGTCTGCCCGACAACAGTTAAATCTTCCTGTCGACGGCCAGGTGTTGACCGTTATGCCGGGCAGTCGTGCCTCTGAAGTAGCAACGCTAGGTCAGTTGTTTTTGGAGGCGAGTCAATATTGCGAGGCTCAGTTGCCAGGACTGCAGATAGTGGTTCCTACTGCCAGCCCGGAACGACGAAAGCAGTTGGAAGTTATTCTTGAGGATTATCCAGACTTGCCCGTCATGTTATTGGATGGTCAATCCCTCACGGCAATGGCTGCAGCAGATGTGGTGCTGTTGTCTTCGGGAACGTCAGCGCTTGAAGCTATGCTCTTGAAAAAACCAATGGTAGTAAGCTATCGAATGGGAAAATGTACCTTTGCTCTTGTGTCCAGAATGGCTAAGGTCTCCTTTGTTGCACTGCCTAATCTACTTGCTGGTAAGGCGCTAGTACCAGAATTGTTACAAGATGCCGCTACAGTAGAAAACCTCAGTGAGGCTGTGCTGGGTTTCTTTTGCCAGCCAGACCGAGTGGCTGAACTGGAAAAACGATTTACCCAGCTTCACTATTCTCTCAGGCACGGCGGTAGTGAAGCAGCGGCCAAAGCGCTGGCTCAATTAATTGAGGCTGAGTGATGACAGCGAATTTTGTCTTGAGTTATCAGGGTGATCTACTGGCTGGTGTGGATGAGGTGGGGCGTGGTCCTCTTGCGGGTGACGTGGTGACAGCCGCTGTTATTCTCGATCCCGATAACGTTATTGAAGGTTTGGCTGATTCAAAAAAACTGACGGATCGACGGCGTCAGCAGCTTGCAGTGGAAATTAAGGAGAAGTCACTTTTTTGGTATATAGCCCGTGCCTCTGTTGCAGAGATTGACCGCTACAATATTCTCCAGGCCACCATGATGGCGATGGTACGGGCAATGGACGGACTAGAGTGTAAACCTGAGTACGTGGCGGTGGATGGTAATCGTATGCCAGCCTGTCGTTATAACGGTGAAGCCGTTGTTAAAGGTGACGATAAGGTGCCAGCGATCAGTGCAGCATCGATTATTGCCAAGGTTTGTCGAGATGCTGAAATGTGCGCTTTTGATGAACAGTACCCGGGCTATGGATTTGCCTCGCATAAGGGCTATGGTACCAAGCAACACATGCAGGCTATTGAGCACTTGGGCCCAAGTCCTATTCACCGTCATTCTTTTGAGCCGGTGAAAAGTATGTTAGCTGCAAGGCAGCTGACAATGACATGAGTGAACACGAGGTCTCTTGAATCTTCATTTTCCTAAATTATCACCTCCGTGCAATTACCTTTAATCTGTTTACTTTTCGATGTAATAAATGACATTGAGTCACTTCATTTTTCTGATGTTATGGAACGACTAGAAGCCATACAGTAGGATAGTCGGAACTATATAGCTTTGGATGGTAGCCTTGAAGTTGTCTCACAAAAATCTGTCATGTAATGGGCGACACTGGCAAAAATGAAGTCTTATAATTAGCCCACTAACACCTTGGTGGTTCGCTAAGTCTATCTGAATATTAGTCCACCCGAATAATAGGAATAATACCCAGCTTATGGAAGTACCCTTCGTTCATCTCCGCTTGCACAGTGAATATTCAATGATTGATGGCATTGTGCGCATAAAGCCGCTGGTTCAGCAGGCTGCTCAAATGGGGATGCCAGCCATTGCGTTAACCGACGTTACAAATTTTTTTGGCTTGGTTAAATTTTATAAAGCGGCTCAGAGTGCGGGTGTAAAACCAATTTGTGGTGCAGATCTTCAAGTGTTAAACCCTATTGACGATGGGGTGTCCAGCTGGGTAACACTGCTGGTTTTGAATCAAGAGGGCTATCGTAATCTTACAAAATTAATTTCTCGTGCTTATCAGGAAGGGCAAGTTCAGGGTAAGCCTTTCGTACAGCGACAGTGGATTAGTAATGCCTCAGACGGTTTAATCGTGCTCACAGGGCGAGAAGGTGATGTGGGGCAGTCATTGCTATCCAATAAGCTTGAACAAGCCAATGAGCTGTTTCAGGGCTGGTTGCAGGACTTCCCTGATCGAGTCTATTTTGAGTTGACAAGAACAGGCCGTGCTCAGGAAGAAGACTTCAATCATGCAGCCATTGCCTTGGCCTCTCAGTCCAATTGTCCTGTAGTAGCCACCAATGATGTGCGATTTATTGCCTCTGATGAGTTTGAGGCCCATGAAGCAAGGGTCTGTATTGGCGAGGGCCGGGTACTGGGCGACCCGCGCCGAGAGCGCCGCTACAGTGATGAGCAATATCTGCGTTCACCTCATGAAATGGTTGAGTTGTTCAGTGATATTCCCGAGGCGTTGGAGAATACGCTAGAAATTGCTCGTCGCTGTACTATTGATCTCAAGCTCGGTGAGCACTTCTTGCCGGCATATCCCATTCCAGAAGGCATGACCACAGATAGTTTCTTCGAGAAGCTGTCTTTTGATGGACTAGCTAACCGCCTCGATAAAATTCTTGATAAATCAGCTACTGATTATCAGCTTCGACAGCAGACTTATTTGGACCGCCTCCGTTTTGAACTGGGTATTATTATCCAGATGGGGTTCCCAGGTTACTTTCTGATCGTGATGGATTTTATCCGTTGGGCCAAGGAAAACGATATCCCCGTGGGGCCCGGACGTGGTTCCGGTGCGGGTTCATTAGTGGCCTATTCACTGGGTATTACTGATCTTGATCCGTTGGAATACGACTTACTGTTTGAGCGGTTCCTAAACCCAGAGCGGGTCTCTATGCCCGACTTCGATATCGATTTTTGCATGGATAACCGGGACAGGGTGATTGCCTATGTTGCAGATCGATATGGCCGTGATGCTGTGTCGCAAATTATTACCTTTGGCACCATGGCAGCCAAGGCGGTGGTCCGTGATGTGGCTCGTGTTCAGGGAAAGCCCTATGGCTTGGCCGATAAACTGTCGAAAATGATCCCTCCCGATATTGGGATGACCCTAGAAAAGGCGCTGGAGCAGGAAGAGGTACTAAAAGAGTTTTTGGACAATGATGAAGAGGCTCAGGAAATCTGGGATATGGCTCTACGGCTCGAAGGCATTACACGCAACGTGGGAAAACATGCGGGTGGCGTTGTCATAGCGCCGACAGTGTTGACCGATTTCTCTCCCCTGTATTGTGATGAGGCGGGTGAGGGGCTTGTCACCCAGTTTGATAAAGATGATGTCGAGTCGGCGGGGCTGGTCAAGTTCGACTTCCTGGGTTTGCGTACACTCACCATCATTGACTGGGCTGTGAAAATGGTGAATGAGAAGCGTCATGGTGCGGGTGAAGATACCCTGGCCATCGACGCTATCCCATTAGATGACCCTGAAACCTATGGCCTGATGCAGAGAGCTGAAACTACCGCCGTTTTTCAGCTTGAATCCCGTGGAATGAAAGATTTGATCAAGCGGGTCGAACCCGGGTGTTTTGAGGATATCGTTGCGCTGGTGGCACTGTTTAGGCCCGGCCCGCTTCAATCGGGCATGGTGGACGATTTTATCAACCGAAAACACGGGCGAGCAGAAGTTGCCTACCCGGATGCCAAGTTTCAGCATGAGCGTCTCAGGCCCGTTTTAGAACCGACTTATGGGGTGATCGTCTATCAGGAACAGGTGATGAAAATCGCTCAGGTTCTTGCCGGTTATACGCTGGGTGGCGCGGACATGCTACGCCGGGCCATGGGTAAGAAGAAACCTGAAGAAATGGCCAAACAGCGTGCTATTTTTGAAGAGGGTGCAAAAAAGCAGGGCATTGATCCAAACCTGGCCATCAAAATTTTCGACTTGGTAGAAAAATTTGCGGGCTATGGCTTTAACAAATCTCACTCAGCCGCATACGCGTTACTGGCCTATCAGACTGCTTGGCTAAAAGCCCATTATCCCGCTGAATTTATGGCGGCGGTACTTTCAGCCGATATGCAGAATACGGACAAGGTAGTGACACTGATCGATGAGTGTCATGCGCTCAATTTGCCACTCTTACCCCCGGACGTGAATCGAGGAAAGTTTTCCTTCACGGTGTCCAAGCAGAATGAAGTGATTTATGGGCTCGGTGCTATTAAAGGTCTCGGTGAGGGGCCTGTAGAGGGGATTATTGTTGCCAGGGAGGCAGGCGGCCCCTTCAAAGACCTATTTAACTTCTGCTCGAGAGTGGACGGGAAGAAGATTAATAAGCGAGCGTTAGAGGCGTTGATCCGTTCAGGAGCACTGGACGACATTGGCCCGGCAGGCGATATCGGTTACCGCCGAACTGTGATGCTGGCGGCCATGGAAGAAGCGGTGAAAATGGCAGAGCAGCTCACTCGTAACACGGACTGTGGTATGAGTGACTTGTTTGGTACGACGCCACAGGAGAGTGCTCCGGAAATTGGTTACCAAAGTTTCCGTCGAATTCGAAGTAGCACCGCTAAAGAAAGATTACGAGGCGAAAAAGAGACGCTCGGGCTTTATCTTACGGGTCACCCGATAGATGAATATAAAGAAGAATTGGCACATTTTGTTGGCGGCCGCATTGTTGATCTGAAACCTGGCAGAAACAAACAGATGGCTGCCGGTCTTGTGGTGGATCTACGGGTGATTAAAACTCGCCGTGGCGACAACATGGCAGTGATCACACTGGATGATAGTAGTGGTCGGATAGATGTGGCCATCTTTGCCGATGCCTTTAAAGAATATCGCGATAAAATTGTTAAAGACGCACTGCTTGTGTTGGAAGGCCAGGTTACGGAGGATGATTACACGGGCGGTCTTAAAATGCGGGCTGATCAAGTAAAAAGCCTTTTCGAAGCACGGGTAAATTATCTGAAAGGTATTTCCATAGAAGCGAATCAGGAAAAGCTCAATGGCTCCGGTGTTGAGCAATTGGCAGATATTTTAGCCCCTTATCAACAAGGTGATTGTCCGATACGTATCAGTTATGACTCCGGTTCTGCTCAGGGTGAAATAGCGTTGGGAGAGCAGTGGTTGGTCGTACCAGAGGATGATTTGTTGCATAAGCTCCGGGAGCTATTTGGTACTGACAGCGTACATCTTCGGTTTTAGTACAGGGTCATTGGCTATGAATTACCCTGCACTGTCAGTACAATTAGTGGAATCCTACCGAGGGTCGCAGAGTAGCTCACTCAGCCACCCTCATTCGGCTGTAAATACTATGGACAACGCGGCGATATGAACCTGAATTATCTGGATTTTGAACAACCCATTGCAGAGCTTGAAGCCAAGATTGAAGAACTTCAGCTGGTGGGTAACGACAACCAACTCAATATTACTGATGAAGTCGCAAAACTCAGGGGCAAAAGCCACAGGCTCACTGAGAAACTGTATTCAGACCTAAGTGCCTGGCAAATTGTACAGGTAGCCCGCCACCCGCAACGCCCCTATGCTACAGACTATATCAGCCGGATTTTTACTGATTTCGAGGAATTGCATGGTGATCGTCACTTTGGTGATGACAAGGCCATCGTTGGTGGGGTTGCCCGTTTAGACGGCAAGCCAGTAATGGTCATTGGTGAAGAAAAGGGCCGTGGTGTCAACGAAAAAGTTTATCGCAACTTTGGCATGCCAAAACCTGAGGGGTACCGAAAAGCGATGCGCCTGATGGAAATGGCAGAACGTTTTAAAATGCCAGTATTAACCCTGATCGACACACCAGGAGCCTATCCTGGTATTGATTCGGAGGAGAGGGGTATCAGTGAAGCCATTGCTAAAAACTTGGCTGTCATGTCACGACTGAGGACGCCAATGATCTGTACCGTGATTGGCGAGGGTAGTTCAGGTGGTGCGCTGGCTATTGGCGTAGGTGATTACCTTAACATGCTGCAGTACTCGACTTACTTCGTCATTTCCCCTGAAGGCTGTGCCAATATTATTTGGAAGACCTCAGATAAAGCGCCTGATGCGGCTGAAGCCATGGGCGTAACGTCATCGATACTGCAGGATCTTGGTATTGTGGATGAAACCATTCCCGAGCCCCTTGGTGGTGCGCACCGTGATATTGAAGCCATGGCGACTACTCTTAAGGAGCGCCTCATTATTCAAATAGAGAATTTACAGAAAATCCCATTAGATGAGCTTCTGGAAAATCGTTATCAACGACTCATGAGCTACGGTAATTCTTGATTGTCATTCTCTGAGGCATCGTTTTCTTTCTAGAGCGTGCCCCCCTGAAGAATCATGTCTAAAATCTCAATAGCTTGTGAAGTAAGCTATTGAATATGGTTGTCTGTGGGAAAATAATGATTCAGCTTGAAGTGGAAAGCTATCAGTGATGAACAGACAGGACAATTAGTGTCCCCACCTCACGGTTTTTGAGGTTGATAGGAAGACGTAACGGCGTGTCCAGCCATTCTGGTGTATGTGTTGATGAAACTGGCGCATCGAGATCCAGAGCGGTAACACGGCATTGTGGCGTTAGTATTAAATCAGCGCCCAGTTCCTCAAGCGCCTGGTGTGCAAGTTGGTTGGCTTTCACCAACCGCCCACGCCGGTCAAAGGCTAGTAGGCCCTCATTTTTCCAACCATCAAACATATTCTTGGTGGCGTCAATGACCTGCTCGCGCGATCTAAAATAATCACTGGCTAAATTAGCTTCAATCAACCGGGTAGCCATAATGGCAAAATCCAAGGCATTGCTTTGATAGGAATCGGTTAAACCAGATAGGTCTACCGCACCTAAAATCATGCCATCATGGGGGTCTCGTATAATATCAGCAGAACAGGTCCAGTGTTTAATCCCGGCACAGAAATGCTCTGCACCATATAGTTGTACTGGTTCAGCTGCCGCCAGTGCCGTACCAATTGCATTGGTGCCGGCCACTTCTTCGCTCCAGACACCACCCTCAATTAAATTGATATTTCCGGCACTAGTGATGACATGTGGGTCTGCTTTTACATCCAGAATCATCCCTCCTGCGTCTGCTAGAAGGATCAAACTATCGGAGCGATACAGGTGCTCCTTGGCTCGCTCTAAAATAGGCCGCGCAGCATTCAGCAAATCTGAGTGAAGGTAGTGTGAATACTCAAGCTGCCCTTTGTCAGAAACAATAGGCGCATGGCGTAGTTCGGGGTCAAGCTCAAATTGGTGACAGCGGCGCCATGAATCTTCCACTACTGGGCGGATTAAATTCGTGGGGTAATCTTGGTCGAGTACAAAACGTTCCCAAGCAGCGAGCAGCTGGTTGTGTTGCAACGGGTTGCTCAGCATTTGTGTACGAGCAATTAACTGTGCTGTGGCCAGCGCAGCTTGTTCCCGTGTATAGAAATGCCCGTTTTGTACAAAGCCAGAAATAATGCCCAGTTTGACGGCCGTTACTTTACCGTTTTCTAATCGCGACTCCACCACTTCATTCGGTAAACCGTCCAGCACATGCATCGGTGCTTCAAGGCCGTTGGCAAACTTGGACGTGTGCGTGATGCCTGTTTCCATATCATAGAAAGCGGGCTTGAATCCAAGTGCCTGATTTTCCGCACTAATACCGCCACTGCCACGGAATGTGTCGTTTTCCTGCTGCAGCGCACTAGGTGTCAGCTGAGTCCTTACAGATGAGTCCGGCGTTGTGATAGTGGTTTCTACAGACATCTGCACCTCCTGATCATTAATTTCTCGCGTTGTATTGCAATACTTTTTAGAACCAGTGCAGTTGAGGCCGGGCCTAGCCCTTTAGAGGTAACCTGCAAGAAACAGCCAAAATATGCCGCTCTGATTCCCTGTTACTAAGTATAGACACTGAATTGACGAATTTTGCACAAATACAAAAGAACCTGGATGTCCTCACAATGCGGGTTGGAATGCTTAAAGTAGGCAGTTACTTCGCATAGATAACAAGAAGTGGCATGGGTGCTGACACGGAGAGATTTTTTTAGTGCTGATGTGGCTGAAGGTAAGGCGCAGCGTTGATTAGAGAAAACGACGGAAGGCATTTATTTAGCTCTAAAGGGGGGTGGTAGATTGGGGCCATAGCTATGAATTCCTGTATTTATTGCGTATCTTGTAACGCTGTATTTCAGTAATTGGTTGCAGGATTAATATGTCATTTACCCCTGATCACCTTGCCCCCCATGTACCCAAGATACGTGCAGCCGGTCACTGCTTTATCGGCTATAGCGGAGGGTTAGATTCGCATGTGCTACTTTCTGCATTAGTGAAATTGCTAGGAGGGACGTCGATCACGGCAGTCCACATCAATCATCAGCTGTCGAAGAATGCCTGTGCTTGGCAGCAGCACTGTCAGTCTCGCTGTGATGAAATGGGTGTGGCGATGGTGACCGAAACAGTCACAGTTGAGAATAGTGGTCAAGGTTTGGAGCAAGCGGCCCGAGAAGCTCGTTATTCTGTATTTGAAACATTATTGACACCCTCCGACTTGATGTTACTAGCCCATCATGCCGACGATCAGGTGGAAACGGTACTGTACCGACTATTGCGCGGTAGCGGCCCAAAAGGGCTCGCAGGCATGCCCCAGAACCGGTCACTCGGTAAGGGCGAATTACTGCGGCCCTTGCTGTCATTTAGTCGTTCAGAGCTGGAGCAATATGCTAGAGCGGAAGGATTAAGCTGGATCGAAGATGAAAGTAATCAAGACATTTCCTTTGACCGCAATTTTTTGCGTAACAAGGTGGTGCCGGTTATTGCAGAACGATGGCCCGATTACCCCTCAAGAGTCGCGCATAGTGCTGCCCTTTGTGGTGAGTCTGATCAGTTGGCAGAGGTGTTAGCTGCTCAGGATTTGATAGCCGTTTATGAGCGACATGAGCGTATTGGCTGGAGTATTGCACTGGGGCCGATGATGGCACTGGATGTCTCTCGTCAGGGAAATCTTTTACGGCACTGGGCTGGGCAGCATCAATTACCCCAACCGGGTCACCGCATCGTAGATACTGTATTACATGAGTTATTGCCCGCTCGTCAGGATGCCGAGCCTTTAGTTAGTTGGGCCGGTGTGCAGTTGCGCCGTTTTCATCGGCGGCTCTATTTATTGCCTGTGGATGTTGATACACCAGATCAGCTACCGGCGTCTCTGGAGTGGAATACTAGTGAGGATATAGTGCTGCCCGATAAGAGCGAACTTCTTATTACTACCGAACAGGGAAGAGGATTGAGACTGCCAGAAGAGGGCATGGTCGAGATTCGGTTTCGTGGTGGTGGCGAACGCTGTACGCCGGTTGGCCGTAATGGCTCCAACACCCTAAAAAAGTTGTTTCAGGAATATGGCCTGGAACCTTGGTTGCGTAATCGAGTGCCGCTTATCTATGTGCAAGGCCAATTAGCGGCTGTGGGTGATTTGTGGGTGTGCGATAGTTTTTCCGTGACTGAGGGTGAGTCAGGTCTTGCCATTCAATGGCGCTTTCCTTTGTCAATTTAGTTTCAGTAACGTTTGTCTCAGAAACCTCGGTGTTAGTAACTTGAGCGTCAGTAATAGATGCCAGTTATAAATTGAGACACTTATTGATTGAGACAAAAAGCACTTTCTGGTAGTCTGACACCCCATCTTGAGAGAGATGGGCGTCGGTCTTAGTCTTGCCTTGTCGGCAACAATCACAGCCTTTCTTTTCAATGACTTATTTGCTATTCGGCAAGTTTTAAGTTGCGTTTTTTAAGTGTTCGGAAGGGTCTAAATGACACGTTATATTTTTGTTACGGGCGGTGTTGTATCTTCTCTTGGGAAGGGTATCGCCTCAGCATCACTGGGCACAATTCTTGAGGCCCACGGCCTCAATGTGACTATTCTTAAACTGGATCCGTACCTGAACGTCGATCCGGGTACGATGAGTCCTTTTCAGCACGGTGAAGTTTTTGTCACCGAAGATGGTGCTGAAACAGATCTCGATCTTGGTCACTACGAGCGTTTCTTGTCTTCAAAAATGAGTAAGCGCAATAACTTTACCAGCGGTAAGGTGTACGAAACTATTTTGCGCCGTGAGCGCCGTGGTGATTATCTGGGCGGTACTGTTCAGGTCATTCCTCATGTAACAGATGAAATTAAACGCCGAATACTGGCCGGAGGCGAAGGTCATGATGTGGCTATCGTCGAAGTTGGCGGTACGGTTGGTGATATTGAATCACAGCCTTTTCTGGAAGCGATTCGTCAATTAAGAGTGGAAATGGGTTACAGCCGCTCCATCTTGATACACCTGACGTTGGTGCCCTATATCGCCACCGCAGGAGAAACTAAAACAAAGCCTACCCAGCACTCAGTTAAAGAGTTGCGCTCCATCGGCCTTCAGCCAGATATTCTGTTATGCCGCTCTGTCGTCGAACTCGACGAAGGCCAACGCAAGAAGATCGCGCTGTTTACCAATGTGGAAGAGCGGGCGGTAGTGACACTACTGGATGCCAAGACTATTTATGCTATTCCTCGTGATTTACAGACTCGCGGACTAGATCAGATTGTAGTGGAAAGGTTGCGACTGGATTGTGGTGAAGCCGATCTAAGTGACTGGGACTGGGTTGTTGAAAATCAATCGAACCCGCAGCATGAAGTCACCATTGCCATGGTAGGCAAATATATGGAGTTGCTGGATGCGTACAAATCGCTCAATGAAGCATTGATCCATGCCGGTATTCGCAACAAAGCCAAGGTGAATGTGCGCTATATCGACTCTGAGGATCTTGAAAAAGATATGTCCTTGGTAGACGGCTGTGATGCAATTCTAGTGCCCGGTGGTTTTGGTGAGCGCGGCGTTGAGGGCAAAATCATGGCCGTCAATTATGCTCGGGTAAATAAGATTCCTTACTTAGGGATTTGCTTGGGCATGCAAGTAGCAATGATTGAATTTGCCCGCAATGTTTGCGGCATAGAGAACGCTAACAGTACTGAATTTGATAAAAATACGCCGGACCCTGTAATCGGGCTGATTGCCGAGTGGGTCGATACCCAAGGTAATGTAGAAAAGCGTAACAAAGATTCTGATATGGGTGGAACCATGCGGCTTGGCGCGCAAAAGAGCTATCTGGTTGATGGCACTATGGCCAAAGAGATCTATGGGGCGGACGACATTCTAGAGCGACATCGTCACCGCTACGAAGTGAACAATAACTATGTACCGAAACTGCAAGAAGCCGGTTTACAAGTGGGTGGATGGTCAGAAAACAAGACGCTGGTTGAGATTGTCGAAATCCCAGACCACCCCTGGTTCTTTGCGTGTCAGTTTCACCCTGAATTCACCTCTACGCCTCGTCAAGGCCACCCGCTATTTAGCAGCTTTGTTAAGGCGGCCTTGAAGCAGTCTGAGGGAACCTAAATTATGTCCCAGCTTAGTGTGACGATTGATGTCAGGGGAATACCTGTCGCTAACGACAAGCCCTTTGTCCTTTTCGCCGGGATGAATGTTCTTGAGTCGCGTGATCTAGCCATGCAGGTGGCTGAGCATTATGTAGAAGTGACGAATAAACTGGGCATTCCCTACGTATTCAAAGCATCGTTCGACAAGGCTAACCGTTCTTCCATTCACTCCTATCGTGGGCCGGGTATGGACGAAGGGCTCAAAATCTTCCAAGAAATAAAGCAAACCTTCCAGGTGCCGGTAATCACCGATGTTCATGAAATACATCAGGCTCAACCGGTTGCCGAGGTTTGCGATGTGATCCAGTTGCCGGCATTTCTTGCTCGCCAGACTGACCTGGTGAAGGCTATGGCCGAAACCGGGGCTGTGATCAATGTGAAAAAACCGCAATTTTTGAGTCCCTCCCAGATGGGCAATATCGTGGATAAATTCCGCGAATGTGGTAACGAAAAAATTATGTTGTGCGAGCGTGGCGCTTGCATGGGTTACGACAACCTTGTGGTCGATATGCTTGGGTTTCGTACGATGAAAGAGATTAGTGGGGGGTTGCCTCTTATTTTTGATGTAACCCATGCCTTGCAGTGCCGTGATCCTATGGGTGCTGCTTCCGGTGGGCGACGGCATCAAGTAGCTGAGCTGGGTCGTGCTGGAATGGCGGTCGGCCTGGCTGGTTTGTTTTTAGAAGCACATCCGGATCCTGATAATGCCAAATGTGATGGTCCTAGCGCGCTGCCGCTGGATCAACTAGAACCATTTTTGGCTCAGATGAAAGCCATTGATGACTTAATCAAATCTCAGCTCGAACTTGATATTGAGTCTTGAGACGTAATTTTTAGACTCAATAGCACTGATAACCCAATAACACGTGGGTTTAAACAAGCTTCTACACTGATAGAAAAAACTGAACAATGACAAGCCGCGCGCGACAACGCAGCCGCTTTATGACGGAGAAATAAATGAGCAATATTGCCGATATTCGTGCCTACGAAGTACTGGATTCCCGTGGAAACCCCACGGTCGAAGCCGATGTTATTCTGGATAATGGCATGGTGGGATCTGCCTGTGCACCATCAGGGGCATCCACCGGTTCTCGTGAAGCACTGGAACTGCGAGACGGCGACAAAGGCCGTTATCTGGGAAAAGGCGTACTGACGGCAGTAGCGAACATCAATATCACCATCAAAGCGCTGTTGGTTGGTCGGGATGTGGCCGATCAGCGTGGACTTGATCAAGCGATGATTGATGCCGACGGCACCGAGAACAAAGAAAAACTCGGCGCCAATGCGATTCTTGCCGTCTCGCTGGCGGCAGCAAAGGCCGCTGCTAAGGACAAAGGCATTCCTCTCTATGCACATATTGCCGATATCAATGGCACTCCTGGCCAGTACAGCATGCCGGTACCGATGATGAATATCATCAACGGCGGCGAGCATGCCGATAACAATGTCGATATTCAGGAGTTTATGATTCAGCCGGTGTCGGCCAAAACCTTCACTGAGGCACTTCAAGTGGGTGCGGAAATATTTCACTCACTGAAGAAAGTGCTGAGCAGCAAAGGGTTAAATACGGCAGTAGGTGACGAGGGTGGCTTTGCTCCCAACCTAGAATCAAATGCAGAGGCACTGGCCGTAATTAAAGTGGCTGTGGAAGCCGCCGGTTACACACTGGGTAAAGATGTCACCTTGGCTTTGGATTGTGCCGCTTCAGAATTTTATAAAGACGGCCAGTACGATTTGGCTGGCGAAGGTAAAGTTTATAGCTCAGAAGGGTTCAGTGATTTTCTGACAACATTGTGTGATCAGTACCCGATTATTTCCATTGAAGATGGCTTGGATGAGTCTGATTGGGATGGCTGGAAGTATCAAACAGACAAGCTGGGTGATCGTATTCAGTTGGTTGGTGATGACCTGTTTGTCACTAACACCAAAATTCTTCAGAAAGGAATCGAAATGGGCGTGGCCAATTCGATTCTGATCAAATTCAACCAAATTGGTACCCTCTCAGAAACGCTTGATGCCATCAAAATGGCAAAGGATGCGGGCTATTCAGTCGTGATTTCACACCGCTCGGGTGAAACAGAAGATACCACTATCGCTGATTTAGCCGTGGCTACCTCTGCGGGTCAGATTAAAACCGGCTCCCTGTGTCGTTCTGACCGAGTGGCTAAATACAACCGTCTGCTGCGCATCGAAGCTGAGCTGGGTGGTAAGGCTGCCTACCGCGGATGGGGCGAATTCAAGTCCTGACCGATACGGCTATTCTAAGCAGTCGTCAGGCGTTGATCCCCAGCGCTGACGGCTGTTTTTGTTTTATCTCGTTAATTTCGTTTCATCTCTCTTCTGATCTCGTCTCGTTCTCCGCTGACGTTCGTTCCTTTGTTCTGTAGAATCTCACGATGCGCTGGCTATTAGTCATTTTCACCCTGCTTTTTTTGATCCTACAGTATCGTCTGTGGGTGGGCGATGGCAGCATGGCTCAAAGACAGGTACTTCAGCACAAAGTGAATATGCAGCAGGAAGAGAATGAAGCACTGCGTGAACGCAATAACATTTTGGCCAGCGAAGTGAATGACCTAAAAAATGGGCTAGAAAGTGTTGAAGAAAGAGCTCGAACTGACCTAGGGATGGTCAAGGAAGGCGAGACCTTCTACATGGTAGTCGATAAGGAGCAGAAGTGAATCGCTGGATTATCGTACCTGCCGCTGGAACGGGTAGTCGTTTTGGTGGGGACGTACCCAAACAGTATCAATTGCTTAATGATAAAACAGTGATTGAGCATACGCTCGAACGTCTGTTGGCGGTTGATGAGTCGGTTATCGTGGTGGCGGTCAATAAAGAAGATGACCGCTGGCAGCAACTTGAGGTATTTGATCACCCACGGATTCGTACGGTTCACGGTGGTGACGAGCGTGCCGATTCAGTCAGGATGTCATTGGAATGTCTACAGCGGGAAGCGCACACGGACGATTGGGTGTTAGTACACGATGTTGCTCGTCCCTGTGTCAGGGTTGCCGATATTAAAAAGCTTATTGATAGCCTGAAAGATCACAAAGTGGGTGGCGTACTTGCCACCCCGGTGAGCGATACCGTGAAGCGAGTGACGAACCCCTTTGATATCGATTCAACGGAAGACCGAACACAGCTATGGGCCGCACAGACACCACAAATTTTCCGTTACGGCGTGCTGAGCTGGAGCCTAAAGACCGCTGTGCGGGATCACTGGAAGCCCACAGATGAGTCTGCGGCCGTTGAGCGGCTGGGTCATACCCCGCAGGTGGTTGAGGGTAGCAGAGATAACATCAAAATCACCCGGTCTGAGGATATGGCCATCGCCTCGGCGATTATGAACTACCAGCAGGAAAAACCATGAGAATAGGTCTGAGGTTAGGGAAATGAGAATAGGTCAGGGCTACGACGTTCACGCCTTCGGCGAAGGTGATCATATTATTATTGGGGGTGTGACTATTCCTTATGAGAAAGGACTTGTGGCCCACTCAGATGGCGATGTTCTGATCCATGCCCTTTGTGATGCATTACTGGGTGCCGCCGCCCTCGGCGATATTGGTCAGCACTTTCCTGACACGGACCCACGCTACAGTGGCGCAGACAGTCGTGAGTTATTACGTGAAGTGGTCTCGCTCATTAATAATAAAGGTTATAGCCTAGCCAATACCGATATGACCATCGTGGCACAGGCACCCAAAATGTCGCCTTATATTGAACAAATAAGAACGAACTTGGCAGCAGATTTAGGTTGTGATATTGGCCAAGTTAACGTCAAGGCGACCACCACAGAAAAGTTGGGTTTTGAAGGGCGTGGTGAAGGAGTTGGTTGTCAGGTGGTGGTATTATTGAGTTGATTCGCTTTTTTAAAAAATCTTACCCGATAGTGAAAAACTGCGCCCGATGATAGATTAAATGAATTTTCAGCATTTCTTTATCCAATTAATGTATTAGAAGAAATCTTCATGATCTTAATAATTTCTTAAGCGCAAGTTAAAAACATTATCATCTGTTCTGGTTGGGCTTGGCGGGTTATATACGCTTCGTGGTTCACTATGTTTGTTCTTGCTCCTTAAAGTTGGAAGAAGTGCCATCCACCATCATTTTGTAACGGAGACGTTAACGTATATTGGTGTAGGTGGATTGCTTTTAGGTACACCCCTTTTATGTGCAAACTTATTCCTAGGAATGTTTTGTGATACAAATTAATTTGCTAAATATGGCGATGAAATAGGAAATAAAGATGCACCCACACCCGTTGGAAAACTGGCAACACAGCCATGAGTTTTCGGTAAAAAATGAGAAAGGAGAGCAGCGGACACAATATGTTCTAGTGCTCACCGCCATAACGATGAGTGTTGAAATTGTTGCTGGTAGTGCCTATGGCTCAATGGCCCTTCTGGCAGATGGCTGGCATATGGGTACGCATGTGGCAGCATTTTTAATTGCAATCTTTGCGTACCGTTATGCACGTAAGCACGAAAATAATCCTGCCTATTCATTTGGTACAGGAAAAGTTAATGTACTTGGTGGTTTTGCTAGCGCGATAGCTTTAGCTGTCGTAGCTCTGGTTATGTTGGTGGAGTCATTGCAGAGAATAGTAGACCCGCACGCCATTCATTTTAACGAGGCTATTGTTGTTGCCTGTATTGGCTTGCTCGTTAATGTTGTCAGTGCCTTTCTTTTAAAAGATGACCATAGTCATGCTCATCATGACGACCACCAACATCACCATGATCATAATTTAAAAGCCGCGTATCTACATGTGTTAGCAGATGCGTTGACATCCTTGCTTGCCATCGTGGCATTAGTGTTAGGAAAATTTTTGGGCTGGAATTGGCTTGACCCAATAATGGGGGTGGTGGGTGCAATCATTATCACTCGGTGGTCGTACGGTCTGCTGAAGCAGACAAGCCCAATATTACTCGATGCAAGTATTGAAGAAGACTATAAACAGGCAATTGTGGAAATGATTGAGCAAGATGCTGACAATAGAATTTCTGATATTCATGTATGGAGGGTTGGTGCAAATCACTACGCAGTAATACTTGCATTGGTAACACACACACCTAATTCCACCGACCACTACAAGAGATTATTAAGTGGTTTTCATAAGCTCTCTCATATCACTATTGAGGTGAATGAGTACAAAACTGAGCCTTGAATCGTGCCAAGAAAAGATAGTATTTAACTCATATGTGATTTTTCTAAATAGCTCAGTACTGTCGTCATTATTTTATTAACGTTTTCAAATCGTTTTGGTTGCGAAAGCATGTCCTCAGCACTTTGAATATATGGGCTGTTGCTCAGGTCATCTTTGCAGTGAACGGTCAACTCTAAGGCAGGTTGTGGTGTCGTTTCCAAGTGAAATTGTAAGCCTAAAACGCTATCGTCGATGATATACCCCTGATTTTTACAGGCGCTACTGGATGCGAGCGAGATAGCATTGTCAGGCGTCGAAAACGTATCTCCATGCCAATGAAAGACATCAAATTCAGTGGGTAGGGCAGAGCCTAACTGTGTTGCTTTGGCTTGTTCAGTAAGTTGAATGGGAAACCAGCCAATTTCTTTGTGGGGGTTTTTAGTCACGCTGGCGCCGAGCACATCGGCCATCAGCTGCGCCCCTAAACAGATGCCCAACACTATTTTTTCTGAGTCAGAGCTTGTTTGATAAAGTCTTTTTCTGCGGAGAGCCATGGGTAGTTTGTTGTATCCTCGACGCCCATGGGGCCACCCATCACAATCAACCAGTCAATATCATCCAAGGCTGGCAGCTGCTCATTGTTATACAGGCGAGTAACAGTGATGCGGTGGCCTCGATTGTGTAGCCAGGCTTCGATGCTTCCCAAACATTCAAAGGGGACATGCTGTAAATAATGTACGTTCATAATGGTAGGGCTTTTTCACTGACCGGTTGAATTTTTTATTGAAGCAAGTGGGGGTTTGACTCTTGTATGGATGTTCGTAAACTGCCCTGGCATAGCCGACTTTGTTTTTGGCCATAGTCGGTATTATTTTTGGCCAATGATAGTCTTTGGCTAACATCCTAGGATAGCTATTATTAGTAAGCAATTTTCGTTAGATTTTCCTTTTGCCTACGGTAGTCCCAAGGCGATCGCGCAATTCCGCGTTGAGCCGGAGGATTTTCGGGTAGATGAAGTATTAGATTTTCCGTTTTCCGGCGAGGGGGAGCACCTCTGCCTGCATATTGAGAAGCGGGGTGAGAATACGCGTTGGCTCGCTCAATTATTGGCCCAATTTTATGGGGTTGATGAGGTGGCGATTGGTTATTGCGGAATGAAGGATCGTAGAGCTGTGACGCGGCAGTGGTTCAGTGTTCATTTACCTAAAGAGGCTGGGGTGGAGCCTACATTGCCTGAGGCGCCTAGTTATAAGGTGCTATCAGTTGGGCGTCATAACAAAAAATTGAGGCGTGGCGTGCATAGCGCTAACCATTTTGTGATACGCCTCCGTCAGGTGAAGGGTGATCGAGAGGAGTTGGAGTCTCGTTTACAGCTAGTTGCAGAACAAGGTGTGCCCAACTATTTTGGTGAACAGCGCTTTGGTATTGAGGGTGGAAATTTACCAGAGGCAGACCGTTTGCTGGCAGAACAATATGGTGGTGGTCGTCAGAAGGGGCGGCGCAAGCGTGTTTCTCCTCGAGGGGGGATCTATCTGTCGGCTGCTCGCTCTTATCTGTTCAATTTGGTGCTTGCGGAGCGCATAAAGCAGGGTTCTTGGGCCTATTCTCTGGACGGTGAAGAAACAGCTACTGGCCCACTGTGGGGCCGAGGGCGGAGTGCCGAGTCGGAGGCAGTACGAGAGATTGAAGCGGCAGTGCTATCGGATTGGCGTGATTGGACTAATGCGCTTGAATTCAGTGGGCTACAGCAGGAGAGACGATCTCTGGTATTAAAACCTGAGGGGTTGAGTTGGCAGTGGTTTTCATCCACAGAAGAGAGTACGAACAAGCTTGATCTCGAATTATCGTTTGCGTTGCCCTCTGGTGGTTATGCCACCTCGGTATTGAGAGAACTGACACAATTACAGACGCCGCAGGCCGGTGTTGCAGCCTAAGTGCTGTGGTATAGTTCGGCTTTAAAAAATAGCAGGGGTTTATAGGGTGAATTCGATTGAATTGGGTGGCATTGGCATGACGTCCCAGAGGACCCGGGAACGTATGATCGATCGACTCAAAGAGCAGGGTATTAGCAATCAGCGGGTAATGGATGTGATGCGGGTAACACCACGTCACCTGTTTCTCGATGAAGCGCTCTCGCACCGTGCTTACGAAGATACCGCACTACCCATCGGCTATGGCCAAACGCTTTCTCAGCCCTATGTCGTGGCGCTGATGACAGAAATTCTGCTTTCCCTTGGACCCCGTCAAAAAGTACTGGAAATTGGTACTGGCTCTGGTTACCAAACGACCATTTTGGCGCAACTTGTTGGGCAGGTGTACAGCGTTGAACGCATTAAGCCATTGATTGATAAAGCTCGGGAGCGGCTGCGTAAGCTTGGTTTGCGGAATGTCCGGCTATCTCATAGTGATGGGGGGTATGGTTTTCCTGACAATGCACCCTACGACGCCATACTCAGTGCAGCTGCACCCCATGAAGTGCCTGAAGAGCTTCTTCAGCAGTTGGCTCCTGATGGCATTCTTGTTATTCCTGTGGGACCTGGCGATGTCCAGGAGTTGCGAGTCATTACTCGAGAAGGCGACAGTTCGAATTTTACAGAGCGAGTAGCGGAACAAGTTCGCTTTGTTCCACTACTTAGCGGCGTCACTCGCTAACCCTCTATTAGATGCTTCCATGGACAGAATAAAACTGCAGTTTTTGCTTTTCCTTAAGGGCGTGGCCATGGGCGCGGCTGATGTTGTCCCCGGTGTTTCCGGCGGTACCATCGCCTTTATCAGTGGTATTTACGAAGAGCTTTTAGATTCGATCCGTTCCATCAATATTCATTCGTTAAAGGTACTAAAAAACGAAGGTTTTGGTGCTTTCTGGCGTGCGATCAATGGTAATTTTCTGATCGTTTTGTTTAGTGGAATTCTTCTCAGTATTGTTTCACTTGCCCGAGTGGTGAGTTATTCACTGGCGCATTACCCGATTCTGGTTTGGTCATTTTTCTTTGGTCTTATCGTCGCTTCAATTATTTATGTTTTTCGCCAGTTGCCTCACCTTCGTTGGCAAGAGTGGCTGGGTTTGTGGATTGGTACTGTCATTGCGCTGGGAATATCTTTTGCACCACGAATGCAAGGCTCCGATGATTTGGTCGCCATATTTTTTGCTGGCGCTGTGGCCATTTGCGCCATGATTCTCCCGGGGGTTTCTGGTAGTTTTATCTTGTTGTTGTTGGGTATGTACCCAGTGATGATTAGTGCCATCAGTGAATTTCAATGGCAAATTCTGCTGGTATTTATTCTGGGTTGTAGTTGCGGGTTGATGGCATTTTCTCGAGTATTGTTCTGGCTTTTACATCATTATTATTCTGTCACGATGGCGGTTCTGACAGGCTTTCTTCTGGGTTCACTATTGATTGTTTGGCCCTGGAAAGAATCACTGGAAGTGATGGTTGACCATAAGGGTAGAGAAATCGTGTTATCCCATCATTTACTGATGCCTGCAACCTATGGTGAAGTGACGGGCATCGACCCTAATACTATTGTGGCTCTGGGCTGTATGTTGTTTGGCTTGATTTTGGTGCTTGCGCTGGAATATCTTGGTGGACAACGAAAAACGCTCTAATAGTGGAGATGATAACTCTATAGGAACATGCAGTTTGCTTTGTCAGCTATGCCGAAAGATGTCACCTCGATGGATCCGCATGATTGTATGGGTCGGGCTGATAGTGCTGGTGGGTTGTCGTACACCACCACCTGCACCAGTTGACCAACGTCCCCAGCCGCCCAGTGAAAAAATTAATGACCATCTCGTTTCGTCTGGTGAGACCTTATTTTCGATTGCTTGGCGTTATGAAAAAGACGTACATAAATTGGCTCGGGCTAACGGTATATCTAGGCCTTATACCATCTACAAGGATCAACGATTAACGCTTGATACCAATCGACTTCCTCCTGTTGTTAAGCGTCCTGCTGTGACGACGAGTAAACCTGCTTCAGCAAGTCGGTCAGAGCCAAAGTCGACGACAAGACCTATTACAAAAGCCCAGCCAAAAGTGACCTCGCCACCCCCACCAAAAGCACCTGTTTTACCCTCTAACTGGCGTTGGCGGTGGCCGACAGCAGGCAGTGTTTCAAAGCGTTTTAATAGTTCAAGCCTTTTTAAGGGAATTGATATACAGGGCAATACTGGTGCGCCCGTGGTAGCGGCAGCGCCAGGTGTCGTTGTTTATTCTGGCAGCGGACTACGTGGCTATGGACAGCTTATTATTGTAAAACATAGCGAAGTTTTTCTCAGTGCTTACGCGCATAATCGCAAGATATTCGTCAAGGAGGGACAGGTGCTGAAGGGTGGGCAAAAAATTTCAGAGGTAGGCGGCGACCCATCAAATCGAAAACGACTTTATTTTGAAATTCGCAAGAACGGAAAGCCCACAGACCCCATGCGATACTTACCGAAACGCTAATTAATTTCTGCGCTATGCTCAGCCCAAATCCCTTTCAATTTGTGTGGATAAATATAAGATAAGTATTTGACCTGCATAATAAATAAATTATTTTGAATTGTTTTATATATTACCATTTGGTGGTAAGTTCTATATGGTAGTTGGCAGAAGGTGAGCTATAAGTATTGTTTTTTTTGCATGCTTTAGCCAATTAAAGCGATTGAGCCTTGACCGTGTTGACTCTTCGAAATGAGGTCGGCCGGTAAAGGTGACATACAACGTGGAGTGAAATATTCTCTGTGACAAAAGATATCTATTTTAAGATTGAGGCTTCAGAAGAGCAGCTTGCGGAGAGCAAGCGGGAAAAAGTGCTCGATGCGGCCAGTCTTTATTTGAAAGAAATTGGATATGCTCCCCTGCTTACTGCCGAGGAAGAAGTTTACTTTTCTCGCTTGATTCATAAAGGTGATGAGTCAGCCCGCAAGAGAATGATTGAAAGTAACCTTCGGCTAGTGGTGAAAATAGCTCGCCGTTATGTCAATCGCGGGTTGTCACTCTTGGATCTGATTGAAGAGGGTAATCTGGGTTTAATGCGGGCTGTTGAAAAGTTTGATCCAGAGCTTGGTTTCCGTTTCTCAACCTATGCCACTTGGTGGATTCGACAATCCGCTGAGCGGGCACTAATGAATCAAACTCGTACTATTCGTTTGCCCATTCATGTGGTCAAAGAGTTGAATATCTATTTAAAGGCTTCACGTCGGTTGGCTCAAGAGCTTGAGCATGATCCTTCAGCAGAAGAAATCGCCCAATCAATGGATAAGACGGTCGCGGATGTATCACGGATGTTTCGACTCAACGAGCGAGTCAGTTCTATGGATGTCCCCTTGGGTAAGGAGGAGTATCGAACGTTGGTAGATACTATCGCTGATAGTCACCCGAGTGATCCGGAAGAGTTAGTGGAGGATGAAGACCTTATTAGCTCTATAGAAGCTTGTTTGACTGAGCTATCTGACAAGCAGCGTGAAGTGATTGCTCGTCGTTTTGGGCTTAGAGGGCATGACACCTCAACGCTTGAGGAGGTAGGCCGAGAAATTGGTCTTACTCGAGAGCGTGTGCGTCAGATTCAGGTTGAGGCCTTACATCGATTGCGTGATATTTTGCAGAAGCAGGGTCTGGACGGCCAGATTTTGTTTGAGGATAGCTAGCGCTATCCTCTGATAATCGAGCTAGTCGTGATATTTGATCTATTTTAAATAACCCAGATGTTTTTGCACTACTTGCAGCGTGGGTTTGAAGAGTTTGGGTGTAGCGCACACAATGTTGCCGCTCTCCATATAGTTGTCGTTACCTTGAAAATCACTCACTAAACCGCCGGCTTCCTTTACCAGCAAAACCCCAGCTGCGATGTCCCATGGCTTTAGGCTCATTTCCCAGAAAGCATCAAATCGGCCCGCTGCCAAATAGGCCAAATCTAGGGAGGCTACGCCCAATCGACGAATGCCAGAGGATTGTTCTGCCAGCTCAGTAAGGCAGGCTAGGTAGGGTTCCATGTGGTCAATAGAGGGGCTGTTGAACGGGATGCCAGTGGCGACAATTGCCCCGTCGAAATTCTTGCGGCCGGAGACACGAATCCGATTACCATTGAGGAAGGCTCCTCGACCACGACTGGCGGTAAATTCCTCACGTCGCATAGGATCCAATACAACGGCATGCTCCAGCTTGCCTTTGTAGGTGCAACCGATAGAAACAGCAAAATGTGGAATGCCGTGAATAAAATTGGTGGTGCCATCGATAGGATCAATAATCCATTGATAATCGTTATCTTCGCCTTCAAGTAAACCGGATTCTTCGCCAATGATGGTGTGTTCGGGGAAGGCCTTGCGCAGGTGGTAAATAACCTCTTTCTCGGCTGCGTGATCAATGTCGGTGACATAATCATTGCGGCCCTTCTCATCGATCTTAATCAGATCAGAGCGCTCTGAGGCGCGAGCAATCATATCTCCTGCCTTTCGTGCGGCGCGGAGGGCGATATTGACCATGGGTTCCATCGTGAGAGATTCCAGCATGAAGAAAGCGCGGCATTGTACCAGACAGGGGTTGGTGCGGGGAGGGTAAAAACCATGATTTAAGCAGTTCTTCCTGCTAGAATTCGCGGCGCTTCAATGCTGGGTTCTTCACAGCTGGGCTATTCGCAAGCCTGTTTGTAAATACCCAGGCTGCAATAAGTCTGAAGGTTAAGCCACGTTTAGTCATATATCGTCTGGAAAATCATTTCATGAGCAACTTTGACAACATTCGTATCGTATTGGTTAACACGAGTCACCCGGGAAACATCGGGGGAGCGGCGCGCGCGATAAAAAATATGGGGTTATCTCGTTTGTATCTGGTCGCACCTAAGGAATACCCCGCTGATAGGGCGGTATGGCGTGCTGCCAATGCACTAGATGTTCTGGATAACGCGGTAGTAGTAGGTGATCTCGATGAGGCTGTCGCTGGTTGTGGTCTAGTGGTGGGAACCAGTGCCCGTGGGCGACGTATTACCTGGCCGCTGCTTAACCCGCGGGAGTGCGGTGAGCGCGTTTGGCGGGAGGCTGAACAGCATGATGTAGCCATTGTGTTTGGCCGGGAAGATAGAGGGCTTACCAACGAAGAGTTGCACAAGTGCACCTACCATGTACATATTCCGTCAAACCCTGATTACAGTTCTCTCAATCTTGCGGCTGCCGTTCAGGTGCTTTGTTACGAAGTCCGAATGGCCTCTATGGCTGATGCTGAGGGTACCTTGCCATCGTTTGATGAATGGGATCAGCCTCCGGCTAAAGCACAGGATTTGGAGATGTACTTTCAGCACTTGGAGCAGGCCTTGGTGGATATTGGTTTTCACGATAGGGATAACCCCCGGCAAACCATGACTCGATTGCGTCGGCTCTACGGACGCATCCGCCTTGATGAAATGGAGTTGTCGATCCTAAGAGGTGTGCTAACCGCGATCCAGAATGCGGCATACAGAATGAAAAAAGCAATTGAATAAAAGGGATAGGGTTTCATTCTTTTATCCATAATAACCTACTAAAAGAGTATGTTATTTACTTGACTAAAATGGTAGGTTTTTACATAATAACCACTGAAATGATATCTAATTAAGGTAAATGTGATGGAAACACTATGCGGCTGACAACACGAGGCCGGTACGCGGTCACTGCCATGCTGGATCTTGCTCTCCATGGTGAAAGCGGACCAATTAGCTTGGCGGATATCTCTCGGCGACAGGACATTTCCCTATCGTACCTCGAGCAGTTGTTTGCCAAGTTGCGTCAACAGGAGTTGGTTCGTAGTGTGCGGGGCCCTGGTGGTGGTTACCGACTGGCCCGTAGTGGTGATGATATCCATGTTGCGGAAATCATTGACGCTGTCAATGAATCTATTGACGCCACCAGTTGTGGTGGAAAGGGCAACTGTAATAGTGGTGAGGTTTGTCTCACCCACCATTTATGGAATGACCTGAGTGAACAGATACACCAATTTCTTAGTGGTATTACATTGGATGGCCTTGTGCATCAAAACGAAGTGCAGCTGGTGGCTCTACGTCAGAGCGAACTGATTGAGGTTAATGCTAATGTGCAAATCTGATAGGAGAATTTGAATGAAACTACCTATTTATCTGGACTACTCTGCCACCACTCCGGTTGACCCTAGAGTGGCTGAGAAAATGGCAGAGTGCCTGACAAATACCGGTAATTTTGGTAACCCGGCTTCTCGATCTCATTCATTTGGCTGGCAGGCAGAGGCGGCCGTGGAAGAGGCGCGTGGACAAGTTGCTGCACTACTGAATGCTGACCCTCGTGAGATTGTTTGGACATCTGGTGCCACTGAAGCGAATAATCTGGCAATTAAAGGATGTGCTCACTTCAATCAGAAAAAAGGCAAGCACATTATTACCTCGAAGATCGAGCACAAAGCAGTGCTTGATACCTGTCGTCAGATGGAACGTGAAGGTTATGAGGTGACTTACCTAGATCCAGACACTGATGGAATTATTCACCCGGAAGCAGTGCTTAACGCTATTCGAGAAGACACAACGGTGGTGTCGTTGATGCACGTTAACAACGAAATTGGCACTATCAATGATATTGCCTCGATTGGTGAAATTTGCCGCCAACATAAAGTGTTTTTTCATGTTGATGCAGCCCAGAGTGCCGGCAAGGTAGGCATTGATATGGAGGCGATGAAGGTTGATCTGATGTCGTTGTCTGCACACAAGATTTATGGCCCCAAGGGTATCGGCGCCCTCTATGTACGTCGCAAGCCTCGGGTACGAATTGAAGCACAGACACACGGCGGTGGCCACGAGCGTGGTATGCGTTCAGGAACCTTGCCAACCCACCAAATTGTTGGTATGGGTGAAGCTTTTAGGATTGCCGGAGAAGAAATGGCTGAAGAGAACCAGCGTATTCTGGCATTGAGAAATCGGTTATGGGATGGCATTTCCAGTATGGAGGAGGTGCGCTTGAATGGCTCTTTGCGGCAGCGAGTCACTGGAAATCTCAATGTGAGCTTTTCTTTTGTGGAAGGTGAGTCGCTGATTATGGCGCTAAAGGACCTAGCTGTTTCTTCAGGTTCTGCTTGTACGTCTGCCAGCCTTGAGCCTTCTTATGTGTTGCGGGCCTTAGGGTTGGATGATGAGCAGGCTCATAGCTCCATTCGCTTCTCTATGGGTCGTTTTACTACAGATGAGGAGATTGACTTCGCGGTAGATAAAATTCGTGATGCGGTAGTCAAACTACGTGAATTGTCCCCATTATGGGATATGTTTAAAGACGGCGTCGACCTGAGTCAGGTTGAGTGGGCCGCACACTAAAGTTGAGGATTTAAATCATGGCTTACAGTGAAAAAGTACTCGATCACTACGAAAATCCACGCAACGTTGGCAAGTTAGATGATAAGTCCAGCAATGTAGGTACAGGTATGGTGGGCGCACCTGCCTGTGGCGATGTCATGCGTTTACAGATTCAAGTGGACGATAATGGCATTATTGAAGACGCAAAGTTCAAGACGTATGGTTGTGGTTCCGCCATTGCGTCCAGCTCCTTGCTGACTGAGTGGGTCAAGGGTAAATCGTTGGCGCAAGCGGCGGAAATTAAAAACACAGAAATTGCTGAAGAGCTGGCGTTGCCGCCTGTGAAAATTCACTGCTCGGTGCTGGCCGAAGATGCCATTAAGGCAGCAGTGAGAGATGTACGACACAAGCGCGGCGAAGATAGTGAATAGACTGAATATAGTAAAAGAAGATGGAGTGGAATGATGGCAATTACCATGACAACTGCTGCTGAAGAGCATGTGCTTAAACATATGTCGCATCGCGGGCACGGCCTTGGTATTCGCTTGGGCGTTAAAACCACGGGCTGTTCCGGTCTTTCTTATGTGTTGGAGTTTGTTGATGATCACGAGCCGGAAGATAAGATGTTCGCCAGTGGTAATGCTAAACTTTTTATCGACCCCAAAAGCCTCGCTTATCTCGATGGTACGGAATTAGATTTTGTTCGGGAGGGTTTAAATGAGGGTTTTCAGTTTAATAATCCCAACGTTAAAGATGAATGTGGCTGTGGTGAAAGTTTCCACGTGTAGCCGATACTGATCTTGACGAAACTAATCGGTAAAGCGGACATACTAAACTTGGTAGTTGTGGGCCTAGTCGTTTTCTGTTGGTCTTATGCTATTTGCTAAGTTAGGTTGATTCACCGTGGATTTCACTAGCAACTATTTTGAAATATTTGGTCTGCCCGTGGGATACAAGATTGATCTACGGTTGCTGGCAGATCGTTACCATCAAATGCAGCGCAAGTTCCATCCCGACCGCTATTCCACCAAACCCGCTCAAGAGCAGCGTCTTGCCGTACAATATGCGGCAGTTATCAATCAGGCATATAGCGAGTTAACGTCTCCACTGCTTCGAGCACAATATCTGCTGTCTTTGAGCGGTATTGAGGGTGAAGGCGAGACAAGTATTACTCGAGATCCGATATTTTTGATGCAACAAATCGAGTTGCGCGAAGCGTTGTCGGAGGTAAGAGATGCTACTGAGCCGCTCACTGTTCTTGATCAAGTGGCCGAAGAGGCTCGAGGGCAGTATGACGAGCTGCAACAACTGTTTGGTCGGCAATACGTGCAAGCTGACATTAAGAATGCTGTTGATACCGTGGCTAAGATGCAATTTTTTAGTAAATTGCTGAATGAAGTGGAGCAGCTTGAACAAGAACTAGATGATGATTAAGTGGTAACTAAATAGTGGTCCTGTTACAGATTTCCGAACCCGGTCAATCCCCGGAACCCCATCAGCGTCGACGTGCCGTAGGTATTGACCTCGGTACAACTAATTCACTTGTGGCGACAGTGAGGAGTGGTACCCCCGAGACTCTACTGGATAGTGAAGGCCAGCATCTGCTGCCTTCAGTAGTACACTACAGTGCTACAGGTGAGGTCACTGTAGGTCGTAGAGCGTACGATCGGTCGGCAGATGACCCTCTCAATACTCTGGTTTCCGTGAAGCGTTTCATGGGGCGCGGTATTGAGGATATCAAAACGCTCGGTAGCCAGCTGCCTTATGACATGGTTGCTAGTGATAGCGGTATGCCCAATTTCAAGACAGTCGCTGGGGAAATTAGCCCTGTGGCGGCATCCACTGAGATTTTGAAGGTGCTTGTTGAGCGAGCGGAATTGGCTTTGGATGGACGGCTTGAAGGTGCTGTCGTCACTGTCCCAGCCTATTTTGATGAGGCTCAGCGCCAAGCGACCAAGGACGCTGCCACTTTAGCGGGCGTCAAAGTATTGCGTCTTCTCAGTGAGCCCACAGCGGCGGCTGTTGCTTATGGATTGGATCAGGGTGGTGAGGGCGTTATTGCAGTTTATGACTTGGGTGGCGGCACCTTTGATATCTCTATCCTTAGGTTGTCCCACGGTGTTTTTGAAGTACTCTCAACGGGCGGTGATTCAGCCTTGGGTGGCGATGATTTTGATCGTGCGTTAGCCCAGTGGTTGGGCCAGCAGGCAGGTTTGGGCGATGATTTGAATCCTTCAGTGCAGCGCCAGTTGCTGATGACGGCCCGTAGCGCGAAAGAGTCGCTATCTACCCAGCCCCAAGTGGCAGTGTCGGTAGCGGGCTGGACGGGTGAGTTGAAACGCGAACAACTCGATAGCCTGATTGATCCTATGATTGATAAAACCCTGAGGGCTTGCAGGCGTTGTCTGCGGGATGCAGGGCTCAAGCCGGAAGATGTTGCCAATGTGGTGATGGTTGGTGGTTCGACCCGAACCCTTCGGGTGCGTGAAAAAGTAACCGAAGCATTTGGTAGGGAGCCGCTGGTAGATATTGATCCAGATAGAGTGGTGGCTATCGGTGCTGCCCTTCAAGCCGATGTGCTTGTGGGCAATAAGCCCGGCGATGAAATGTTGTTGTTGGATGTGATTCCACTGTCTCTAGGCATTGAAACAATGGGCGGGTTAATGGAAAAAATTATTCATCGAAACACGACCATTCCCGTGGCCAAAGCACAGGATTTTACCACCTTCAAAGATGGCCAGGTCGCCATGGCTGTTCATGTGCTGCAGGGCGAACGTGAGCTGGTTTCTGACAGTCGTTCCCTTGCTCGTTTTGAATTACGTGGAATACCGCCTATGGTCGCAGGGGCTGCCAAAATTCGGGTTGGTTTTCGAGTGGATGCCGATGGCCTACTGAATGTTTCAGCTAAGGAACTGATCAGTGGTGTGGAAGCCCATGTCGAGGTAAAACCCTCCTATGGGCTTAATGATGAGGAGGTTACTCGCATGCTCAAGGAATCCTATACGCATGCCAAAGGCGATATGCAGGCAAGGGCACTACGTGAACAGCAGGTTGATGCTGATCGAATGTATGTAGACCTACAAGCTGCATTAGAACAGGATGGCCGCGCGTTGCTCAATAATGAAGAATACCATTGTCTGGAAATGGCGTTGGTCGACCTAGAAAGAGTTCGGAGTAGTGAGAACCATCGAGAAATCGCTCGTCACATAGAGGTGGTATCCAAAACCAGTGAAGAATTTGCTGCCCGCCGTATGAATGCCAGTATTCAGAAAGCACTAACCGGGCACAGCCTTGATGAAATAGAGCGGGGTATGTGACATGCCAAAAGTCGTATTTCTACCCGATGATAACCTCTGCCCTGAAGGGGCCGTGGTTGATGTAGAGCCGGGTAAAAGTCTTTGTGAAGTGGCATTAAGTGAAGGTATTGAGATTGAGCACGCCTGTGAGATGTCTTGTGCTTGTACCACCTGCCATGTGTATATTCGTGAGGGGTTTGATTCGCTCGAGGAAGCGGATGAGCTGGAAGAGGATTTTTTGGATAAAGCGTGGGGGGTAGATCCTGACTCCAGGCTCAGTTGCCAAGCAGTTGTTGCTAATAAAGATTTGGTAGTAGAAATCCCTAGATACACCATAAATATGGTGTCTGAGAAGCATTAGGAGGTCAGTTGTGTCACTTAAGTGGACAGACGTACAAGATATTGCCATTGAGCTATCGGAAGCTCATTCAGAGACTGACCCGCACTACATCAACTTTGTTGATCTTCGTAATTGGGTGTTGGCATTAGCAGATTTCGATGATGATCCCGACCGTTGTGGTGAAAAGATTCTAGAGGGAATCCAGATGGCATGGATTGACGAACTCGATTAGAATGTAGCCAAGCTGTAATAATGAATTAAGGGGTATTAATGAGCTCTAAAGAAGAGCTTTATAAAGTGCTGGTTGAATCAGTCCCCTACAGCACTCTTTTCTTTGCTTACGGCGTCTGTGTCGATGCCAATAAAAATGCGCTTGAGCTTCTTGGGTGTGAACTTAAACAGCTGGTTGGCGCCTCTCTCGACAGTATCACTGGTGACGAATCTACCGCTTTGGTGGATCTTAAGCTGCAACTCAAAAAAGCACTTCGAGACCGTAGAGAAGACGTTATTTGGCGGTGTCCCTCGGTTGGTGGTCCCTGTGAGATAACCCTTAATATTGTCTATGTTACGGAGGATGGCAAAGAGTTGGTCGTGATGCTGAACCGACAGCAGTCAGAAGTTGAGCCAGTTCTTGATACCCAGATCCGGTCTAACTCGTCTGTTGCTTCTCCCTTAGCAGCAGAGCAGCAGCCCACTGCTGACCCCAAAGATTCTCAATCGCGAATTGATCCTCTAGAACCAGACCCTCTACAACCAGACCCTCTACAACCAGATCCTTTACACGTTGAGCCTGAATTAAAGTCTCAGCCGATAGAGGGCGACATCATTTTAGAAACAGAAGATGTTGAGCCGCCTATTCTGACTGAGCTGCCACCTGACACCGAGAGTCAACAGCCATGGGAGAAAACAACCCGGGATCACTACTTTGACACGCTAACCAATCTGCCTAATCGTCAGATGTTGATTCAGACAATAGGCACTTTCCTGAAAGACCAGCAGGGTCAGCAGGTGTGTGGTGCAGTAATGATGTTGGATCTGGATCACTTCAAGGATATCAATGACTCTTGGGGCCACAATGTCGGCGATCAGGTGATAAAAAAGGTTGGTAGAGCAGTTGCCAGCCTAGTGACCGGTGAAAACATGCTGGCTCGTATGAGTGGTGATGAGTTTGTGTTGTTCATTCCCCAATTGTCAGGCGGTATTTCGCAAGCTGCTTGGGATGCTCAGGCGGTCGCTGAAAAAGTGGGTGAAGCCGTAGCTACACCGCTATTTCTAGATGGTCATGAAGTTATTCTTACTGCCAGCATCGGCATTGCTCTGCTGACAGATTCTGACACCACAGCAGACCGTGTATTGCAGTATGCGGATACCGCCATGTATGAGGCCAAGCGAAAGGGGCGTAATAGCATTGCCTTCTTCGATCCTTGTATCACAGAAAAGGCTCAACGCCAAATCGCCATGAATACCCGGTTGAGAAAAGCCATGGATAATCATGAGTTTGTGCTCTATGTACAGCCTCAGATTTGCGTGCAAACGGGTGCTCTTATGGGGGGGGAGGCTCTGTTGCGCTGGATGAATGCTGACAAGATCACCAACATGCCCTCTGAGTTTATTCCGGTTCTGGAGTCCTCAGGGTTGATTGTGGATGTGGGGCGCTGGGTTATTCGTACCGCCTGTGAGTATGTGCGTAACTTTCTTGATCAGGGAATCTGGGCTGATCATATGAGGCTGAGTATTAATATTAGTCCTCGTCAGTTTCGCGACCCCCAATTGTTTGAAATCGTTCAGCACAGCATGAAGAGCTATAATGTAGACCCCAAGTACATCAACTTTGAAGTGACAGAAAACTTGGTGATTGAGGATGTAGACGAAGCTATTAAAAAGATGGAGGCGATTAAGTCTCTGGGGTCGATGTTTTCAATTGATGACTTTGGCATAGGTTATTCTTCCATGATCTACCTTAAACGCTTGCCATTTGACCACCTTAAGATCGATCGAGAGTTCATCCGCAACATCCATCGCGATCCCGAAAGTAGGGGGGTAGTAGAAGCAATTATGGCGGTTTCCAAGCAATATGGTCTGCATGTGACGGCTGAAGGTGTAGAAAATAAAGAAGCCCTTGAAATACTGAAGGAGTTGGGTTGTCACTCTTATCAGGGTGCTCATTTCAGTATGCCGGTACCCTGTGCCAGTTTTACTAAATTACTGGCTGCTTGAGTCATATTTTTGATCTAATAGTTGTCTACGCTATTCCTTGTAACCCTTTGTATTTGGGGGTAAAATCCCCACCCTTTTGATAGGAGAGCTGGGCCGTTGGGCGGTTTCAGCTCACTATATTGTATAAACCCTCATCATGGAGACCCTTGATGGCTATTGAACGCACCCTTTCCATTATTAAACCCGATGCAGTTGCGAAGAATGTTGTTGGCAAAATCTATGACCGTTTTGAAGAAGCCGGATTGAAAATCGTTGCTTCAAAAATGCAACAGCTTTCCGAAGAGAAGGCTGGTGGTTTCTATGCCGAACACAAGGAACGCCCATTTTATGCTGACCTAGTCGGCTTTATGACTTCTGGGCCGGTTGTTGTTCAAGTGCTGGAAGGTGACGATGCTGTTATTAAAAATCGTGATTTAATGGGTGCGACAAATCCTAAAGAAGCCGCTGCTGGGACTATTCGTGCAGATTTTGCCGAGTCTATTGATGCCAATGCAGTTCACGGCTCTGACTCCGTCACCTCTGCAGAGCGTGAAATAGCCTATTTCTTTAGCAATGACGAAATTTGCCCACGTTAAGAACGTTCAATGAGATATATTTTATGAGCGCAACCAGCGCTGAAATAGCTCAAATTGCGGAGCCCCAGAAGGTCAAAGTAAACCTCCTGGGGCTTTCTGCTGAAAAGCTCACCCAATTTTTTGCCACTATTGGTGAAAAACCATTTCGCTCGACTCAGGTTTTAAAGTGGATCCATCAGATGGGTGTGGATGACTTTGATGAGATGACTAATTTGTCAAAGGGCCTTCGTGAGCGTTTAAAAGAAGTAGCTGAAATTGTGGCACCGGAAGTCGTCAGCCAGCAAGATTCTGTTGATGGGACCTGTAAGTGGTTGATACGAGTTGAGGGTGGGAGCTGTATTGAGGCTGTATTTATTCCTGAAAAAGACCGCGGTACGCTCTGTATTTCTTCGCAGATTGGTTGTTCTCTTGATTGTAGTTTTTGCGCAACGGGCAAACAGGGATTTAACCGTGATCTGACAGCCGCAGAAATTATTGGTCAGTTGTGGATTGCAGCCAAATTTTTTGGGTCTCTCGGACGCAAGGCCGACAGGGTTGTGAGTAATGTCGTGTTGATGGGGATGGGGGAGCCGTTGTTGAATTTTGACAATGTGGTCGATGCCATGGGCCTGATGCTCCACGATAATGCCTACGGGCTATCAAAGCGTCGCGTAACACTCAGCACTTCAGGGGTTGTGCCAATGATAGACCGGCTTGGCGATGTCAGCGATGTCTCGCTGGCTATTTCACTTCATGCCCCCAATGATGAGTTACGCAATGAGTTAGTGCCAATCAATAAAAAATATCCTATTGCAATGCTTTTGGATTCAGCACGCCGTTATTTGGATAAGATGCCTGATAATCGTCGCAAAATTACCATTGAATATACATTGATGGATCAGATTAATGATCGCAATGAACATGCCCATGAACTGGCAGAGTTACTCAGTGATATCCCTTGTAAGATTAATTTGATACCGTTTAATCCTTTTTCTGGTTCGGATTATCGGAGAGTGTCCAATACCACCTTGAACCGGTTTAGAGATATTCTGCATAACGCTGGTCATACTGCGACCATAAGAACGACTAGAGGTGATGATATTGATGCAGCTTGTGGTCAATTAGCCGGTACAGTGAATGATAAAACCCGACGTAGCGAACGATATCAACGCCAGAGTCAAGAGCGGCCCGTCAGGTTTGTGAACTGAACATTATCATGGATAACAGCATGGTTATAGCAATGAAAAAAGGGTCGATACCATGCTTGGTTTTGTGGGCTTTGTCCGCATTATTAATGGTGGGCTGTACTACCACGTTTACTACGGACGGTGTAGATGAAATACGCGTCGATAACCAAAAAATACTGGATAACCGTATACAGTTAGCATTGGGCTACTTGTCTAAAGGTGATCATGAAGGAGCTCGGCAAAATTTGAATAAAGCGATGGAGGTGGATAGCCGCTCTCCAGAGCTTCACGATGTTTGGGCACTGTTGTATCAGAAGGAGGGAGAGTTGGGTGAGGCCGAAAAGCATTATAAAATGGCTCTGAGTTACGACCCGTTATTCACCCGAGGCCGAAGCAATTATGGACTTTTTCTGCTTAGGCAGAATCGTTACGAAGAGGCTTATTTACAGTTTTCTAAAGGTGCGGAGGACATGGGTTACCCTAGGCGAGCTGAGTTGTTCTACAAAGTGGGCATCGCTGCATTACCGCTGAATAAGCTGGCTGAGGCCGAAAATGCATTCACTCGAGCTGCAACATTAAACCCTCAGCTGTCGGCAGCTTATCTTGAGTTGGCCGACCTCGCTTACAATCGTGGTGAGTATCCAAGAGCTAAGCAATTATTAAATCAGTATAACAATATCAAGGACCGTCCAATTCCGAGGGGGCTTTGGTTGGGTGTTAGATTGGAACACAGTTTAGGCAATCAGGATGCTGAAGCCAGTCAGGGATTAGCGTTACGACACATGTTCCCCGATTCCCGTGAAAACCTAGAATATCAGAACTGGCTGAAAAATGAGCAAGAACAATAACAACAAAAAAGAAGAACAGCTCCCTGGTCAAGTAGATAAAGTTTCCCCAGGGTAATTGTTACGCCGGGCTCGAAGGGAAAAGGGCATGGCTACAGAGGAGGTCATTCTTCATTTGGGCGTGACTCAGCGTGTTTTAAGCGCACTGGAGAAAGATGAATATGATCACCTGCCAGCGCCCCTCTATGTGAAGGGATATATTAGGCGCTATTGCTTAATACTCAGTATTCCCGAGAATGAGGTATTGGCAGGTTATGAAGCCTTGCTGCGAGATAACGGTATATGTCAGGAGGAACCAAAACCAAGGTTGATGGGAGAACCCAAAAAGAAATTTTCGCTATGGAAGCTGATCGTACCTTTTGTGTTGGCCTTACTGGCCGCTTTGATCTTTTGGATGGTGCAGCATAGCGAGGGTCTGGAGTTAGATTTTTTCTCTGATTCGTCATCGATACTAACGGAGCTGCCTCAGAATAAAAATTTAAACCTGACACCACCACTGCCAGTAGAATCTGAGGATAACGAGGCGCCACTTTATCATGATGACGATAATGTAGATGCATCCGTCACATCTGAGCTTGTTGTGCCTAGACTTCAAAAATTACAGATAAATATCATCCAGCAGAGCTGGGTTGAGGTGCTGGATTCGCGAGGTGATGTTCTGGTAGCAGACCTGAAACCCTCTGGTTCCAAGGTTGATGTGACCGGCATACCACCATTTGATGTTGTTCTGGGTTATGCGCCAGGTGTAGAGCTAAGCTATGCGGGGCAGCAAATAATCGTGGAGCCTATTACGACCGATAATACCGCTACGTTGAAAGTTGGCGGTGAGAGCTAAGCGGAAATAGATTGGAGTATATAGGTTGAGGAACAGAGTTTAATGCATTTTGAATCGCCAATTATCAGAAGAAAGTCACGGCAAATCATGGTTGGCAATGTTCCTGTGGGGGGGGATGCACCCATTTCGATACAGAGTATGACCAATACTGAAACCACCGATGTTGAGGCGACGGTGGCCCAAATTGGCAAGTTGGTCACTGCGGGTGCAGATATCGTACGTGTGTCAGTACCGTCTATGGATGCAGCGGAGGCATTTGGTGCCATTCGTCAGAGAGTAGACGTACCCTTGGTGGCCGATATCCACTTTGATTATCGTATTGCCCTTCGCGTGGCTGACTTGGGCGTAGATTGCCTACGGATCAACCCGGGTAATATTGGTCGCGAGAAGCGTATTCAAGCCGTGGTGGACAAGGCCCGAGACCTTAACATTCCTATTCGAGTTGGCGTTAATGCTGGCTCCCTAGAAAAAGATTTACAGAAGAAGTACGGTGAGCCGACGCCCGATGCATTGGTAGAATCAGCAATGCGTCATGTGGAAATTCTCGATAGCCTCAACTTTCACAATTTCAAATTGAGTCTTAAGGCCTCCGATATCTTTATGGCAGTGGCGGCTTACCGAAAAATAGCGACCATGATTGATAATCCTCTCCACCTGGGTATTACCGAGGCGGGCGGTTTGAGGGGCGGCACTGTGAAGTCTTCCATCGGTCTGGGGTTATTGCTGATGGATGGCATTGGGGACACCCTTCGGGTTTCCCTAGCGGCAGATCCGGTAGAAGAGGTGAAAGTCGGCTGGGATATGCTGAAAAGTCTGAAATTGCGTAGCAAGGGTATCAATTTTATCGCTTGCCCCAGTTGCTCAAGACAGAATTTTGATGTGGTCAGTACGATGAATGAACTAGAGACTCGGCTGGAGGATATTACGGTACCAATGGATGTAGCGGTGATTGGCTGCATAGTGAATGGCCCCGGCGAGGCCAAAGAGGTGGATTTGGGTTTAACCGGCGGTACGCCTAATAATCTGATTTATATAGATGGTAAACCCAGTCAAAAGTTATCCCAGGAAAATCTGGTTGATGAGCTTGAACAACTGATTCGTGCCAAGGCGCGAGAGAAAGCCGCGCAACAAGAAAATCTGATAGCGAAATCCTAATGAAAAAAATCCAATCAATTCGGGGCATGAATGACTTGCTCCCCGACGACTCTCCCCGTTGGCAATATCTAGAAGAGACAATAGCGCATTTATTGTCCAGTTATGGTTATCGAGAAATTCGGTTTCCCATTTTAGAACCCACAGAGTTGTTCAAGCGTTCCATTGGTGAAGTTACCGATATCGTTGAAAAGGAAATGTATACTTTCGGCGATCGGAATGATGACAGTGTAACGCTTCGTCCGGAGGGTACCGCTGGTTGTGTCCGTGCATGTGAACAGAATGGTCTGATCCATAATCAGATTCAACGCCTATGGTATCAAGGGCCCATGTTTCGTTATGAACGACCTCAAAAAGGTCGGCTTCGTCAATTCCACCAAATTGGTGTTGAAGTGTTTGGGTTGGAAGGGCCAGATATTGACGCAGAATTGATTACCATGACATGGCGGATGTGGAAGCAGCTGGGCGTTAACAATGTTGTGACGTTACAGCTTAATTCGTTGGGAACGACTGAATCACGTGGTCGTTATCGTGATGCTTTAGTGGAATATCTACAACAGCGCAAAGAGCAACTAGACGAAGATAGTCAGCGTCGTCTTGAAACGAACCCAATGCGCATTCTCGATAGTAAAAATCAAGAGACACAATTACTACTTAATGACGCACCGGTACTACATGATTTTCTTGATGATGAATCTGAGCAGCATTTTAAGAAACTTTTGGGGCTGCTAGATGCTGTTGGTATACCCTACCAAATCAACCCTAGGTTGGTGCGTGGACTCGACTATTATGGCAAAACAGTCTTTGAATGGGTGACAGACTCATTAGGCGCACAGGGGACTGTATGTGCCGGTGGTCGCTACAATGGATTGGTGGAACAGCTGGGTGGTAAGAGTACACCTGCGGTAGGTTTTGCTATGGGTCTTGAGCGGTTAGTATTGTTGCTTGACGCAGCTGGTGTGGTACCCGATAGTATCGCCCGGCAATTAGACGTCTACCTAGTGGTAGCGGGTGATGTTCAGGCATCGGCGCTCGAGCTGGGTGAGTCCTTGCGCACGAAATGTCCGGACCTGAGATTGCAAAATCACTGTGGTGGTGGCAGTTTCAAAAGTCAGATGAAAAAGGCAGATAAAAGCGGTGCAGTAGTAGCGCTTATTCTGGGTGAAGACGAAGTGGCTAGGGGAGAGGTGTCTGTTAAATTTCTGCGGGAAGATAGACCTCAGCAGACGTTGTTAACAACTGATCTGGTAGCCTTACTAAATAACGAAATTTTAAATTAATAACGGGGATAGACCGTGGCAGAACATCTCAGTGATGAGGAGCAGTTAGAGAGCTTCAAGCGTTGGTGGAAAGAGAATGGTATTTTCACCATCGTGGCAGTCGTGCTTGTTGCAGGTGGTTATTTCGGCTGGGAGTTTTGGATAGACTACCGACAAGAGCAAGCAGAATCTGCCTCTGTTCTGTATCAAAATATGATGGTATCTGCCGATGTGGAATATGGAGACCAATTAAGTTCGGAGCAGCAAACTTCCATTTCCCAGCTGGCAAATAAATTGAGAGCAGAGCATACAGGTAGCCAATATGCTCGTTATGGCGCATTGTTGCTTGCCAAGCTCGCTGTGGAAAAAAATGATTTGGATACTGCCGCAGAACAACTGCAATGGGCAGCTGATGGTGCTGAGGAAGGGTTAGCATTAATTGCTCAATTACGCTTGGCTCGAGTTGAGGCTGCACGGGGGAATCTTGACCTAGCTATATCCATGCTTAACGTGGAGGCGAAAACATTGGCTTCTGCTTACGCTGAGACTCAGGGAGATCTTTATCTCATTAAAGGTGATAAAAAAGCCGCCTATGAGTCGTATCAACTGGCGTTACAAACAGTTTCTTCAGCTGATAGCCGATCGCGTTCTATTCTTGAGTTAAAACTGAATCAGGTGGTACCCAATTCTGAGACAGCTGTGAAACAACCAGAAATCTCCGAGGAGGGAGCCTGATGAAGCGACTGTCTTGGCTTTTGGCCTCTGTCTTGCTATCGGGTTGTAGCACTGTGACAGACATGGTTACTTCGATTACAGCCCCGGATAAGGCTAAACCGGCGGAATTGGTTAATTTCGACCATGAGGTTAAAACGATCAAGTTATGGTCAACCAATTCGGTGGGTGCTTATCGCCTAGTGAGCGGTGGTTTGAGGCCGGCACTCAGTGGTGGCATGATATTCGCCGCTGACAACGAAGGACTGATCACTGCGATCGATACCACCACGGGTAACATTATTTGGAAGGTTAAACTGGATAGCCCTTTAGGTGGAGGCGTTGGTGTCTCTGAAGATCTGGTGATGGTCGGTAGTACTGATGGTGACGTGTACGCCCTAGAGGCCTCGACGGGTGCAGAGCGTTGGCATGTCATGGTGTCCAGTGAGGTGCTTTCTGCGCCAGCAGGTAATAAAGACGTTGTTATTGTTCAGACTCAAGATGGCCGTGCTATAGGGCTCAGTGCTCAAGATGGCGAAAAACAATGGCAGTTTAAGTTGGACGTGCCTGTATTGACCCTTCGTGGCACTAGCGCTCCTGTTATTAGAGGTGACACTGTAGTCACGGGTTTTGCTAACGGTAAGGTTTATGCGCTCTCGGCAAATTCAGGTACGGTGATCTGGGAAAAACGTATCGCAATACCGCAGGGGCGAACTGAGCTGGAGCGACTGGTGGATATTGATGGACAGGTATTGATTGCAAACGATATTGTTTATGCAGTGAGTTATCAGGGGCGGATTGGTGCTATAACAAAAGCCGGTGGGCGTGAACTTTGGTATCAGAATAGCTCCAGCTATCATGGGCCGGCCTATGGCTTGGCGCAGGTCTACGTAGCTGAGAGTGATGATACAGTCAAAGCCATGCGTGCCAGTAGTGGCCAAATACTTTGGACCAACGATCAGCTTTCTAATCGCAAACTTAACCGTCCCTCTGTTGCAGGTGGATATCTTGCGGTGGCTGATGGAGAGGGTTATTTGCACGTCATGTCCCAAACGGATGGCCGTTTTGTCGGTCGCACCATGGTGGATAGTCGCGGCGTCAGCGCTCCAATGGTGAGTGACGGTGAAATTCTCTATGTACTCGATGATAATGGCCGCGTTAGCGCTTACAAATTTGAATAAGGTGCGGTCAGTTTTCGTGTAGAATGCCGCCTCTATCAACAGAAGGCGGCATTTCTGTCTCTGGGCTCTACTATTTTGGGGTCGAAGCAGAGCTTATTCCTGTAGCGCGTTAGAGGGTCTTCAATACCTACCCCTATAAACGTTTACCCAGACGAGGTGGTGTTGTAGCTAACATGCCGATTTTTTTCACATATACAGAGCGAAATAAATGATCCCGGTATTTGCCCTAGTGGGCCGCCCAAATGTGGGTAAGTCGACGCTTTTCAATCGATTGACCAAGTCGAGGGATGCGCTGGTTGCCAATTACCCGGGTCTAACCCGCGATCGTAAGTATGGCGAAGGAGAAATGCTGGGGCGGCGTTTTATGCTCATTGATACCGGTGGTATTACCGGTGAAGAAGAAGGCATTGACTCTGCCATGGCCGAGCAGTCAATGCTCGCCATTGATGAGGCAGATGCGGTATTGTTTATCGTGGATAGCCGTGATGGCCTGACACCCATTGACCGTCAATTGGCTGATTATCTTCGTGAAAAACAACGCAAGGTCTACCTTGTAGCCAACAAGATAGACGGTGTTAACCCCGATATTGCCACAGCAGAATTTTTTGAACTGGGTCTTGAGAATGTCTACCCGACTACGGCCACCCATGGTCGTGGTGTCAAATTACTGATGGAATCAGTGCTGGAGGCTTTTCCCGAAACCACTCCAGAGCATATTGAATATCAGGGTGAGCGGGGTATAAAAATTGCCGTTGTGGGTCGCCCGAATGTAGGTAAGTCCACCTTGGTTAACCGGATGCTGGGCGAGGATAGGGTGGTCGTATTTGATCAACCAGGCACTACCAGGGACAGTATTTACATTGACTATGAACGCGAGGGTAAAAAATACACGCTGATTGATACAGCGGGTATTCGTCGTCGTAAAAATGTTTCACTCAGTATTGAAAAATTCTCTATTGTTAAAACCTTGCAGTCAGTAGATGACGCCAATGTGGTGGTGCTTCTGATTGATGCACAAGAAGGCCTTGTGGATCAAGATATGCACCTGATGGGCACTGCCATTGACTCCGGCAGGGCTTTGGTTGTGGCCATTAATAAGTGGGATGGCCTAGAAACAGACAGCAAAGACTGGATTAAGGTAGAACTGAAGAGACGCCTTCGATTTGTGGATTTTGCTGACATTCATTTTATTTCTGCACTACACGGCACGGGCGTTGGTAACCTGTATAAGTCTATTGAAAAGGCATACTCTGCAGCTACAGATAAACTGGGTACCAATAGGCTGACTACCATCCTTCAGGATGCGGTTATTGAGCACCAGCCACCTATGGTGCACGGTCGTCGTATTAAGCTGCGCTATGCCCACGCGGGTGGTCAAAACCCACCAATTATCGTGATTCACGGAAATCAAACTAAAGAAGTCCCTAATCACTATACCCGCTATCTGGAGAAAACCTTTCGTAAGGCTTTAGATCTTCATGGAACGCCGGTCAAAATAGAGTATCGCTCGGGTGAAAACCCTTTTGCTGGTAAAAAGAACAAGCTCACTTCACGTCAGATATCGAAAAAACGTCGGCTGATGAAGCACGTCAAAAAGAAAAAATGACAACACCTTAAAACCTAGTAGGCCTTGGTCGAAACGAATAGGGTGTTGTTTGTGCCCGCAGGGTCAAGCAGCGGCTTTGTCTTGCTCTTGAATTAGTGATTGATAGTTGCTGACAAAGTCGGCCACGGTACCTTTAGATTTCGGGTGAAAGTGACGATGCCAGAATTTTCCTAACGCTATCAAGTTGTGAGCATTTGGTAGATCTTGTTCACCTCGACGATAAATCATCCATGCTATTGCTGTGGCATATTTTAGGTTGGTAACCAATTCACCGTGCGGGGCTTTCAGAAAGCTGTGTTGCCCCGCGATACCGCGAATTTCACTCGCTAGTGATGGGTTATGTATCAAGTATTTATCCCAGACGGCTCGATGCATTGCAGGCGTTATATGATAAAGCCCTACACGTCTTCCCTCATGCCAGCCTCCCAAACCAGATTCTTGCGCAGCAGTGCCTAACAAAAGATTTTCGGCCGTGAGAGACCAGTCGTCCAGATAATAGAGTGTTTCCCGGATGACTAAGTGACGGAGATCGTCTGCGGTAAAAATCATGGTTTGACTCCCGAGTATTATCTTGCCGCCTTCTGGCTATTCTTATTTTGTTTATTTTTTAACAGGTTATGAGTATATATTCAACTAAAAATTAAAAAAATAGCATAACTATTGTCAATTCATATCAAATATGTACGTTTATTGATCATATTCTGAAAGGTTGAGCGACAGACTGACAATCTGTGAATGAAAACAGACGGCTATAAACTATGGAGGGAGTTATCCTGGATAACCAGCCAATTTAAACCCTAACCTATTGACCTTGCTGTTTTAATTTACTCTTTGGGGTGCTGTTGCTAAAACGCACTCATATTCCTTTAAAAACAACGGGAAATGTTCGCGTGGCACCCCATTAAAACGGCGTAAATGATTTTCTACAGACAAGACCACAGCTATTGCGGTGTCTAAAGTCAGACATGCTCTTGTGGAAAACTCTACAATTGAAAGAGTGGTTTTTTGTTGTTTTAATGAGTCGATGATTCAAGTCAGCAAGACTGAATTAGCACAGTTGAGCTAATAGTTTAAGAACATTGGAAGTGAAACAATAGATAAGGGATTTGTCATGTTAATGGGAAGTATTTTTCGAAGCTTGCTTATCTTAATTTTCGTCATGGCAATTGGCTGCTATTTATTTTACTTGAAAACGGGCTCATTCCCGCTCTCTCCCAGTACTTTTTTTCCGGACATGAGCTCTGGATCCTCGAATATTAGGCGACTGTCTGAAATACCAGCACTTAATAGTGTTGAACCTCCTGATGACGTGAAAACTACCCATAAATGGCAGGATGAAAATGGTAATTGGAATTTTTCTAATCAACAGGAAAAGTAATAGATAGTCTCTATCTGGTTAACACTCAAATATAGACATATGCTTAGGGTGTCGATATTAAAATAGCCGACATCAATTATCGGCACATTTTAATTCGTCTTGCTCCTGAATATTCGGGAGTGAAAAATTGATGAGTGGGTGAGCGCTATGTCATACCGAATAGAAAGTGATTCTCTCGGCAATATAAAAGTACCTACTAATGCACTTTGGGGAGCGCAGACCCAAAGGGCCATTGAAAACTTCCCTTACGTAGACTCGCCTATGCCCGAAGGGGTTATTCAGGCGTTGGCTTTGGTAAAAAAAGCCGCGGCTATGGCCAATACCGAATTGGATGATTTGGCCGAGGAGCTCAAAAAACCGATTATTCAGGCTTGTGATGAAATATTAGATCATCAACATGACGATCAGTTTCCTCTATCTGTGTGGCAAAGCGGTAGTGGAACGCAGACTAATATGAATCTAAATGAGGTGATAGCAAATCGCGCCAATGAGATTTCTGGTCATCGGCGGGGTGAGAAATACCCAGTGCACCCCAATGACCATGTGAATATGTCGCAATCATCTAATGACGTGTTTCCTACAGCGATGCATATAGCAACACTGTCTGCTCTGGAGCAGCATCTGATCCCAGCATTAACGGACTTGACGTGTTCTTTGGAAGAAAAGTCGAACGCTTTTGAGGATCAGTGGAAAGTAGGTCGCACTCACATGATGGATGCTGCTCCTATGACACTGGGACAGGAGTTTTCGGGGTATGCATGTCAGATTGATTACGGGCTTCAACAACTTGAACAGGTAAAGCAAGATCTTTACTTACTGGCTATTGGTGGCACTGCAGTGGGCACGGGTTTGAATGCGGGAACGAGATGGGAAGATACCATCATTAATCACCTCTGTGTTCTGACCGGGTTTCCCTTGACCTCTGCTCCTAACAAATTTACGGCCCTCTCTACTCATAATGTTCTACTGAGGGTGAGCGGTTCATTACGACAGGTTGCTTCAGATTTTCTAATTATCGGTAATAACTTGCGCGTGCTGGCCAGTGGGCCAAGGGCCGGATTATCCGAAATTATATTACCTGCCAACGAGCCGGGTAGCTCTATCATGCCCGGCAAGGTCAATCCTACACAAATTGAATCACTGACGATGATTGCCACTCAGGTGATAGGAAATGATACCGCCGTTGCAATGGCCTGTTCTCAGGGCCATTTACAGCTAAACTTATTTAAACCGGTCATTATTAGCAATATATTGTCATCGATTCGGTTGCTGAGTGAAGGCGCTCTTCACTTTGCTAAGTATTGTGTCAAAGGCCTTGATTGTAACCACGCTCAATTATCGAGATACCTTGAAAGATCTTTAATGATTGTGACGGCCTTAACACCACGCGTCGGTTATGACCGAGCGGCAGAAATTGCTAAATATGCTCAACAGCATGATTTGACTATTCGTCAGGTCCTTGTAAAGAAAAAGATTATTTCTGGAGAGGAGTTTGATGAGCTTGTCAGACAACACGTTTTAACGCATTGATGAATAACGAGACGAATTTATCCGGAGTCACATCTTTCAACCAAACCAATGTTTCAGTTTTTGGCTGGCTTTAGCCTTAACGTCATCGTCAATATAGTTTGCAATCGTTGTGACTGCTGTCGCGATAGCAGCCATATCATCGGTATAGCCACTGATGGGTATAAAGTCGGGAATGGCGTCAGTGGGGAGAATAAAATAGGCTAGGGCACTGTAAACAACGGCCTTTGCCCATGGCGGCGTGTTATGGTTTCTCGCGGCATAATAGAGCCACAGGCTTTTCTCGACCAGTTCGTAACCCGCAGCTTTCGCCGAGTGTTTCAGTTTTATCCAGAAATCAGTGCCAGAGTAATAGTTACCTGAGCTGGATTCTTTTAGAGCGCTGAGGGCCTGTTTTACCATTCATAAAGGTTAGCGCGATTCTTGGTTTTGTCAAAGATTTTTGAAAGTGGTTACAGGGTCTTTGTTAGAGCAAAGTATTCCTAATAGGTGACCTTACATCTGCTCCATGACTTCAATCCCCAGTAAATCTAGGCCCTGCGCTAAAATTCGAGATGTGAGCTGGCAAATGGCCAAACGGCTATCTCTTATTTCAGAAGGGATATTTTCTTTAAGGATTGGACAGTGCTCATAAAAGACCATATAAGCACTGGCTAGTTCATAGAGGTAACTACAGAGTATATGGGGATAGGCATCATCGGCCACTTGCTGGAGCACTTCGCCAAACTGAAGAAGTTTAAGGGCCAGTATTTTTTCCTGATCTTCGCTAATATTGATACGTTGACTGACGTCGCTGTATTTCGTTCCCGCTTTGCGAAAGATACTGCGAATGCGGGTGTAGGCGTATTGTAGGTAGGGTGCTGTATTACCTTCAAAGCTGAGCATGGTCTCCCAGTCAAAAATGTAATCATTGGTCCGAGTTTTACTGAGATCTGCGTATTTTACAGCGCCAATACCCACTTTTTGGCCAATTTCTGCCATTTCGTCTGCAGAAATTGCTGAGTTCTTCTCTTTTACCAAGGCACAGGCTCGCTCAACAGCTTCCTCCAGCAAGTCCGTCAGTTTGACGGTCCCACCACTGCGGGTTTTGAATGGCTTGCCATCCTTACCCATCATGGTGCCAAACGGGAGGTGTTCTAGTGAGATATTACCTGTCACATACCCGGCTTTTGTTGCCAGGGTAAACACTTGCTTCATGTGTAGTGATTGACGAGCATCGATAAAGTAGAGGATGCGGTCAGCCTTGAGGGTGCTGCTTCGGTAACGTAGGGAGGCTAAATCGGTGGTGGCATAAAGGTAGCCGCCGCCTGATTTTTGCACAATAACGGGGCTAGGATTACCCTTTTTATCCGCCAACTCTTGGAGAAACACCACTTGTGCACCCTGATCTTCCACTGCAAGTTGCTGTTGCTGTAGATCACTAAGGATGGTGGCTAGGTCGTCGTTATAGGCGCTTTCCGGGCGAATATCAGTATGCTTTAGGGTGACATTGAGATCGCGGTAAATAGCTTCACTGTGGGCCACAGAGATATCAATAAACTGCTGCCAGAGTTTACGGCAGTGGGCATCACCAGACTGTAGTTTTACCACGTAATCGCGGGCTTTATCGGCAAAGCCTCGGTCTTCATCGAAGTGTTTTTTAGATTGTTGATAAAAGACTTCTAGATCGCCCAAGGCAAGCTCAACTTGTTCACCTTCACCCAGCTGTTCTTCCAGTTCGGCAATCAACATGCCAAATTGAGTGCCCCAGTCACCCATGTGATTTTGGCGAATGACACTGTGGCCAAGATATTCCAGGGTTCGCGCTACCGCGTCACCGATAATAGTGCTGCGCAAGTGGCCTACATGCATTTCCTTCGCCAAATTGGGGGAAGAGTAATCCACCACTACGGTTTGGGGTGTAGGTGTATTGGCGCCAAGCTTTTTATAGGCACTCAAGCATTGTAATTGTTCGCTCAGAAACGCCGGTGCCAGATGGATATTGATAAAACCTGGGCCGGCTATTTCTACCTTGTCAGCTATACCACGTAAGTCTAGGTTTTCGACAATCTGTTGGGCCAATTCGCGGGGGTTTGTTTTAAGCCTTTTTGCAGCGGCCATGGATCCATTGGCTTGAAAGTCGCCGAATCCAGTGCGAGAGCTGATCGTAATATTAGCTGGGCATTCCCCGGGAATATTTGCTGCCGCCATGGCAGCCAAAACACGTTGGTCAAGTAGCGATTTAATACTCATATATTGTCAATGGCGTATCAGTTTCGAACGAATGCGGGATTGTAGTCTCCCAACCATCAAAAGTCAGTGCTACCTTGAATATATTGATGGAAACTCGCACAGCCAGTATAGTCTTCTGAAGGGTGACGCCATAAACGGTGTGCCCGAAACGTTAATCATATGGGATAGCTGTATTTGTTGAGTGAACTAGTGATGGGTGAATTAGTAATAGGTGAGACATGACAGACCCTTTACTGCAACAAGGCCTAGATTTGATGATCTATGGCATGAGTACGGTGTTTCTCTTTTTGACATTGTTGGTCACGGTTACGGCTATATCATCAAGAGTCCTCGGATATTTTCTCCCTGAATCGACAGAAGCTAATCTACCAGAAACTAAAGCTGATCCTACCCATTCTTCTTCTACCAAAAGAGCAGTAGACCGAAAGCTGTTGACCCTACTTCAGAATGCTATAGACCAGCATCGCAATCGATGATGATTGGGAGGAGGATGTTAGTCTGCTACTCCCCAAGAAAATTGATTCAACAAGAGCAGTAATATGATGGATAGGAATACGCCTCTTGGTATCACGGAAGTTGTCTTGCGAGATGCTCATCAGTCACTGTTCGCAACTCGTATGCGAATTGACGATATGTTGCCCATTGCCGAAAAACTGGATCAGGTTGGCTTTTGGTCACTGGAGACGTGGGGTGGTGCTACCTTTGATGCCTGTATTCGCTATTTGGGGGAAGACCCGTGGGACCGTCTTCGCCAGTTAAAAAAGGCGATGCCCAATACACCTCAACAAATGCTATTTCGCGCACAAAATATTCTTGGTTATCGTCATTATGCAGATGATGTGGTTGAAAAATTTGTAGAGCGTGCAGCGGTAACTGGTGTTGATGTATTCCGGATATTTGACGCGATGAATGATTTACGCAACCTGGAGACATCCCTAAAAGCGGTAAAAAAACAGGGAAAACATGCGCAGGGCACCATGTCCTATACGGTCAGCCCAGTGCATACCATAGACCGCTGGGTCGATATGGGGCGGTCTCTTGAAGATTTGGGTGCGGACTCCATTTGTATTAAGGATATGGCTGGACTGCTAAAACCCTACGTTGGTTACGATCTAGTCTCTAAGCTCAAAGAAGCCTGTGAGATACCTATTCAGCTGCATTGCCATGCCACAACAGGGCTATCTACGGCCACGATTGTGAAATGTGTGGAAGCGGGAATAGATAATGTCGATACCGCGATTTCATCAATGTCGATGACATCAGGTCATTCTGCCACAGAGTCCATTGTGGCCATTCTCGAGGATACGCCTAGAAGCACCGGGCTAGACATGGGCTTACTCGAAGAAATTGCCGCCTATTTCCGTGAAATGCGTAAGAAATACGCCGTTTTCGAAGGTTCTCTCCGCGGAACGGATTCTCGTATTTTGGTGGCCCAAGTACCGGGTGGCATGCTGACAAATATGGAAAATCAACTGCGTGAACAGGGTGCGGAAAACAAGTTCGACGAGGTGCTTAAGGAAATTCCTCGAGTGCGTGAGGACTTGGGGTTTATTCCTCTGGTTACACCCACCTCTCAGATCGTAGGTAGCCAATCGGTACTGAATGTATTGACCGGAGAGCGCTACAAGAGTGTTACCAAGGAAACCAAAGGGGTGATGAGAGGGGAGTACGGTGCGACCCCAGCCCCCGTGAATGCAGAACTACAGTCTAAAATACTGGAAGGCGAAGAGCCGATCACGTGTCGGCCGGCAGACCTCTTGGAGCCAGAGCTGGACAAGCTTATTGCTGAATTGGATGTTCTTGTCGTTGAGCAGGGCATTGAGTTGGCAGGAGGGGATCAAAAAATTGATGATGTTTTGACCTACGCATTATTCCCTCAAACTGGTTTGAAATTCCTGAAAAACAGAGGGGATCCCTCGGCTTTTGAGCCCAAGCCAACAGAGGCGGGGAGTAGCTCCGTTATCTTGGACGCTGGCGAGGAAGTTTATACGGTTACCGTTGACGGTGTCCGTCATACAGTGACTGTAGCTAGCGGTGGGGATATAACGGGTATCGTTCCCATTGACGTTACGTTACGTTACGAGGAGGGTTGTCCCCCCGGAGTGCCAGCCGACCCACTTACTGCACCCTTGGCAGGCAACGTGATCAAAGTGTTGGTTGAGCCTGGTCAACAGGTGGCAATGGGAGAGAGTGTGATTATTCTCGAAGCAATGAAAATGGAAACGACCGTCTGTGCTCCTAAGGAAGGTGTTGTGGCCGGTGTTAATGTTAAAGAAGGCGATACGGTTTCAGTGGGTGATTGCCTGCTAACCATCGCCTGATTGTCGCCACAAGGATAAAGCGTAGTGGAAAAGTTGTTTGGCCTATGGCACGACTCAGGCCTTAGTCAAATGGAGCCGGGCCAGGGTGTGATGATCCTGATAGGGCTTTTACTGCTGTTTCTTGCTATTCGTAAGGGGTTTGAGCCTCTATTACTCGTGCCGATTGGTTTTGGTGCTGTACTGGTCAATATTCCTGGTGCCAACTTTGATGCAGCCCCGGTATATGATGCCCTTGGCCATCTGGAGAGTCCTGGTGGTTTAATGTACTACCTCTATCATGTGGGTATTGCGACGGGCATTTTCCCTCTTTTGATTTTTATGGGGGTTGGAGCCATGACCGACTTTGGGCCCATGCTGGCCAACCCCAAAACGCTATTTCTTGGTGCGGCAGCCCAGTTTGGCATTTTTGCCACCGTCATGGGTGCTATTGGACTAAGTTATGCCGGAATTTTGGATTTCAGTATTCAAGATGCCGCTTCCATCGGTATCATAGGTGGTGCCGATGGACCTACCGCCATTTATGTGGCCAGCCTGTTATCGCCTGATTTATTGGGAGCTATTGCCGTAGCAGCCTATTCCTATATGGCGCTGGTGCCGATTATTCAGCCACCTATCATGAGAGCACTCACCACAGAGAGTGAGCGCCAAATTAAAATGGAGCAGCTACGGCCTGTATCCAAAATTGAAAAGATTATTTTCCCTGTAACGTTGTTGTTACTGGTGGCCCTATTGCTACCCACTGCTGCACCTCTGCTGGGGATGTTTTGTTTTGGCAATCTAATGCGAGAGTGTGGGGTAGTTTCGCGGCTCAGTGATACGGCTCAGAATTCACTGATTAATATGGTCACTATTTTTCTTGGGCTAGGTGTCGGTTCAAGAATGAGTGCAGGACAATTCCTCAACCCTGAGACGTTGGGTATCCTGATTCTTGGGGTGTTGGCATTTTGTATTGGCACAGCTTGCGGAGTGCTTATGGCCAAACTGATGAACAAGTTTAGCAAACACCCGATCAACCCCTTAATTGGCTCTGCAGGTGTATCAGCCGTACCCATGGCGGCTCGTGTGTCTAATAAGCTAGGTCTGGAATCTAATCCTCATAACTTCTTGCTAATGCACGCTATGGGTCCCAATGTGGCCGGTGTCATTGGTTCTGCGGTGGCGGCGGGAGTGATGATTAGTTTGGTGGGCGGTTGAGCTCAAGATAGTTGTTCATAAATTAGGTGACTCAAAACAAATGGTTCAAGAGCAGATAGTCCAGAAACAGATAGAAGATAAAATAACAGCTGCACTCTCACCGTCATATTTGGCGGTGGTCAACGAGAGTCATATGCATGCAGTACCGGCCAATTCTGAAACGCACTTTAAGTTGGTTATTGTTTCCTTGGAATTTGAAGGGAAGCGAGCTGTTCAGCGTCACCAGCTGGTGTATAGGCAGTTAGCAGAAGAATTGGCGGGAGAGGTACATGCGCTAGCTTTGCATACCTTTACTCCTGAAGAGTGGGATGCATCTGATAATGCCCTAGAGTCACCAATATGTTTGGGTGGTGGTAAAAGTAGCTGACTTGGTAGCCTCGTCAGCGGTTCTAATCAATCTGTATTTAAATAAAACAATCTGTAATTAGAGGTAGAGCATGAAAATCATTACCGTACTTATGGCCATCACCGCCCTGTCCTTCACTTCATCATTGCTCGCTGGTGCGACACCGGCTCAAGATGGTGCTAAAGCCTATATTATTTCTCCGGTTGATGGGGCGACTGTCAGTAATCCAGTGACAGTACGTTTTGGCTTGTCCGGGATTGGTGTTGCCCCCGCCGGGGTGGAGCGTGATAAAACTGGGCACCACCATTTGTTAATCGATGTAGAAACACTGCCGGATTTTAATAGCCCTATACCGAGTGACGAACATCATCGCCATTTTGGAGGAGGCCAGACGGAGGTGACCCTCGAGTTGGTACCAGGAAAACATCGCCTGCAATTATTATTGGGTGACCATCACCATGTGCCCCATAATTCGCCGGTGTTATCTGAACCGGTTTTTATCACCGTGAAATAGTTGACGGTTATCAATTTACAGCCATTTATTTAATCCAGATCAAGTCATCTGAGTACCACTATTGATTTAATGCACTTGGATTTTGGTACTACCCTTTTTGGAGAAGGTAAATGGAAAAGAAGAAGGCTTTATCGCTGGCAATAAACACTGTTTTGGCCGGTAGTCTGTTACTAGGCACTGCGGCGGCGACTGCCTATGAGCCAGGGGATATTATTGTTCGCGCTGGTGCGGCAAATGTTGACCCCAATGATGATAGCAGTAAATTAAAGTTGAAGGGCACAGCCTTGCCGGGGTCGGGAGCTGAAGTGGAAGATGATACCCAGCTGGGGTTAACACTAACCTATATGCTGACAGACCATCTTGGTGTGGGCTTATTAGCAGCGACACCCTTTGAACATGATCTTAAAGCTGATCTAGGTGCTTCTACAGTTGATGCCGGATCTGCGAAACAGCTGCCCCCGACAGTGACTCTTCAGTACTTTCCTATGAATGCGGCTTCAAAGTTCCAGCCTTACGTGGGTGTTGGTGTCAACTACACCAAGTTCTTTGATGAAGATATAGATGGTGAGTTGGAGTCCGTATTGGGCAAAGGCGATCTAGAGTTAGATGACTCTTGGGGTTTGGCTGGCCAGATTGGCGTCGATTATGCAATTAATGAGCACTGGTTGCTGAATGCTTCCATTTGGTATATCGATCTTCAAACGGATGCAAAATTCAAATTCGATAGTGGAAATGTTGTCAAAGCCGATGTTGATGTAGATCCATGGGTTTATATGATTGGTGTTGGTTATAAGTTCTAAATTTGCCGATTTCGACCAAAATTAGAACATAAAAAGCCGGGCATTTGCCCGGCTTTTTATTTGTTAGATAGCGTCCTAGTTTGCTAAAGCACGTAATTTGTCAAAATCTAATACTTCAATTTCTTTCTTATCCACCTTGAGCATATCTTGTTTTTGGAAGCGTCCAAATGCCCGGCTGACTGTTTCTACAGTTAGGCCAAGGTAGTTACCGATATCAGCTCTGGACATCGGTAAACGAAAGCGAGTCCCTGAGAGTTGGCGGCGGAGATTGCGGTTGGAAATACTGAGTAGCAGCGTAGCGACTCGCTCTTCAGCACTATTTTTACTGAGCAAGGTGATCAGCTGCTGATCATTGGTGATTTCTTTACTCATTAGCTGGAAAAAGTGACGCTGTAGCGATGGAATTGCAATACTTAGATCTTGTAGCTTTGAAAAAGGAATTTCACAGACAGCGGCCGTTTCCATTGCCAGGGCCGAATTGGTTTAGTGGTTATGCGCGATGCCGTCCATGCCGAATATTTCACCGGGAAGGTGGAATCCAGTAACCTGTTCCTGACCATCATTACTGACGGTGTAGCTTTTTATCGAACCGCTACGAACGGCAAATACTGACTTGAATTCTTCTCCGGCGCTGTAGACATGCCGATCCTTATGGAGAGGGCGGCCGCGCTGAATTATTTCATCAAGCCGAGCCACTTCAGTAGCTTGAAGTGCTAGAGGTAGGCAAAGAGCATTCATACGGCAATCGCCGCAATTCGCCTCGGTATTATGGGGGCACTTGGCATCCATTGACGGCATATCTCACCTTAATCAAGGTGGACATTATATCGATGATATTGATCTAGGTCATCTTAATGGATGAGGTTAGTTTTTAGCACACAGCAAGTTTCGGCAAATTTCTCGGAGGTGATTGAGTCCCTGGCCACTGACGCTTAGATAGTTTCCATCTTCAACCATCCAGCCCTTATTACAGGCTTGATGAAAGACCTGGTAAGCCTTAGGGTTATCATTGAGGAGAGATAGATTATTTGGATTTTGAGTCCTATGGAGGCAGATTAGCTGTTCGATCAGTGTCCAGAGGGTTATGTCATCGTTTGGATATTTTCCACTACACTGAATAGGCAGCTTGCCCTGAGTTAAGTTTGATTGATATTCGGATTCCGTGTCTGTGTTTTGATAAAAACCGCGACCTATTTTACCAAGAGCACCAACACCAAGCCCCACCCAGTTCTTAATCTGAGGGTGTGAAAGCCCCCACGGGGTATATTGCAATGTACCCAAATGTTTTAGTTGCAGTAGCGGGTGACCCTCAAGCACGAAGAAACGATCGCCTATTAGTGCGTAGCCACGTGGCGACATCAGTTTAGCCAGTTGGTCGAGCATGACGGGTTCAGTCATCTCCTCCAGCCCGTGTAGCTCGATAAGCTGTGGCTGGCCGACGATCAGACTCTCTAGCCAGTGATGTAACGTGGCGGCATCAGAGGCACTGGTATCCAATCGAAACTGAAGTTCCGGGAATTTATATTGTTTGATCAGATCTAGATGGGGCCAAAGTTGTTGCGTCTTAGGAGCAAGCGATGCATCAATATTCAATAATATCGTGGTGAAGCGTAGTCCCTTCATTAGTGCCAGATTATTTTCCTTGATGTCAGAAAAGGTGCATTCAAACCCATACTCACTATAAGTTTCTTCATCCATTTGAAAGTTACTGGCAGAGAGGAAAACAATCTCAGTTATTTCTGCTGCACTTAAGCACGTAAGAGGTGTGCCTCGCAGCCAGGTTTTTGCTGCTCGTTGTGGCCCGAATCTTTGTGCATAGAGCCTGATTTCTTGAGCGATTAGGTGGAGGTAAATCGAGCTAAGGCCTTCTTGAAAGTAAAGGTTAAGGGCAATAGGTGCAATCTCTGGTTTATGTTTGAAAAGTGTATCCAAACTACAGTTGACCAATGGGCTTAATAGTTCAGACTCAGCGCTTGAGTGAATTTTAAAAGCCACGTTTGATGATTGTCTAGCGTGCATACCGACCTTGGTTGCCCAGCAACTCCAATTAGAGCGATAAATCCTAACTCTTGGAGTACGACCGGCACATGATATGGGTCAATTTAGACTCGTGTTCAAGATGACTACATTCAACAGATGAGCCAAGGAAGTTGCCCGAATGACGATAAGTTCCGGTTAAAAGAAACGGTTAGACACAGCCCTAGAATGGCAGTTCTACTCCCTGCCAGAGTTCCTCTAGTCGATTGTCACGTCTGCAACCATGACGGTAATAGCGGTAGCGAATCGGGTTCTTTTGGTAGTAATTCTGGTGGTATTCTTCGGCAGTATAAAATACACCAACGGGACGTATTGTTGTGACAATGGCTTGTTTCAGTACCTGACTAGCCGCTAGCTTGTTCAAACTCTCTTCTGCGGCTTTTCGTTGTGCGTTATTTTGATAAAAAATAGCACTTAGGTACTGGCTGCCACTATCACAAAATTGCCCAACAGCATTTGTTGGGTCCACATTCACCCAAAAGACCTCTAATAATTCCTGGTAGCTAACTTGTTCTGGGTCGTAAAGCACCTCAACCACTTCCACATGCCCTGATCGCCCGCTTGAAACAGCTTGATAGCTGGGGTTGTCTAGGTGACCACCCGTATAGCCAGAGGTGGTGCTGATAACACCTTCCAACTTGTCGTAGGGTGGTTCCATACACCAGAAACATCCGCCAGCGAAAATGGCTTTTTCGGTAGCGGCCAGTGTATTTCCAGTGAACAGAATGGTAATAATTATCAGGGGGATTTGTTTAAGCACGGCGTACCCATTCATCTGGTTTATTTATTAGGATGACCGTTTGACCTAATGTAAGTCATAGGGTTCCGTTGCTCTTGAATGAGCTTGCTTAGAATGGTTGTAATGAACAGAACCTAGCAAGAGGGGTACGTATTGTTTATTGCTACCACATCAAATCATCAGGAATTTTGAAATCAGCATAGTAATCATCCTCATCAGTTTCATCTTTACTGACTTGGTTCTGAACGATCACGATACTCTCGTCTCGTTGGCTGATTTTGTCAGCGACGGCCACTGGAACCAGTTCGTATTGGTCGTGTAGGCGGACGATGGCGATCAGTCCCTTACTAAGTTGGCTATGTAAGAGAGGGGATACAAAGATTTTTTTGATTTTTGTCCCATCGGTGAATTGATAGGCCACTTCTCCATTACTTCGATCAATTCGATTTACTTCAATTAGCTGTTTGATTTGGGCGGTAATAGCTTTTAGCTCAGCTGCTTTCTCGCGCTGACGGTTTATTTCGCGATCTCGGATAGTTTTTTCTGCAAGCGCTTTTTTTGCCAGCTCCTTAGTCTCGTCCACATGGGCGTGACCTTTATGTGCTTGTTTTGTCTGTTTACGCTTCTCCTGCTCGACCTGTTTGGCTTTTTTCTTATTGACGATACCGGCTTTGAGAAGTTGGTCTTGTAACGATGCCATTGAGTGGAACTCTATATGAATGTGTAGGGTTGGTATTATCGGCAACGCGTTGCCATGAGACAAGAGGGATAAAATAAGAGGGGTGAAGCAATAGGTAGGAGGCGTAATGTGTAGAATTTAGAGCAAGCTGCCTATTCAGCATGCTCTATGTAGAGGGCTCGGAGTCGTTTAATTTCCGACCCCTCTAATTTAGGGGGTAATCTGTTCCAGAGCTTCATTCAGATGGTTAACAGTGCGATCTATATTGTGCAATTTATCCAAACCGAACAAGCCGATTCTAAATGTACGGAAACCTTCTGGTTCATCACATTGAAGTGGAACACCCGCAGCAATTTGTAAACCCTGCGCGAGGAATTTCTTACCGTTGTGAATATCCATGTCATCGGTGTAACAAACCACCACACCTGGGGCTTGGAAACCTTCAGTAGCAACACTTTTAAAGCCCTTGCTGGTGAGTAATTCACGTACTCTCCGACCTAGTTCAAGTTGCTCTTCTTTGACCTTATCAAACCCGTAAGATTCGGTTTCTATCATCGTGTCTCTAAATTTCAATAAGGCGTCGGTAGGCATAGTGGCGTGGTAGGCATGACCACCATTTTCATAGGCTTCCATAATTTGTAGCCATTTTCGCAGGTCACAGGCGAAACTTGTGCTGGTGGTTACGTCAATTAATTCACGGGCTTTATCGCTGAACATGACTAATGCGCTGCATGGTGAGGCACTCCAGCCTTTCTGTGGGGCGCTGATCAAAATATCCACACCACAGGCTTGCATATCGACCCAAAGGGTTCCGGAGGCAATACAGTCCAGTACAAACAGCCCGCCTACAGAATGCACCGCATCGGCTATTGCCTGAAGATAGTCATCAGGCAATAACATGCCAGAAGCAGTTTCAACATGGGGCGCAAAAACCATATCCGGTTTTTCAGATTTGATTTGTGCAACGACGTCATCAATGGGTGCTGGTGCAAGTGCAGCCTGGACCTCATCGTCCACTGCTTGTGCTTTCATCACGATGATTTCGGAGGCGATATTTCCCATCTCCAAAATTTGGCTCCAGCGGTAGCTAAACCAGCCATTGCGAATAACCAGACACTTCTTGTCATTCGCAAATTGCCGTGCCACGGCTTCCATACCATAAGTGCCGCCACCGGGGACAACAGCAACTGCTTTTGCGTTGTAGACTTTTTTAAGAGTAAATGAAATGTCGTTCATTACGCCCTGAAAGGCCTGAGACATGTGATTCAGGGAGCGGTCTGTAAATACAACAGAGTATTCCAGTAAGCCGTTGGGGTCGGTATCGGGTAGTAAGCCGGGCATGGGAGACTCCTCTTTTATTTATTTTTTGGTTTTGGGCCTATATTTGTAAACCATTCCGGTTTTACGCAATAGTTGACGAGCCATGATGCCATTTACTTTAAGTTGGCAACCTTTCCGGTCTGTAGTTGGCTGGCAAGGTACTCGTCATAGGTACCTTGGAAGTCCACCAATGTATGATCCTTAATTTCTATCACACGGTTGGCTAGTGAAGAAACAAACTCACGGTCATGACTAACGAAAATCAGTGTGCCTTCGTAGTGTTCCAACGCCAAGTTTAATGCTTCGATGGCTTCCATATCCAAGTGGTTGGTGGGCTCATCCATCAGAAGGACGTTAGTATCCATCATCATTAGCTTGCCAAACAGTAACCGGTTTTTTTCGCCACCAGAGCAAACCTTGACCTGCTTTTTGAAGTCATCGGAAGAAAATAATAAGCGCCCCAATGTGGCACGTACAATTTGATCATCATGGCTAGGTTTACGCCATTGGCTCATCCAATCAAATAAATTGAACTTGTTTTCAAACTCTGAAGTGCTGTCTTGTGGACAGTACCCAATCGTCGCATTTTCTGACCATTTTATGGAGCCATTATTGGCGGATATTTCATTCGTCAGACAACGAAGGAGGGTGGTTTTACCTACACCATTTTCACCAATAACAGCCAAACGAGTACCTGCATCCAGGATTAGGTTGCCATGACTGAACAGTTCATTATCATCAAAGCTATGGCCAAGATTGTCCAGAATCAATGCCTGGCGGTGTAGTTTTTTATCCTGCTTAAAGCGGATATAGGGGCTGACTCGGCTGGAGGCTTTGATATCGTCCAGTTTGATTTTCCCGAGTTGTTTAGCGCGTGACGTGGCCTGTTTGGCTTTTGAGGCATTCGCTGAGAAACGACTGACAAACTGTTGAAGTTCAGCAATTTGCACAGATTTCTTGGCATTTTCTGACTGCATACGTTCGCGAGCCTGAGTGGACGCTGTCATGAAGTCGTCGTAGTTGCCGGGGTAAACACGTAATTCACCATAGTCGATATCGGCCATGTGCGTGCATACCGCATTGAGGAAGTGGCGGTCATGGGAAATGATGATCATAGTACTTTTACGTTCGTTGATCAGTGATTCCAGCCAGCGAATGGTGTCGATATCGAGGTTGTTGGTCGGTTCGTCCAGCAGCAGAATGTCTGGGTCTGAAAACAGAGCCTGTGCCAGTAGTACTCGCAGTTTCCAGCCAGGTGCAATTTCACTCATTGGACCAAAATGAAGTTTTTCCGCAATACCAGCACCCATGAGAACCTCACCAGCACGGCTTTCGGCGCTATATCCATCCATTTCTGCAAATCGGGCTTCGAGATCTGCCACTTTCATGCCATCTTCTTCAGACATTTCGGCTAAACCATAGATTCGATCCCGTTCCTGCTTTACTTCCCATAGTTCGGCATGCCCCATGATCACGGTATCAACCACGCTGTATTCTTCAAAGGCAAACTGATCCTGATGCAATGTCCCTAAGCGTTCGTTAGGGGTAATTGATATATTTCCGGCAGTAGGGACCAGGCTTCCATCCAGAATTTTCATAAACGTGGATTTGCCACAGCCGTTCGCACCAATAAGGCCATAGCGATTGCCATTACCAAATTTGACGGAAATATTTTCAAATAATGGCTTGGCGCCAAACTGCATGGTGATATTTGCTGTAGAAATCAACGGGATACCTTTAAATTTGAACGAATAAATATGAGGTTTTAAGTGAGGGTGTGCTAAGTGGGGGCGTACTATAGGGATTTGTTGCAACGGCGTCGAGTTAAACTGTGTGAAAATTGCTCAAAGTTAGGTTAAGTAAGTCGTCGAGTGGAATAGAGTTGAAATAATGTCGTCGACAGAGAAATATATGACTGCCTAGATAGCTTCTTCCGCTTCTCGGAGGCGTTCTTGGCGTTCTAACTCTTCGGTCAACGCTGCTTGAATCTCTTGTAGTACGGTATCTACATCGGCTGCTTGCGTGTCTTCCTCAAAATAGCCCGTTAGCTCGGTATCAGGATGTAATTCACCTTCTTCGTATAGCGCCCACATTTCCTTGGCGTAGTGGGTGTCTTTCAGCTCAGGAGCGTACAGTGCGTAATAGCTGGTCATATTGTTAACATCTCGCGCCAGCATTCTTTCGGCGTGGTTGTTGGCAGCGGCATCCACCGCTTGAGGGAGGTCGATGATCACAGGGCCATATTCGTCCACTAGCACATTAAATTCTGATAAATCGCCATGTACCAGCCCGGCACAGAGCATGAGTTTAACGAATTGCATAACGAGAGCGTGGTCTTCAAGCGCCTGTTCGGCAGACATCGATACATCGTTTAGGCGAGGTGCCACGAGACCATCACCATCAGTGACTAGCTCCATAAGCAAGACGCCGTCAAAACAGCCGAAAGGTTGTGGAACTCGCACACCAGCATTTGCTAGGCGATAAAGAGCATCTACTTCTGCATTCTGCCAGGTTTCTTCCTGCTGCTTGCGGCCGTACTTGGAGCCCTTTTCCATAGCGCGAGCGCGACGGCTATTCCTGACTTTACGACCTTCTTGATACTGCACAGCTTGCTTGAAACTACGTTTGTTAGCTTCTTTATAGACTTTGGCGCAGCGAATCTCTGAACCGCAGCGAACCACATAAACGGCAGCCTCTTTTCCGCTCATGAGTGGACGGATGACCTCATCGACTACGCCGTCATCTATTAGGGGCTGAATTTGTTTCGGCGTCTTCATGGGGTCCTTATATTCTATAGATGGGAATTTGGGCTGACTGAAATCTTATCATTTCGGCACTATACTTGCTTCACTATGTAGACTCTGGTTTCGGATTAGCTGTGAGTCCTTAAATTGACACAGGCGCTACTTTCTCGTCTAATTGCCCTATATTCATCTTTTATATTTATTTAAGGAGCGAGTCATCAAAAAAGCGCTAATTACATTTCTACTGCTATCTGCTTGCTCGAGCCTAGCTCTTGCTGATCAAAAAGAGTTTTGCGATGGGTGGGTTCAAGGTATTAAACTGGTTAGGGGGCAGAAGATGGCTAAAGCCAATATGCCTAAATGTCCTCTCGCACGCCCGGCGAAAGAAGGTAGTACCGATTTTCGAGAAGGTTTAAAAGCAGGAAGAAAGGCCGCTAGTTAATATACTTTTTAGCTAGCTATTTTGTTTCGGGTATATTTAAGAGAAGCCATACTCGTGCGAGTATGGCGACAGTAGAGTGCTTCTGGTTGTGCTACACCTAGTTTAAACCCCTTGCTTTTTGGGTCACCTTCATATTCATCTATCAATAAACCCTCGCTGAGGGTTCGGTGGCCTAGTGCATCTACAAGTATAATGTGGTGAAAAGCACCATAGGTGCTTCCTATAACGAAATACATTAGAGCGGCCCCATCACTATTCTGACTGGTATCATCATCGGTCCCAGCATCGTAGGTTTATTCACCAACTACGTTCAGCAAAAATATAGGGGTGTTTGATGGCTTCAGGAGTGCATGTATTTATTGTTCTGCTTTGGTTAGAGGTTGACGTATGGCTTGCAAAAGTGGCTGATCACGCTGATAAATATCATTACGGAAATTCAATACCCCATCGTGATCCACCCAGCCGGTCCAATACTCAATATGGATAGCTAAAGGCTTTTTTAAACTCACTGTCTGAGTAATGCCTGAGGCAATAGCCTCATTGATTTTAGTCCGGTCCCAATTTTCATCGCGCAGTAAATACTCGGCGAGATCCAAAGGATCAGCGACGCGAATACAGCCTGAACTGAAGGCGCGTTCCACTTTTTTGAATAGCTCACGAGAAGGCGTGTCATGTAAATAAACATCATGTAAGTTGGGAAACATAAATTTCACCTGACCGAGGGCGTTTTGGGGGCCAGGCTTCTGCACTAAATGAAAGGGGAAATTTCGCGTTGTAATGGTTTTCCAATTTATGCTGTAAGGATCAATAGCTTCTTTGTTGTCACCTCTAAAAACTTGGATGCCTAGTTTGTTTAAATAGCCCGGATCCTTTTGAATCTCTGGCAATTTATCCTGTACGGCCAATTTATAAGGCACTGTCCAAGTAGGGTTTAGCACTAGGTAGCGAATTTTATCGCTGAAAACCGGTGTTTTTCGATAGTTCCGCCCTACCATTGCCGGTTTTACAAAGACCGTTTCATTGTTGTCGATGACTTTTAACTCAAAGGCTGCAATATTGACCAACAAGTGCTTGTCGCCAAGGTCTTCTGCCAGCCAGCGCCAGCGTTCCATATTAACAATGACTTGTTCTGCGCGTTCCCTGGGTGAAAAATTAAGTGCTTTAATCGTTTCCTTACCAATTATGCCATCGACATCAAGTCCGTGTCGTTGCTGAAAGCGCACCACCGCCGCTTGCAAAACCCCACTGTAAGCTACTGACTCAGCCTCATCCTGATTCAGCAAATCGCCCCATATAGATAGTCGACGACTAATTTCAGCTAGCCTAAAATCCATGTTGGCCGGTTTTATTGCCGGTGTTTCTGGTAGAGCATTCCAATTGTTGCTATCGAGCTTGTGCAGCTTTTCCAAGGCAATTTTTAAACGATAATAGCCAATTTTCCTTGGGCGAAGACTGTCTAAAGTGGTCAGGACATCACCGCCTTGCAGTACGCGGGCTAGCAAGGTGGGCAAGTCACCTTGTCGGCGGTTGGTCTCCCTTTCACTGCTGAGGAAATTCGGGTCAACTTTTCCTGACAGTAAATGACTAGCCAGAGTCAGAAAAGCATCACTCAGTAACAGCTCAAAGCTGGCGATGTTTTTAACCGTACCCGTCAAAACGACCGACATGGCTTTGCCATGGTAATCTGCCGCGAGCAGGCCCTCGTCCTCTATCGTGGAAATTGAATTTGCCAGTGCTATGGCCCGGGGGTTTGGTTTTCCGGCGCTAAACCAACCCAATATAAAATCATGCTGAGTGTAATAACGTCGCAGTGCATCACTATTTGCTAAAGCCTCGCCCTGAGCACTGGGCACAGCTTCAGATGGCCAGCGTTCAATATGCTGACGAAGATCATCATTCGCGTACGATAATTGAGTGTAAAACACCGCCAATAGACAGAGTAGTCGGCCAGAATATTCCATACTTTATATCTCTTGGCGAGGTGTTTGTAGGAAGCGCTTATACGAGCAGCGGTTGCGTACTAAGTGAGAACCACCTTAACTGAGATTGAAACGAAAGTAGAGCCAAACGGCGTATTGTGCAATGCTTAGTGGGAATCGGTGGTGTTTGTAGATTTTCATCGCCGGATTATCTACAAACGATAGTTAACTTGTCAGTACCTCTGCTTGAGTTGATTTTGTCATTGTTCACCTCGTTAAGTAACTTTACTCGCGTAACTAGGTGTGCGAAATTAGTGGGGCAGATCAATACTGCCTAATTCATATTTTAACCTATGAGGAGTGAACTCAATGAATAGTGGAGATACGATTTATGATCGTGTTGGAGGCTACGAAGGGTTCAAGAGAATTGCAACTGACATTCTAGCACTTCATCACGCCAATCCAATTTTAGAAAGGAGATATGGACATTCGAAGAAATCAGATGAAGAGCTAATTGTTCTCGTAACTGAGCTACTTTGCTCTGTTAGCGGTGGATCGGAAAAATATACTGGCGAGAATATGTATGACGCACATGCAGGCATGAATATCAGCCATGAAGAGTTTCTTGAAGTTCTAAGTGATATAAAATTGGCTCTTGAGAAAAATAATGTCAACGAAGCCGATCAGGATCGATTAATGGCACTTAATTTTGGATTAAAGAATGATGTTTTGGGACACTAAGCCAGAGTTACTTTTTAAAACATAATCACAGGGGTCAGTGAAAAACAGAAATGATAATTTATTTCAAGTGTCACTGACCACTATTTTCTTCTAAACTCATGCGTCTTCATCAGCTTCACGGATGCGCTCTTGTCTTTCTTGCTCTTCTTGCATCACCGCTTTAATTTCTTCTAGCACAGCATCTATATCAGTGCTGTCGCTGTCATCTTCAAACTCACCACTGAGAGTTGAGCAAGGTGTTACGTTATCCTCTTCGAACAATGCCCACATTTCCTTGGTGTATTGCGTGTGTAATAAGGTAGGGGCAGATCAGGTAATGAGTGACCAGCGCACCCGGTAAAGCCCGTTAAAACGCCTTGAACCCCATAATCTGACGACGCAATGGCCAATAAGCACGAGCTTTAGTATCATCCGAACTTATTTTATGAATCAGGTTGAGCATGAGTATTTCCGGGACATCAGACATCATAAAAGGCTTCACCTCTTTCCAGCTAGAGAATACAGAAAGAGTGCAGGTACTGGACTTTCGTGACGGCAGGATCCTTATACTGGCAAAACAAGCCATTGCACTGCATAAATCCAGGGTCAGCTTTGAAGACCCGCTGGCAGACAGTTGTCTGGGATATGCCGAACTGGGGCCTGAACACCATTTAAACTGGATTCATGACAGCATTATTGAAGAGTATAAATCGGGCTATGTCGGCTTAAGGGATCAACGGGTTATTTTAATTACCCCGAATGCGATCCAGTTATTCCCGGGTAAAAAAGAAGCTCTGCACAATCAACAGCGTATTGCCCAAATCAGTACTTAACTGACAGAAAGCGGTACTGACAAGTTAACTTGTTGTTCTTGGAGAAGTGGTGTTTTACTCCGCTTTATACTGATAATTCGCTACAAAAGTGGTAGATAAACAACAGATTTATGGCACTTGAGGGGAAATTGTGTAGTCCCAGCCCAAGCCTTCAAGTTAACTTGTCAGTACCAATCAGAGCATTAATGGCGCGACGGGAGAAACATTATGGATCGAACGATACCAGTGAACTTTTAACTGTGGATTCAGCATCGTCACAATGTCTAAAGCGTGGATCTAAGTGGCTGGCAGTTTTTTCTAACTTGGCTAGGTGTGGCCCGGGGTAGAGGCTGTCGCTCATACTCAAAAGTATCACCGCCATTGTATTGCGGTGTTTACCGGAAGGAAAGTCAAAGGCGCCCTCTACTGAGGGTATCATTTTTTGCTTGTGATCAACCGCCTTGATAATCGCATGCTTCAGCGTATTCAGATGCTCACCTTGCACTTTTGCCAGTTGATAGGCTATACCTACCTCTGCAATAACATCGTTTTTAGTGCGCGCTAATATTTGTTGAATGTTGTTATCGAAGTAGTCATATATCCAAGAATACTTCTCGCGCCTCACGTTGTGCTGATAATATTGACTCGAGGCAAAAATAATATGGGTCATACCATAGACCTTATTCGTATATTGCTGATCGCTAAGCTCACTATCTTTGTCATCTGGATAAGTCGCACGAAAGGCTTGCGCATAATCAGCTCGGTAATCGCTAAACCCCAATTGTTGTAACCAGTAGACGTAATTGGCTAGTTGAGCAGCCCATGCCTGTATCATGGTGCTATCCAACAAGTGTGGTTTATAAGAATAAGAGGAGACGGCAGCCTCCAGAACGCGCACCTGCGGATGGCAAAGATTGTATTCATCTAGACGACGTAAGATTTTTAATAAATTTGTGTAATACAAGAATTCCTTATTCTTTTCTACGCTGACTTTTCTCAGTTGTGAGCGAAGCTTTATGCCGTAGTTCTTATATTTTTCCTTGCTCCACTGCTCAATAAAACGCGCATTCATGTTGTTTGACAACCAAGATATTTCACTGGCCAAGCGATAGGATTCAGAAACATCGGCCTGCAAATACTCTTCATTCTGAGATATACGGTACATGCGAGAAGAAAAGTGACTTTGAGCAGAGCCATTGAGTAAATACAGTTCGTGTCGATACCTATCTTCTATTTGTTGTGATACATCCAGTGACTGTTTATCAAAGTCGATTGCTACGGGTTGCAATCTTTCCGACTTCTTTCCCTGTGCAATAAAAAAAGTACCGCAAAAAATTACAGCCACAATCGACAGAACCCAAATAATACGGCGGGATGTAAAGTGCGAGATGGTAGAGGATTCAGGCAAAATCCCACCTAAACTTCAGGCAAGCAAAAACGCCCAAAACTTGAAGCACCAAAATAGTATGGTGAGGCGCTAACGCCGGACTGAAATCAGGTATGGTTGTCTGTTGAAACTGTATTATCCTTCCCATAATAAAAAGTCTAAGTCTATCGACCCCCACATGGCAAACGCAGCAAACATGACAAATAGTCCCGAGATAATAGGCGATGATGCAACCACCCCCGTGCCCCCTATACTACCTTCTTTATTATAATTGCCTATCTAATTTGCACGAAATGGCATGGAAAATTAGTAGCTATAGCAGCCTTTATATTGGCCATCCTCGTGGCGTGGCTAGTTGGTGGACTTCTTTTCCTTCAGTTGTTTGTGACCGAACGATTCTCGGAAGCGGCTTTAGTAGTATTAACCCGTGGTATCTGGGACGCCATCCTTGGTGCAGGAATTGGTGTGTGGCTCGGTTGGCGAAGCAAAAAGCGCTCATTAGCCAGCCGCTGAGTTTAAGTATTAGCTGACCAGTGGGAGGGGCGGGTCAAAAGTCTATGGCCTTCATCGCGCTGACCGCCGCCTTAATGAATCTTTCACACAACCAATTGGACGCTTTGAGAATGGGTAGAAAAGCATTGCCTACAAAGCTAAAAATCGTCAAAGGTACGGCAAGAAAGCACAGAATGAATGAATCAGAGCCACAACCGGAATCAAAGCTCCCTGATGGTCCTGTATGGACTCTTGGGGGTCGCCCTAGGAAAGGTATGCAGAGAGCTAATCAATATTTCTGAGAAAAAGTAACAATTATAAAGGGTTAACCTAAGATGTGCGGCCAAAGTGATATAATGCCATAGGCTTCTTAATAATCTGTTAGGTGAAGAAGAGCGATCGAAGGTTCATATAAGAAGTTCGAGGCAATGATCTCATGTCAGAAAAACAGAAAGTGAAATCCTATTCTCCAATGGAAGAGAAATTTAATATCATTTCCCATGCCATTGGTTTTGTTTTGAGTGTTATTGCACTTTTTCTTTTAATCCAACACGCAGTTTTGAATGGAGGTGGCTTACATATTGTTAGCTTTTCTATTTATGGGGTTAGCCTGATAGTTTTGTATGCGGCATCGACTTTATATCATAGTGCGAAAAGCCCAGAATTAAGAAGTAGATTGAGAGTTTTTGATCATGCGTCAATTTACGTGCTTATTGCAGGCACTTATACGCCTTTTGCACTTATTACTCTAAATGGGAAATTAGGGTGGCTAATCTTTAGTTTGTCATGGGGGTTAGCTTCAGTTGGTGTGGTTTTGAAATTGTTTTTTACTGGTAAATACAAGCTAATCTCAACGCTAATGTATATATTTATGGGGTGGATGATAGTTTTATTTATAAATCCATTAATGGATGCTTTATCAATTAATGGATTAATTTGGCTGGTTGCGGGTGGGATCTCATATACTGTAGGGGCAGTCATATACAGCATAAAAACAATTCAATTTAATCATGCTATTTTTCACGCATTTGTTTTGGTTGGCAGTTTTACTCACTTTATATCAGTATTTTTTCATGTGTTACCTTTTGAATAATGCTGTCAGAAAAAACCACCTAACAAGTGGGAGGGGCGGGTCAAAAGTCTAAGGCTTTCTTCATGTAGACAGCCGCCCTAATAAATCTTTCACACAACCAATTGGGCGTTTTCAGGGCGGTTAGAAAAGCATCTAACTAAAATAGACAATAAAGAAAGAGGCACCACCATGAAATCTCGTCATTTACTTCTCACCCTACTCCTCCTGTTCGGCTTATCAGGTGTCATTCATGCTGAAAATAGCCTGACACTGGAGGATCTTGGTTTGCCCCCCTTGCCGGACTCATCGCCTTCGGCAGTGCTCAAATTTGAGGATGCCCAGAAAAAGGCTTTAAACGGACATGCGAAGGCTCAATTCCAACTCGGTTGGATGTATTCCAAGGGTCAAGGTGTCCCCAAGGATAATACAGAAGCCGTTAAGTGGTATCGATTAGCCGCAGAGCAGGGAGATGCGAATGCTCAAAGAAGTCTCGGTAGTATGTATTCCGAAGAAAAAGAGGCCCGTTTTCAGTGTGCTAGTGCGGCAGGTCAGGCAAGAAGTGAGTATGCAGCTCAACAAATTGAAAAGACTTGCTTAGTGAGTCGGGGATATAAACCCGAACCTAAGGGTTGGTTTGACTGGTAGGGGTAAATACAGACCCCAATACGCTCTTAATTTGTCCGGTGTTGCGGGCGTTATGCGAAGGAGGAATTAAGTGAAACGGTCCATAATGCTTTACATCTTTTCCATTTTTATGGCTACTGACTACACCTACGCATCTGATGCGTTTAAGTGCGTGGTTAAAGACGCTAAGTCAGCAGGTGTGTCGGGGCGTTTAGAAACTGATGATTTTTATAACAAGTTCGTAGGCAGAGAATTTACTGTAGACAGGGCGACAGGGGTAATGGTGGGGGCTTTAAAAAACCATGCAAGCTATGGTGCCCCTAAGATATTAAACGATGGCTCAGAAAAGAAAGCATTCAGAGTAATAACCGTATATGAACCTAGTGTAGCTTTCGATTATCTAACAGTTGAAACTTATAATAAAAAATCACAGATGCCCTTTATTTTTGTCTCGAGTAGCACCGTAGTAAGTGGAATATGCTCAGATTTCTAGTAAGCAGAATGCGCCTAACAAACAATTGGTGCGGGACCTCAGTGCTGCCGTACCTTTTCTGCATACTTAGGCATTATCTGATCAGGGGGAGGGGCGGTTCAAAGTGATATAAGGCTATAGACTTTTGCATAAGCTATTATGTTTCTGTTGAATTATCTAACTCTTGTATTTGAATTCTGATTTGCTCTGCCTCAGTAGCAATAATAGAATAAGATTCTATATCTCCATTACGCTGTGCATGCATAGCTTTTTCAAGTTTGGCTAAATAAAGTCTATTTAATTTTTTAGTTGGGTTTTTCTTAAATATTGAGAACATATTAAATTCTATCCAGTTTTGTGTTTAGGCTTATACGTATATAAATTGATTTTGGTTTTAATTATTCACGCTTAAAAATAAAAACATAACAGGGCAAACCAATGAAAAACTTAATCGCAGCAACAGTTTTGGTCGCCGCATTTAGCACATCTATTCAAGCCTATGAATTATAAGAGAAATGGTGGGCCTTCCCAGACTTGAACTGGGGACCTGCCGATTATGAGTCGGCGGCTCTAACCGGTTTAGCTAAGGGCGATGCCTCTAGTCACCCAGAGTATAAAAAAAGGGCCTACATTGCTGTAAGCCCTTATTTTTGTGTGGGGAAAATGTGGGGAATTAGAAACAGTGTCTCTAAAGCCGTGATAAACCCTATATAAATGGCGGAGGGGCAGTCCTCCAAATATGTAATAATATGAAGCATGATGAAACATAAAAACTCCTAAAAATACCCCGTATTTACTGATCTTTATAGCATTATATCCTATCAACCCCTTTCTTGCTATTTCATGCTATTGCTTCTAAAGTGGCAGGTAAAGTGGCAGGTAAAGGTTGTTTTGTGAAACTTTCTCCTCGATACATCAAAGAAGAATCAAAGCCAGGTACTTATGGCGATGGTGACGGTCTTTATCTTCAGATAGCAAAAAGTGGCTCTAAGAGCTGGATATACCGTTATCAAATCAACAAGCATCGTCGATGGTTGGGGTTGGGTGGCTTCCCGGGTGTTTCTTTGGCTAAAGCACGAAAAGAAAAAGACAGATATAAGCTAAGTGTTAAGGCCGGCATCGACCCCATTCAAGAAAAGGAAGCAAACAAGACAGTTCTGGAGAACGAAAAGAAAAAGGGTATTGCCCTCAAGCAAACATTTTCCTTGTGTGCTGAGGCTTATATTGAGAGCAAAGAGCCTGAATGGAAGAACCGAAAACACGTACAACAATGGCGAAATACGTTAAAGACATATGCCAGTCCAGTCATTGGCGAGTTACCAACGGCTGAGATCGATCTTGATCACATCCTTCAAGTGCTAAACCCCATTTGGTTAGAGAAGACCGAAACAGCCACTCGCGTACGCAACCGAATAGAGCTTGTTCTTGATTACGCGACAGTCAAAGGCTATCGATCTGGGCAGAACCCAGCAAGGTGGCGGGGTAATCTCGATAAGCTGCTACCAAAACCATCAAAAATTAAGAAAGTTAAGCATCATCCAGCTCTTCCCTATGAAGACATACCCGCTTTTATGGCTACTTTAAATGCTAGAAAAGAGCTGGCAGCAAAAGCCCTAGTGTTCACCATCCTAACAGCGGCAAGAACAAGTGAGTCTTTGGGCGCTACTTGGGATGAGATCGATCTAGAAAAAAATACATGGGTTATTCCTGCTTCGCGTATGAAGGTTGAAAAGGAGCATAGAATTCCTCTGTCTGTCCCGGTGATTGCACTGCTTGGTGAGCTAAAGGCTGACAAGAAAAATCAATTCATCTTTCCTGGTCTCAAGCGAGACAAGCCTCTTTCCAACATGGCTATGGCTAACGTTTTAAAGCGTATGGAGCGCCCTGATTTAACCGTACATGGCTTTCGATCGACCTTCAGAGATTGGGTGGCAGAGCGCACGAACTTCCCTCAGAGGGTTGCTGAGACAGCTTTAGCGCATAGATTAAAAGATGGTGCTGAGGCTGCGTATCAGAGAGGGGATTTACTTGAGAAGCGTAAAGAATTAATGGAGGTTTGGGCTGATTACTGTCAACCCAAGACAACGAATGTGGCTCGGATCAGAGCTTAAAAGAATTTACCCAATAGGGTTAATAAGCGGGGGCTGATCGGCGCAGCCACGCCAGCCGTAGAGGTTTAAATTGATTACCTCAGCCTAGCTCGACGGAGCGAAAAGACAGTTACCCGCTGTCCTGGATGGGATTCTTTTTTGGGTGCGCAGGGGTGCGAAATGGATAAGAAAGAAAAAAACAAATTTGACTGGCTTGCTTGTAGTAAATCTAAAGACATGCCGAAGGTTGAAACAAGGAAGAAGTGGGACAACCTTAATCGGTTTGTTGCTGCTGTCCAAAAGGGAGCACAGCCAGATAGTGATGCTCTGCATGAGGGTTTAGATGCCGTAATGTATTGTATGGATCAACTAAGTGCTCGGCGTGGAGCGAAAGTTAAGACTTACCTTCTAGATACCCCTGAATTCGGTATCGCTTTAAAGTACGTTAGTGGCGGAAAGGGAAACAAAAAACCATTTGTGTACGAGCTCATGGAGCTAACAGGCCTCGGGTTCAGCACAGCTTACGATGATCTTGAGAGGATGACTCCTAAAGCTGAGTCTGTTCTACATGTTATCGCGTCACTAGAGAAAATGAAGAATTCCAGTAATTAAGGCTCTAATTACCGGAAACAAAGTAAATAGAATCATATAGTTACGCGTTGTCCGGTGTTGTTCGTTGTGTTGTACTGGTTGTGTCGTGAAGTAACACGTAGCAACCAAGGGTAAGTAGAATGCAAACACAATCCGAAGTATCCGTACCAAATCGTAAAATCAAACGCACACATGACTTCTGCGCGGAGTATGGCGTCACCCCAATTACTATCTGGCGGTGGGTAAAATCTGGACGCCTTCCTAAACCTCTAAAATTGAATGGCCGCAATGTCTGGCCATCTGACGTAGAACCTAAGTTCGATTCCCAGTAGTTAATAAAAAACGCCTCGTAAGCGATCAGACCGACGAGGACGTTTTAAGGATGTGCGTGATGATTATAAATCCTAACCTTCAAAGAAAAAAATTGCCGCCATATGGCAAGACTACCAAGCCGGAAAACAACGCAATTCGAGTGTTGTACGGTTGGCCACAAGATGGTTACGAAGTTGAGCAATCAATAGTGTTACCTGTTGGTGAAGACCCTGGGCAGTATCGCTGGCCGGTAAAAAATCTCGATGTAACTTTTTCCGCCAATGTCTTTACAGGGCCGATAATCCCCACTGATATCGCCCTCAGTCTTTCAGAATTACTAATCCGTGATGGCGCTAAATCCATAGTGATCCTTGGCACAAAAATTAAACCTGATGGAGGTATATCAGGGGGGCACTTTTGGCCTAGTGAGTTGATAGAACAGGCGACGGATCATGCAGACTGAAACTCTTCCCGAGGTGCTTCCTCTACCGAAAATAGACAAAGTGTTGGACAAATTAGGAGGGTTTATTGTGACGAAAGAAGAGGCTGCTTTGCTAGCTGATCCGGAGTTCATTATTGATGGTTTGATTGTATCGGGGCATCTCATCGTTGTTGCCGCAACACCAAACGCGGGTAAGACCACAATATTCTTTCACTTGTCTGGAGAGATGGTTGGTGAAGGCTACAAGGTCGTTTATGTCAACGCGGATACCTCGGCGGGTGATGCTAAACAATATGTGTTTAAAGCCGATGAATGGGGGATAACGCTACTCTTGCCAGATATGAAGATAGGCTCATCAATGGATGATGTGGTGGTGAGCATCAAGGAGATGAATAACGAGATTGAAGATTTATCTGGTTATGTCTTTGTATTCGATACGTTGAAGAAGATGGTCGATGTTATTCATAAGTCAGCGGCTAAAGGCTTGTTCAGGCTGCTAAGAAGCATGACGGCAAAAGGGGCAACTATCATTCTCCTGGCTCATACGAACAAATACGACGACTCAGATGGAAAGCCAATTTTTGAGGGCACTGGCGACATTAAAAGCGATGCTGATGAACTGTTGTATTTAATCCCTGAGAAGCATTCAGATGGAAGTATGACGGTGTCTGTTGAGCCGGATAAGACGCGCGCACCTATT
>Ga0129324_10000030_pt1 | contig 103892 bp, 99 predicted proteins | sample CPBDNA_7_FD_96879 | JGI IMG/M metagenome (GOLD analysis project Ga0129324, IMG submission 96879) | Freshwater to marine salinity gradient microbial communities from Chesapeake Bay, USA - CPBay_Spr_15_0.2_DNA | ecosystem: Environmental > Aquatic > Marine > Coastal | place: USA: Chesapeake Bay... | reverse complement strand
TGGCGAGTTAAAGGAAGATCAGGAAAAATACTTATAGAAGTTGGTGAAAACACTGGGGACAACTTTGAAAATCTCCTCGAAAAGAAAATTTAACGATTTTTATTCCTACTAGTGAGGTCTACGTGATCTGCACCCGTCTTTGCTTGCACTCTATTCTATACGTACTAGCACTTCCTTCTTCTCATAGCTCGGCAATATTGCCAAGGGAACAGGAACCCTATAACCCAAAGAGCTGTGTTGCCTAAAGTGATTATATTCCTTTCACCAGCTCTCAATTTAAACTTGAGCCCCTTTCAATGTGTAAAAAACCTCTCCATTTAAAAACTCATCCCTCATTCTTCCATTAAATGATTCACAGTAACCATTCTCCCAAGGGGAGCCTAGTTCGATATATAAGGAAATATGTTCTCATAGCGCTTATTCTTAACCAACTGCTGTAAACTTAAAACGAAGAAGATATGGGAGGACGCTATGAATGGATTGATTCGAAAAAGGGACAAAGGTAAGACCGATTGTTTTCACCGCTACCTGTTTGCGATTTTCCTTTTTATAGCACAAAGCATATCTTTTTCTAAAGGAGCAGAAAACGCTCCGCTTGTTTATAAATCTAAAATCAAAAACATCCCCATCAAACAAGTGATTGTCTGGTCAGATGATGAAAATGAAATTAAAAACCCTGTCGTGAAGTTTTATGGTCAAAAAACAAACTGTGATGACTACAAAACAAAACCACTTGTTATGGCCGAACTCAATAATAAATACAAACAAGAAGGAAAAACATATTTTTCCTCTGATGGCTGGGACAACAATGCCTTGGAAGGCTACTTTCCGGTTAGCATTAGAGGTGAGATGAAGGTGAAAAGCTTTAAAGCAAAAACTCTCCACGCCTATGTAAAATTCAAATCTCAAAAGTGCTACGTCAAAGCATTGGTTGAAAACAAATGCCCTAAAAACGGCATCTACAACAGCGATTTTAAAAACTGCACTGTTGATTGCAACATCACATTAGAAGGATCTTTTCAAACACATATTTGTGTTAATCTTTGGTAGGAAAGTTGCATTGACTACATCTTTCTAAGTTGGATTTGTAAGTAAGCTTCTTACATTTGTCACATTATTGGTCCTGTATGCGCGAGGGATGACCACCAGAGACATTCAGGGTGCGATCAAAGAGCTTTATAACGGAGCTGACATCTCTCACTCTGTAATTACCAATGTCACCGATGCCGTAATCGAAGAGGTCACTGCTTGGAAAAATAGCCCCTTGGAAGCGATCTATCTTGCAATGGGAGTGACCTGCGACGGACATAAAGACCTTCTTCGCCTTTGGATCTCGGAAAAAAGGAGCAAAGTTCTGGCTAGGCGTCCTCACCGACCTTCAGCAACGGGGCGTGAAGGATATCTTTATTGTATGCGTGGACGGCCTGACTGGCTTTCCAGACGCAACCTCAGCAGCCTTTCCCAACAAGGTGTAATGGGGAAAGTTTTGGTTAATTTTTTTTGGAATTTGGGATGGATTTATTAAACTATAGTGGGAATCAAAAATAGCCGATAAGCAACAATGGTTGAATTAAGATTTATCTCCTTTTTCTTTGTTTTTCTTAACTTTTCCCTTTGGGCAGATGAGGTCCTTATTCGTAAGGTATTGGAACTTCCCTCTCAAGCTAATGAGGAAATTCAGGAGGCAACAATCCCCAAGGAAAATTGTCCGGAAGCCCCCCAAAAAGTAGGATTCACAAAGCACTGCTACGACACCGCAAACGGCAGTCGAATAATAGATTTCACCAAGATAGCAAACCTAAAATTTAGCGATGAAACTATTCTTTTTGAAAACTCTGGCAAAGTGCTCTTAAAAGATGCCCGTGGAAATATTTTTTCGGTAGTTCCTATTCACATGAGGATAAATTCACTTCAAGAAAAGACGCTAAAATCAAAAAAGAAAAATCGCCTAAGCTTGATATTTCCGACACTTGTAGGTCTTTCAGGTAGGCCATTAGAAATAGACTTTTCTTTTAGAGTAAATGCTAGCTGTACCATGGCTGAGGATAATAGCTCCAATAAAACTCTGTGTGCAACTAATGATGTCAATGGCCTTGTTCTTAACTTTCTTGATGTTAAAAAGGATGAGGAACTTCTACTAGAATCTCTTGTCAATCATGCTGGCCTTGGAAAAAGGTTTTTTAGTTCATTACTCTCTAGCGATACTTTCACACTGCATAGTGAAGGAGTATGGGACGAGTTTGGAAACAAAAAGGGAGCTAAGAATACCTATAATGGCTACCAATTAGACTGGGACCTCTCTAACAATCCCCTCTTTATTTCCGATTTTTCCTATTGCTCAGATATTGCAGGATACCAGACATTCTTTTCAAAGCTCAAGTAGAGGCAGCTTTCTTATTGCTTATTGGAGATACTCCAAGGTCTACTGCAGTTTTCGCAGGTTTTAGTCGGTGACGAAATTTCGTCAAATCCCTGTCGGTTTTATAGAAAAACCGATAATTATAAATTACTAAACATAAGAATATATTCGAGCCATTTTTATAAGTAGGTATTTTAATATTAGCCTTCTGAAATTTAAAAGCGGCTCATCACCATCAGTTACTGCAAAAGCTAGATAAGGAAGAAATGTGTGCTGGATGTCTTCTCAGCAGGACTCTCCTTTGACTCTGTTGCCTATAAAGGCTCGCGCGGAGCAAGAGCATTTGCCACGTTAGCGACTGAAAGTGGCGCTGGTATAAAGGGATCGTGGTTTGCCTTTTGCCCTAAGAAGAAGATGGAATTTAACACTTATATTAGGTTAAGATTTTGTTTGTAACCCCCATTTCAAGTAGACACTTTCCTAACTAAGGGAAAGTACATGACAAGATCACGTAGAGTTTTCAGTAAAGAGAAAAAAGCAATGATTCTAAACGAGTTTTTTCGTAATAAATGTTCCATGATCGAAATCGGGAAAAAGTATGATGTCGATCCTGTGACACTCGCAAGATGGAAAAGAAATATGTCAGATAAAGACCCAGGAATGAATCATTCACAAGTTAAACTCCTTGCTGAACTTCAACAAGAAAAAGAGCAGAACAAACTTCTTAGAAAGCTTGTCGCCGACCTTTCTATCGACAAAGAAATCCTTAACGAGGCACTAGATATTTACAAAAAAAAGTCGGAAGAATTGACGTCCAAGTCGCAAAAGAAATCAAAGAAATAGGTCACTACAAAACGACACAAATCTGTAGAAGCCTGAGTGTTTCTAGGGCATCAGTCTATAAAGCTGCGAAGGAAGAAAATATGGGAAGATACAAGAAAGTGTCTGACGATGAGTTATTAATTGAAATTAGAAGACTTAAAAATGAAAGACCAACTTACGGTTACAAAAGAGTCACCGCGATGTTGAACCGAGAAAGAGTTGGAGAAGGTCTTAAAAGGCTCAATAAGAAGCGAATCTATAGGATTATGGATATGCACGACCTTCTTCAGAAGAAATATCCAAAGCGAAAAACGCATGAAGGCACAGGAAAAGTAATGACCCTGCACTCGAATACACGATGGTGTTCTGATGCTTTTGAACTTCAGTGTTTTAATGGCGAAAAGGTTTACGTTGCGTTTTCTTTAGACTGTAGAGATCGGGAGGCTATAAGCTTTGTAGCAAGGGAACGAAATTTAGCCGCTGAGGATATTAGATCCCTGATGTACCATTCAGTTATCAAAAGGTTTGGAGATGCTAAGACAGAAAACAAAATCCAGTGGCTTACAGATCGAGGAACAATTTATAGAGCAACTATCACAAGGCAAGCGGCAAATGAGCTAGGGCTTTTGACTTGTTATACGGCACCCTACAGTCCATCTTCAAATGGTATGGCCGAGGCCTTTGTTCATACAATCAAAAGGGATTATGCCTACCTTGCGGACCTAAAAGACGCGAAGACAACGATGAAATTATTGCCAGAATGGTTTGATGATTATAACAAGATTGCTCCTCACTCAGCATTGAATATGTTGAGTCCTGAGGAGTTTCGTATGACTAACTAAAAGTGTCTACTGAATCGGGGTCCAAAGCAATTTCTTGATTTTGGAGACGCCAACAAAAGATCTGAATTTAGTGGAGTCACCCAGGAAGTTGTTCTTCCTTCTTTTGGGCTTGAAGGAAGAAAGCAAATTAAACTTTTTAAACGCTACTTTGAAATTCCGCTAGATGTAGAACTTAGAAATGAACTTGGAATGATTGCCAATGATTCACTCAGCTTTCTTATCAGTAAAAAGTATTGGAATGCAAAAGTCATGAGTGGACTGCGCTACTTTGCTTGGAGAAAAGGAAAAAGAGACATCACTGTTATGGGAAAATTAGGGCCTCTCATTCCCATAACAAGCAATGGTGAAAGAACAAGTATTGGTCTAATTTATGGCCTAAGTACAGAGTATTATCAAAAGTTAGGAAAACGCGCGTCCCTTCGCACTGATCTATATTATGATGTCTACAATCAAGACTACGGCAACCTCGAAATGTCTCGCAGAGAACTAGGAATCAGGGCAAATATTGTTTTTAGGATTTAAGTAGAAATGCTTCCCGGTTTGTCTTTCGGACTATTCGAAACAGAGCGCTCACCTTGAGAGCTGTGTCTCTTCTTAATCACATATAACTCCGGGTTCCTTGATTTTTTAATTTGGGGTTTCAAGCGAAGACCTTCCCATTAAGTGGTTTAATCGGGAACAAAATAGAGCGTCGCTTTGCTCACGTGATTTGCTCTAGAATGGAGCTGCGCACTTGTCACTTAAATGCGCCCGGCGGGCATTTGTGCTCGCGGCGCTTGTGCTCGTTTTGTGCTCGCTTTAGATTTAATTAAAATTTTCTTAGTAAAAACAGCAAGTTAGAGATGCATCCGGCAGTTCAATTCTGCCCAAAGCCACCACGTCTTTTTCTTTTCACGAATCAATTGCGAAATTTATGGAAATATCATTTTAATTAAGGTTCTTAAGAGATTACTCAATTGAGTATATAATTACCCATATGATGAGATGTATTTTCTCCCCTTTAATATTAATAATTTTCGCTGCAACCCTTTCGTCGTGTTCAGTGAGCGTAAGTCATCCTCAAAAAGGAAGTAGCGTATTTGATTCTCATAGACCTACCGAGAACATGTCCAAAGCTTTAGCAGATGATTTGAAAATTTGTCGGCACTGGGTAGAAGAACAACTTATTAAAAGCGGTCTAAGGATATATCGTAATCAGAATGCTTCGATAAAAGAGTGCCTAAGAAGAAAGGAATGGTCCTTTCATCCTTAGACTTAGACTTAGTTAAGTATCAAATTATCAGTCAAATTCTTAAAGTGACATAAAGTTTTAAGCTTAAAGCAAAGTTGGAAAGTGGAAATTAAGAAGAAAGTGATCCTTTGCTCCATTTTCGAGTGGCCATGCTTCTTCATCACCATTATGCCTTTTTAATAAAACCCACTCATCTGTGTGAATGATTACTTGGCAGGGTAGGTCTCTACTATCAATCCACAAATAAGACTTTGATAAAGCAGACATTGCAAGCTTGTTGAGATCAGTCATTGATGCTCCTTAAATGATAGGTTTGGGTGATGAAAAATTTAGTTTTGGAATTCAAATTTGATTGATTTTAAGAAGGCCTTAGGATCATGGCCTTCTTGCTATTCTTTAAGCAAAGAGCTGGCCAAAAATGAGCACTTGATTTCAAGCTGATAGAGAGTAGAACCTGTCGAAATACTAACATGTGACAAAAGAGTAGACGATTCCCCGTCCGCTAAATTAGCGAATTAAGGAATCAATTGTTTGAATAAGAATTATATCTGCAAGGATGGTGCCTAAAGGCTTAAATTAAAGGCCAATGTTTTTCTTTAAGAACTTCAAGAAAGACCTTTAGGACCTTTAGGAAGACTTAAAGAATAACGAACTAAATAAAGAGATATAGCGCAGCCTAAAAAGGTATTACAGTTAAAATTCTAGGCTGCGTATACTTTGATTTTATCATTATAGCAGACTAACTATACCGTAGAAGAAATAATGAGGGCCAATCCTAACTTTCCCCTAGAACTTCCCTAACGCTATCAATCTTATCTTGCATGGTCTGATTTCTGTCGGTGCGGGTACCTAAACGCATAGAACTCGTGATTCGAGGGGCACCCATTTCATGAATTTCTTCGTGACATTTTTTGACAGCTGCCATGACTTCATCCCACTCGCCTTCGACATTAGTTCCATAAGAGTGCATGGCATAGCTAAGTTTAGCTTCCTTAAATATGTCCTGGCACTTTGCCACATATTTTGAAACAGAGGTTCCAACCCCAACAGGGACAATGCAGATATCGATCATGACTTTCATAGTTTCCCTTCTTTTGATTAATTAAATGGAATTATAACAATTGAGGAGTTGAAACAAAACCTCATATTCAATTCATGAACAGGGTTTCGACGGACTCTTCAGTGTCCTTGATATATATTTCTTTTACTTTTTTACTGGCATACCCATTTACGAGTTTCCCATTGATATTAATAACAATACTTGTCTCAATTATTAAGATTAGCCCAAGGTACTCCATTTCTTCGCTGATTACCTTATGGCGAGACTTTGGCCGCATAAAAAAACCTCCATATTGTTGGCGACAATCCAAGCATTATGACACACCCAAATATCGAGGCCGGTACAACTTGAATCTTTACATCACCATCCCACTTTATGATTTCTTGTTGATAATTACCCATAATCTCTACTTTAAACTTTGTGTTATTGAGATTAACCATTGAGTACTGTAAAGCATATATTAAGCCTATCAACTCTCCAGTATCACTAGGGTCATCAAGACCAATTTCTAAAAGAATTCGACCTGACTTGAGTTTAAAACTTGAGATGACTCGCTTAAGGAATTTTAAAAATCTTTCTCGAAAAAACTTATTTTTAATAAGGCCCAAGGGGAAACTAAAACCGTTTTTTTTTGTTTTTGCCTTAGCTTGATTCACCTTCTTTTTTTTAATTTGTTCTTTTTTTTTTATTTAGAGGCAGATCGATATTAACGAATCCAAAAAACAAGGAGAGACCTAACTTATAATTATGGTCGATCTTATTATCAACCTCCATAGTGAATTCTATCGGGATCATGAGCAATCCCAATAGTAATAGAGGTATGAAATATATAATCTCCATGTTTAGGAATTATCTTGATTCTCAGGCGTTAGGTTATTTTTCTCATTTGTTCTTTTGCTGATGATGTCTCCTACTGTAGATGCAAGTTTAGTCACAACGCCTCCAACAGCACCAGTGATTGGTTCTACTCTTGTGTTTCCCTTACTATCAGAAATTAATAACGCTACAGGTTTAATTCCAGCACCTGCACCGGTTCCTCCAGTTTCCCCAGTCCCTCTTTTATCATCAGTTCCTTGTGAGCCACCTGCACCAAAGCCAAAGCCCATACTTAAAAGCGGTATTACAGAATCCTCTCCTATTACAATTTTTTCTCCTACGACACTTTTTGAACTTAGTAATCTATCAACTTCCTCTAGTGAAATTTTTAATAATTTTTCTACACTTTCCATAAGTCCTCCACGGTTTCTCCTCATGTTAAATGAAACATGAAAGATTAGATTTGATATGTCTCATCTTAAGAAAGGTTTAATGTCAGAAACCAAGCGATTAACGAATGTTGGCAACTCTTTTTAAATAAAGGATTATTTAATATTCGATATGAATGAGATGGAGCCCTTTAGGTGGAGCTTTAGTGCGAACTCCGTGTATTTTCCCACTGTTTAAGGAGAGAACAAGTTCTTCTATTGATAGCTTATTTAATCCTATATCCCATAGGGCACCCATAAGATAGCGAACCATGTATTTCAAGAAACCTGTTCCTTGAATTTTTAGATAATAGATTTCTTTTTCTAGGGCCAAAAATTTTGTTTTCTCTATTGAGCACTTAAGAATATTGCGATTTAGTGATGCTGGAGCAGGGGTTGGAGAGCAAAAACTCAAGAAGTTGTGATTCCCGACAATTTTATCACATGCAATTTGCATGAGTTCTAAATTTAAATTTTCATTGAAAGAGTAAACTGTTTCAGACAACAGAGCATTTTCGCTCTCATTGATCGTAAAATAATAATGATACTCTTTAGATAATGAATCTCGATTCACATTTAGAAATTCATCAGCAAATTCACAACTCACAACCCTTATGTCATTCGGAAGTTTTGAGTTCATACCTCTGGCCAAGTTTTCAGGAGAAACTTCGCGAGGAAGAGTCACTTTTAAGACTTGTCCACTGGCATGTACACCCGCATCGGTGCGACTAGCACCAATAACCTGAAATTCTTGATCCCTCGCAATCTTGGTAAGAACCTTTTCCACATGATTTTGTATGGTTTCAGGGTATGGCGTTTGAAATTGCCAACCACGATATTGCGTACCTCTATAAGAAATCTTCAATTTATAGGTAAATTTTTGAGATTCTTCCATAGTCCCTATTCATAACACGGAAGACCGAACAATAGGGCCCGTGTATCTATATTTAGAAAATTATTCGACTTTAATGGAGTTAAAATCACTGGAGTGGTGTCGTTCTTTTAGCTGTTGATCCTCACTTCCCCATGATTTATTTACGAGCCGACCTCTTTTGACTGCTTCTCTCTTACTTATTAAATCTGCCCATCTTAGTACATTTTTATAAGAGCTAGCATCTAGAAACTCTGCAGCATCATAGAGGCTACCCTGAACGAGAGCTCCATACCATGGCCAAACAGCAATATCAGCAATACTGTACTCCTCTCCAGCAAGATAGGTTCTATTTTCCAAGTTCTTATCTAAGACATCGAGCTGCCTCTTAGTCTCCATTGTAAAGCGATCAATACAATATTCAATCTTCTCTGGTGCGTAGCTATAAAAGTGGCCAAATCCACCACCTAGATAAGGTGCGCTACCCATTTGCCAAAAAAGCCAATTCAGCACTTCTGTTCGTTTAGATAATTCTTTTGGAAGGAAGTGATTAAATTTCTCCGCAAGATAGACAAGAATAGAGCCTGATTCAAAAACCCGAATATGAGGAACTTGTGATCGGTCCACCAGTGCAGGAATTTTAGAATTAGGATTAATTTCGACAAAACCGCTAGAGAATTGATCCCCTTCGCCAATATTAATAAGATAAGCATCATACTCTGCTTCTTTGATTCCAAGCTCTAAGAGCTCCTCAAGCATGACCGTAACCTTGACTCCATTTGGTGTTGCTAGTGAATATAATTGAAACGGGTTTTTACCGACAGTTAACTCTTTATTATGAGTTGCTCCCGAGACGGGCCGATTAATATTGGCAAATTGTCCACCATTCTTATTTTCATATTTCCAAACTTTTTGAGGAGTGTAGGTGTTATCCATTAAAGAAATCCTTTTTATATTATTAAGTATTTAAGACTTAATTACTCTGGGTTTAATTTCTAAACACTGTAGATAGAGTTACTTTCCTTGGATAGGTCTGATCTCAATTAACATTTCATTTCTACGTAAAAAAGGAAGAGTCCAAGGTGGATTATAACCTGCAAACATAGGTTTAGAGGTGATCTCGTAATCTTTATTTTCATTTATCCATTTTGTAAGTTCTCTGCCTTTTTCGGTATTTTTAGCTTCACCCCAAAATCCTGAAAAAGTAAGTGCGGCAACAAATCTTTCCTCTACCACTTCAATTAAAATTCTTTCATCAATAGGCTCTGGAAGAGTTTCAAGATTAAATTGAGAAGGCATACTAAAGGTCATTACCCATGAATTATTCGCCACATTTGTAGAACTTTCATCCTTTGATATTACGACAGGAGATGTCATTGAAATTTTTTCACTACCCGGCCCTTGTACGACAGGAGATGTCATTGCTATTTTTTGCTTTGATTTATTTTTCCCAAAAATATAGCCCGCGAGAATACGAAAACCCTTACTTTGTGCATCCTTAAAATCTCCTTTGATAATAGTCTTAGCAACAATATAAGAGTCATATTTACGAATTTCTTTATTCTCCGCCTTAACTAGAATTTGGTACTTGGGTTGCTCCTCGCCCCCGACTCCAAATAAAGAACAACTGGTTGTAAGAATACCCATTAAACTACCTATGATAAAATTCTTCATGCTCACCTTCATTTTGTCGTAAACCAAAAATTTCATAAAGATTTAAAGCCCACAAAACGGGCCCTTTGATAACGAAATTATCGGATATATTACAATCAGTGGCCACTGCGTAAATTCATCTGTGTCTAAGGTTTTAATTGGGGGGGGGGGGGTCGATATCTAAAAAGGAGTTGAATATTTTCTTAGGACTTGTCGTCTACAACATTTGTAGTTTTCGTTGGTTTAGGGCCACGCAATTTAATGACGAGACCGTTGAGGAAGTTACGAAGAAACTGATCTCCACATTCCATATACTTTTCATGATCTTCTTTCCTAAAAAGAGCTGAAAGCTCAGATTTAGAAATCTCGAAATCGACTAATTTCAAAACCTCAATAATATCGTCATCTTTAAATGAGAGAGCAACGCGAAGCTTTTTTAAGATATCATTATTTGTAAGGGCCAAGAGAACCTTCTAGGTAAAAAATTAAACAGAACACTTTGCACTTGATAAATTTACTGGAAATTTATCAAATACAAAGTTACTAAACTGAAAACAATAATCAAAAATATCGATTATTTCTTATCTTTTTTCTCGTCTTTAATTTTTTTCTTTTCTTTAATCGTTAGTTTTTTCTTTTCTTTATTTTTAACTTTGTCTTTATTATCTTTATTTCCCTTACCCACTTTTTTCTCCTTGGCCTAAAAGAATTATAATTACACGTAATTTAGCCTTAATTTACCATTAAAAAGATTATAAGGTACCATTTTTGTTAATTAATGATAATAGTTACTAAATTAACGAGTTAGACTTAAAAGTGGATTTTATGAAGAAAACATTCCAACTAAAAGCAGATAATAAGGCCGACGAGAGGCAAGTAGACTCAATTAAGCACGAAATTAAGAAATATATCGCTAGAGAGAGAAGAAAGAAGTTACCTGAAGGTGTGGATTTCTGGGACTTTGACTGCAATATTGGCGAAAATGAGCAAGACTCGGAGGCCATACATATTTCCAAAATAAATTCAAAAATTTCAGAATTGTCTCTAGAAAAGAAAGAATCATTCTATCTTGAAATCTTGGCCAAAGCGGGACATAGAGCAAAGAAATAGAATGGAAAAAATCGCCATTTTTGTAGACGTTCAAAATATTTATTACACTGTACGAGATGGGTTAAAAGGCCAGTTTGATTACAATGCGTTCTGGGCAAAAGTAACTGGATCAGACACAGAGGTAGTTGCCGCATACGCCTACGCCATTAATCGTAATGATCAAAAACAGATTCAATTCCAAAATATACTTCGAGGCATTGGTTTTAAAGTTAAACTAAAACCTTATATATCCCGTAACGATGGCTCTTCAAAAGGCGATTGGGATGTCGGGATAACCATAGACATGCTTGAAGTCGCTCCTAGTGTCGACAGATTAATTCTTCTTAGTGGAGATGGAGACTTTGATCTTCTCGTTAATAACCTTATTTCAAAAAACAAGCGAGTCGATGTCTTTGGCGTTCCTCAGCTCACGGCAGACTCTCTTATGAAGTCTGCGACAAACTTTATCCCAATAGATCAGTCCCTCTTATTACCAAGCAAGGGTAAGGTTTAAGATTATTTTTGTAAATTTAAGTCGAGTAACCGTTTTGAGATCAGATCCTTTAAAAGAACACTACCTTTCGTACCTAGATGATCATCATCATAGTATAAGCTTTCACTCTCAAGTGAATATGGACTACATGTCTTCTTATTACAGAAAATGTCCATTGGATCAAGGAAGCTGCCCCCCTCTTTCTCAACAAAAACATCAAACCTTTTGGTACGCGCCAGTTTTTCTTCGACGTCTTCTTCCCAGTGAATTTTATGACCAAGAACCTGCGCCTTATTGGCAAAGATCAAAGGGTGAACTTTAAATGCTGGAACCTGTTTTAAAAAGATGAATTGTTTTGGATTGGCCTTAAAAACAAGATTTCTTAAAGAGTCTGTTAACACCTTAAAGGACGAATCCTTGTTTTCGACAAAGGGAGCATTACGGCCAAGAAAGCGTTCAGGCATAAAGGTTCTTTCATAATCAAGACGTTCGTTAAAATAGATGTCATAGCGGAAAACCAAAAATGTTTGAATCTTATTTTTGGTAATAAAACTTAAGACTTCATCATTATGTTTAAGGCATTTATCGTTAAATAAATCAGTTTGTCCTATTAGAATAACTTTTGGGAGTGGAGGACAGCCCTCTTTTATTGAAAAACCAAAATTTAAACCAAGCTCCTTTGCGCTCTCAATAAACCCCAGGAGGTTGGCCTGAGCATGGCTATCACCCCATACAAAGAAGTTAATACTTGGATCATCAATATTATTAGAAATTGTGCATATATTATCTTGCCAATTTTTACATACGCTCTGTGGGTTATATAACGTTGTGGTTTCTTTAAAGTCTCTAAAGTCTTCAGAAAAGCGCTCTTTAATACCATTATTTTTAATTAGATAAAGTCCCGCCCCTAAATAGAACAAGCTACTAACGACAAAGATGAGAAAAATTTTCTTATTTGTCCAAAATGCCAAGTTTCTCCTTACTGGCTCTTCAATCAAGTAATACGAAATAACAGAGAAAACAAAGCTCAATAGAATGACAAATAAATTCTGAGACCAGCTAGGATGATGGAGCACACTAAAACGCAACCCCACTAAAGCAACCCAATGCCATAGGTAAAAAGAGTAAGAGACCTTTCCAATAAACAACACCGGCCTAAGGGTAAAGACTCTCTTTACAGAATTATAAGGTAGGAGAATAAAGAGCGCTGCCCCAGATACAGGAAGCATTGCCATAGACCCCGGAAAAACGGTTGTCTTATCAAAGGTAAACATGGGGATAACCATAAGGCCTATGGACAAAAACGTGAGAGCTAAAGATGTAGGCCCATTAGAAGACACCTTCCTTTCTCTTAAGTAAAAGGCCACTAAGGAGCCAATACCTAGCTCCCAGGCCCTGGTTGGTAGTAAATAAAAACTACCACTGGGTCTTATATCAGTAAGAATAATACAAGCGACAAAGGAAGAGAGTGTTAGCAAACCGAATATAATATCTCTATGTTTTTTAAAGAAATAGGATAAAAGAATTATCGTAATAGGTAAGAATAGATAAAACTGCTCTTCAATCGATAAAGACCACGTATGCAATAGAGGAAGTAACTCTGAATTATCACTAAAATATCCAGACTGACGCCAAAAGAAGATATTGGAAGAAAAAAGCCCCAGAGAAACGAGTGATTTCCCAAAGAGAGCATAATCATGTGGTGTTAAAACGAAGGAAAAATAGATAAAGGCGAGAACAAAACAAAATAGAGAGGCCGGAAAAATTCTTCTGATTCTTTTAATCCAAAAGTTTTTATAGCTAAATCTATTAAGACCAATATCCTTATCGATAATAGTCGTTATCAAAAACCCACTAATAACAAAAAAGATATCAACACCAATAAATCCACCAGAGAGTGCTGAAACTCCCCCATGAAATAAAACGACTCCTAAAACGGCTAGAGCACGCAATCCATCAATGTCAGCTCTATATTGCAAACAATATCCTTCTTATATTTTTGTACTTTTATTTTATTTCAGATTCAGATTCAGATAAAGGTAATTAGGTATAGGTCAGCTGTACCAAACTGTTTCGCTCAACCTTTCCACGACTCTTTGACCCATTAGGTGGCAAAGAGTGTAACCATTTTTATAGAAACCATTAACGACAATATGATTATCATTTTGTAAGAAAACAAAGGGCATACGCTTGGGGCCTTTCACTCTCGTACCAGTTTTGAGAGAGGCCTCCTCGACTTTCATAGAGGCTCCAAATTCTGGAAATACTTCTAAAAAGCTTTCTCTTTGTCTTAGGAGCTGTTCTGTCCTTGGCGCTAAAATGCTGTCCTTCTCAGTACTTCCACCAAGAATTAAACTCGACTCATCTTTATTATAAATAAGATTATGGCCATTAACTGTATAAACTATATTTTCTTCAACTGGGAAGGCCTCAACATTCTCCCAAACCCAATAGTGACCTGGTACCTTTTTCACAGGCCTTAGATCATCTGGGAATAATGACCCACGAGCATCGACCACTTTATCAAAGTGATAAGTATCCCTAAGCCCGATCGCCTCGTTACTCAGTATATCGACGATGTAATCATCATAGGAAGTAACACCTTTATGAGTGGAAAGTTTTTCAAACCACCAACTGAGAAAAATGTCAGTGTTAAAGGCATAGGCCTCTTCAAAGAAACACAAATAATCTCTGTTAAAAAAGGAATGCTTTTCTAGTTGGCCAAAACGATTCTCCAGCTTATCAGCATCATCCCTTACGACGTGATAACGCAAAACCTTTGTTACTCCTGCTGGTTTAAAGCTTTCAATAAAGTCTTTTGTTTGGAAAAAAGCACTATAGAGATCGTCTCCCAATGGAGATAAACCTTCTTTGATTCCATGAAGAGCGACAACTGCCGTCGAGTTTCGAGAACAGTTAGGCCAGCCTTCATCACCGATCGCTGGACCAATCCAGTCAATCTCTACAGTTTCATATTTTAATTGAAGGGACTCAATCACACCCATGGCGGCGAGACCCTTACCAATTACAGCTATTTTCAACAAGATTCCTTTAAAAGTAACAAGTTAGGGTGACATTTATCATTTTAAATCAAAGGAAGCAATGCGAAACTGCTTGGCACCCAATGGATTATTTTTTAGAATCATTCTTCACACTAATCCAAGACACTCGCGGAGAATTTAATGACCGATTTTGTCATCGAGGCAGACGCTGCCAGGTACGCCACTCTTAAAACCAATATCAGTCCCAAGCAAGTAGCGGCCACACTACTCCTTCTTTTAAAAGAAGATTGTACCGTGCCCTTTATCACTCGTTACCGTAAAGAGATGACAGGTGGTCTCGACGAAGAAGAAATAAGGGCCATTCACTCCGCTTATGAAGAGTATATTGAAAGAGAAAAGAGAAGGGCCTATATCCTTGAGACATTAGAGAAAATGGAAGTCCTTACTCCTGAGCTCAAAAAGCAAGTAATGTCTGCCGAAACACTCAATCTATTAGAAGATATATATGCACCTTATAAGTCCAAGAAGAAAACGAAAGGTCAACTAGCACAAGAGGCCGGTCTCGATAAACTGGCCACCCTAATTGTTAATGACGAAAAGTCATTAGAAGAACTTGAAAAAGACGCGAAGAGCTTTCTTAATCCAGACAAGAAGTTTACAAATTGGGAAGAGTGTCTAAAAGGAGCTCAATCCATTCTCATGGAAACATATGCTCATGATATAGAAATTAAAGAGACCTTAAGAAAAGATTATTGGCGGGAAGCAAAGCTTGTGTCCTCAAAACGCAAAGACGCTGAAAAACTAAAAGACTGGGAAAAATTCAAAGATTACTTTGAGTTTGCACAACCTATTAGTGAATTAACCAATCCTAAAGCTGCTCACCGTTTCTTAGCAGTACGTAGGGGCATGACACTTAAAATATTAAAAGTAGAAGTAGAATACCCAATAGAAGCAGTGATGGGCCTAATTGAAAAAGGCCACTTTCAAGGAGTTCAAAAGAATAAGGACTTCCTTCAAAAAACTGCACAAAAAGCAGCTGCGACTGCCATTCAACCATCCTTAGACTTAGAAGTTAAAACAGAGCTCAAGAAAGTCTCTGATGAATCGGCCATTGATGTATTTAACATCAATTTAAAAAACCTTCTCCTACAACCCTACTTAGGCGCCAAGACCGTTCTTGCACTAGATCCTGGAGTAAGAACTGGCTGTAAAACTGTTGTCGTTGATAACACAGGCAAGCTACTTTTTGATGCTGTCGTGTATCCTCACGAACCACAAAAAGATATAAAGGGTTCTCAAACAGTATTAGAGCGCCTTATTGATCATTTTAATGTCGAATATATTGCCGTTGGAAATGGAACATATGGCAGAGAGACTCTCTACTTCATTGAAGAGTACATCACGGCCGTAAAAGACGGAAAAGTTAAGGCAACGCTCGTTAATGAAAGTGGTGCCAGTATATATTCTGCTTCACCAATTGCTAAGAAAGAGTTTCCAGATAAAGATGCAACAGTAAGAGGCGCAGTAAGTATTGCAAGAAGATTTCAGGATCCCTTGGCCGAACTTGTAAAGATTGATCCTAAATCAATTGGAGTTGGTCAATATCAGCACGATGTAAATCAAAGTAGACTTAAAAAAAGCTTAACAGGCGTAGTTGAAGATTGTGTGAACTTTGTAGGCGTTGACCTAAACACAGCATCAGCTCCCCTACTAAGTTATGTATCTGGGATAGGTGCAACACTCGCTGGCAATATCGTAAAAAAACGTGAAGAACTAGGTGGCTTTAAAGAAAGAGCAGAGCTTCTTAACGTTAGCCGCTTTAGTCAGAAAATTTTTGAACAGTCTGGTGGATTTTTAAGAATTTATGGTGGTAAGCACCCACTCGACGCGACTTTCATTCACCCTGAGCGCTACGGAGTACTAGAAGATTGGGTAAAGAAGAATGGTCACAAACTTGAAGAATTATTAAAAGACGAAAACCTCATTTCCAAATTAGAAAATGATAGTGCCCTAAAAGACAAAATTGGTGAGTTCACCCACCTCGATATTGTCAAAGCATTAAAGTCTCCCTCCCAAGATCCAAGAACTGAGTTTAAATCTACTGAGTTCAAAAAAGGCGTGAGAAAGATGAGTGACCTGGTACCAGGTCAGTGGTACACGGGCATCGTAACCAATATTACTCAATTCGGTGCCTTTGTTGATGTAGGCATAAAAGAAAATGGTCTGGTCCATGTTTCACAAATGGCCGATCACTTTGTCAGCAATGCCTTAGAGGTTTTAAAAGTTGGCGAAGAAGTTAAGGCGCGAGTAATCGAAGTTGACCATGACAGAGGACGCATCTCTCTCTCTCTTAAAACTGGTGGGTCTACTGGCAAAACATCTAATGAACGCCCAGCGAGAGGACACTCAAAACCTAACCAACAGAAAGTAAATATTCCAAAGAATGAAGGCCCTCTTAAAAATAATGCCTTTGCTGGATTAAAGAACTTCAAGGTTAAGTAGCAGTAACTAAGAGCCTAAACTCCTAATGTAGGTAAGATAATTAATATCTTTTCTAAAGGATTTTAGGCTTTGCCAGGCAAAAATCAGACTAATACTAAAGGGAATAGAAAAACTAAGAAAAACCCCAATACCAGTTATCTTAACGGGTATTTTTCGATCAACAAAAACATCAGGCATAATATTAGGACCAAAGTGATCCAACAGACCTAAGAACAGTAGGCCAAAAAAGATACCAAGCCCAACACTAAAAAAGGTCAGACAAAATAAAAAGATTTTTGAACTTTGAAATAGACTGCGCTCAGAAGTACCCATTACCCAAAAACTAGCAAGATCTCCCTTTGTTTTACTAAAGAATATTAATAAACCGGAAGTGATGGCCAAGGAGACTAGCAAGGTCATTGCAGAAAATAAAAAGACAAAGACAGCTGTTTCAAGGCTTAATGCCCAGACTAAGGTAGCGTGAACATCTTCCCAACGCTGAAAATGCCAGCCCTTAGGCGCATGTTTTTCGGCGATAGTATTTAAGACTTCTTGATCATAATCATTATAAAGACGAATTTTATTAACGACCTTTTTTCCTACTATCGCTTGAATTCGAAGTAACCGGGCCCACCCATGGAAATCATCTATTTCAGGTACTTCTGTATTAACAAGATAGTCTACATATAAAGAAGCTAGCCTCGGTACATTTCCAATGAGGTTATCAAGATGTCCCGGAGAAAGAAGGCGCACAAGATCCCCAACGGTGCTGTTAATTTTAATCGCCAAAGAGCGAGGTAGAACCAAATCTTCAAAGGTCTTCCCTTCAAGGAAGTCCGGTAATTCACCTTGAGGATCAAGTCCGTGAACAATCATAGGAGCATAGTATTGACCGTATTTTACCAGTAGTTCAACTTCCAACTCTTTAATCGGCCTTACACCGACCTTTGATAGCTCAGAAACAAAACCCAATATTTCTTCTTCGGAAGTATTAGGAAATTCAAAAACCCCAGTACCAACAACGGCCTTTGAGCGACCGATAAGTTTTCCTTGAAGTCCACCCATTGTAGATTGAAGAACAAGTAGAGCGAAACTAGAAATGATTAGTCCAAATATGGCGATAAAGAGCAAACGCTGACGAGTTTTAGCATGGAAAAGGTAACCAAAGAAATAGCGAATAAAAGGCCAGTTCAACAACTGGCCTTTGCAGAAATATTAGCTGAAATACTAAATATCATAGAATTTCTTTTTATTTTCAACAAGGTTCTTCAAATAAGGTGATGCTTGATAGCGATCAAAATCAACACTCTCTGAATACCTATTAATTGCTGTTAAAATCCGGTCCAAACCTTCCCCGTCTGCATAACGAAGAAGCCCACCTCGAAATGGAGGAAAACCAATACCAAAGATTAAACCCAGATCAACATCTCCAGGTCCTTCAACGAGACCTTCTTCAAGGATGATGGCCGCTTCGTTAATCATAGGGAGAACCACCCTCATTTGAATTTCACTTTCACTCATTGATTTCTTTTTAGAGGGAAAAAGACTTAGGGCCTCCTCATTTGCACCAGTTACCTTGCCGGCCTCATCATAGTCATAGAAACCTTTTGAACTTTTACGTCCTAATAGACCTTTCTCTGCCATTTTAGTTGAGAGTCCTGAAGATTTCGCTCTATCACCTAAACCATCATGAAGAATTTTTGCAACTTTAACGGCAACATCAATTCCTACTTCATCCAATAGTCTACAAGGACCCATGGGCATTCCAAAGTTAGTACATGCCTCATCAAGCTCTTTCATTGAAACACCTTCTTCAAGAAGAAAGCCGGCCTCATTGAGATAAGGCATTAAAATTCTGTTCACAAGAAATCCCGGCCCGTCTTTTACAACAACCGGTGTTTTCTTAACTTTTAGAACCCAATTATAAAGAGCTTCTACCGTTTCAGGTGCCACTTTCGAGTGAGTAATGATCTCTACTAAAGGCATCATATGAACGGGATTGAAAAAGTGAAGGCCTGCAAAACGCTCTGGTCTTTCCAGCGCCTTTGCCATCTCTTCAACACTCAAAGAAGAAGTATTAGAAGTAATCAGAGCATCAGGTCTAAGATATTTTTCCGTATCAGCAAAAACACTCTTCTTAATATTCATATCTTCAATGATCGCCTCAATAACGAGATCAACCTTTTGAAAGCCTTTAAAGTCCGTTTGACAGCTAATCGAACGCATTTTTCTTTCGAAGTCATCGGCCGAAAGACGTTTCCTTTTAAGGGCTCCACTATAATTACTAGAAGCTTGCTTAAGTCCTAACTCTAAGGCCGGAGTATTAAGGTCCTTCATAATGGGTGCCATATCATTATTACTCATCAACCAAGCAATTCCGCCTCCCATTGTTCCAGCCCCTAAACAGGACCCTCTTTCTAGTTTTGGAATCTCTCCATTGCCTTTTGGACCGGAGTACTTTTTCACTTTTTCCGTCATCCAGTAGATATGCTGAAGATTTTTACTTTGTTCAGAAACACAGAGTTCTCCGAAAGCTTGAGCCTCAGACGCAAGATAACTTGAACGCCCTTTAATCATGCCTGCTTCCATCGTATCTAATATCTTTAGAGGAGCTTGATAGAAGCCTTTTGTTTTCTTGAGAACACTCTCCCGTGCTTTTTGAAAAATAATTTTTCGACTAAAGAAATTATCCTGTGCAAAGTCAGTAAGAGAGTCTTTTAAACTAGATTTTTTAGAGCGACCTTTTAAATGCTTCTTCGCCATTTCAACGATGCGCTCTTTAGGATAAGTCTCAAATGCGAGGCCAAGTTTTTTTGCTTTACGAGCATTAACTGTTTTTCCCGTTAAAATGAGATCCAATGCCGACGGTAAACCAATTTTTTTAGGCATGCGGTATGTGCCACCAAAGCCAGGAATAAGACCAAGTTTAACTTCAGGTAATCCCATAACGGTAGACTTATCATCGCTCATCAAAATTGTTTTACAAGATAAACCAAACTCCGTACCACCACCTAAGCAGACGCCATGAATACAGGCGACAGTAGGAAAAGGGAGGTCTTCAATTTTATTGAAAATCCCTTGGCCCGCTTCTGCTCCTTGAGCACCATCTGCTTCGGTCTTCATGCCAGAGATCAAGGTAATATCAGCTCCTGCTAAAAAGCAGCGATCTTTATGCGTGAAAAAGATTGCTCCCTCAAGACCCTTCTTTTGAGCAGTCAACTCATCAGCTACAGCATCAAGGTCTCGCAAGGTATCCTCGTCCAAAACGGTCATGGACTTTTCGTTGTTATAACCAAAACCTACGTAGGCAATACCCTCTTTAATTTCAAAACTTATCTTTTTTAATTCTAAATTCGTTCCCATGGAACTCTCCTACTTCTTAAGGTTCTCGATAATGACAGCTCCACCTTGGCCACCGCCGATACAAAGACTCGCAATACCATATTTGGCCTTGCGACGGGCCAGTTCATGAGTCAACGTCACGGCCAAACGACTCCCTGTTGATCCAACAGGGTGGCCCATAGCAATTGCTCCACCATTAACATTGAGTTTTTCATCAGGAATCTCACCCCAGGCCTTATCAATTCCAAAACGACCTGCGGCCTTTTTGTCGGCCATCGCCATTTTTACGGCCAATACTTGGGCGGCAAATGCTTCATTTATTTCAACTAAATCCATTTGCTCTAGGGTCAAACCAGTTCTTCTAAAGACTCCGTCCATAGCAAGTAGCGGACCCATTCCCATTCTCTCAGGCTCTAAACCATGAAAGTGGTAATCCACAATGCGTGCAATAGGATCAAGATTATATTTCTTAAGCGTTTCTTCAGAAACTAATAACAGAGCTGAACCACCATCAGTAATAGGACAGGCGTTACCAACTGTGACTGTTCCAGATTTTTTATCAAAGTAAGGTCTAAGCTTGGCAAGCTTTTCAACGGAAGAACCTTCCCGAGGACCAACATCCTGACTTAAAAGTTTGTTTAGTTTTTTTCCTACAATGATGGGAAGGATCTCATCTGCTAGGCGTCCTTCATCACGGGCCTTTAAGGCCAGAGTATGTGAACGAACAGCGAACTCATCTTGTTGTTGACGAGTAATCCCGAATTCACGTGATAAAACTTCTGCCGTTTGCCCCATATTAAGGCCACAAAAAGGGTCAGTAAGACCTTGTTCGATAGCAACAATTGGAGAAAGGTAAGGCGGACGAAATTGGCTTAGGGCCATTAGCTTGTCCGCTACTGACTTTGATTTCATAACATTGATGAACAATGCGGTCATTTCCTCTGAGTATATAAAAGGCATCTGACTCATATTCTCAACACCACCAACAGCAATAATCTCACTGCGGCCTGAGGCAATTTTAAGAAAGCCTTGGCTTAAGGCCTCAAGTCCTGAAGCACAGTTTCTATGCACACTGTAGCCACTCGTCTTTTTATCAAGACCTGCTTCAAGAGCAATGACTCTCCCAATATTTGGATACTTTGGAGGATTACCAACGTTACCAATAATAACCTCATCAACGGCCGTATTTTCTATATTGGCCTCGTCGAGTAAATGACGAATAAGGTAACTACCAAGATAAGGAGCTGCTACATCTTTAAGCTCAGTTCCAGATTTGGCCTGGGGGGTTCTTTTGGCCCCGACAATGTAGACCGGACGACTATTCATGGATGCACTCCTTTCAAATATTTAACTGAGTTAATAATAATCTAAGGCGGCTTCTTTTCAAAGAACATGCGTGCTTTTAAAGATATATTAGGAGGATTATCTAATAAGAAACAGTTATTGGACTGTTTTAGTCAACGAAAGGGGCTTAAATAAAAAAAGGGAGTTCGAAAACTCCCTTTATTTAAGTAATATTTTGCTATGTATTAATTAGAATTTTATGACAAAACCAAGATTTAACGATGCAATATCGCTATCTTCTAAGTTGTCACCTAGAGTTCTAAGGTTCGCCTTTGCAACATCATTGAAACCGCCAAAACCAAGGTTTTGAGTACCATCAAAAGCAGAAGTGATCGCTCTTGTGTAATTAAATTCCAAGTTTAAACCTAGGTTTTCAGTAAAGGATACTTCAGCACCAATCATTCCCGATCCTGAAACATTTGAACCTGAAACTTTTGATTCTTCATTGTTTTGAGTGTTACCGAAGTTAGTACCAAAACCTTGATTAAACTGAGAATTCTCTTCGTTATACTTCATACTTGTACGGTTATAACCAAGACCCAGACCTACATAAGGACGAATCGTTGAATCTTTCGTCATAAAAAACTTACCATTAAGATTTAAGTTAATATTTTGGTAAGAAATATTGTCACCATCGTTGTAACCAAAAGAGTTAAAACCAACGAAAGAATTACGATCAGTAATATCCATTGTTGTGTAGTTAACACCAAGGCCAATACTGAAATGATCAGTAATCATATTTTCCATCGTCAAACCGGCATTAACTTTTGATTCGAATGAATCAATATTTTCACCGTTGTACTGACGAACACCAAAATAAGGAATGATCTTATTCTTAAGTTCTTTCTTCTCTTCAATAATAGGAGCAGGTGCTACGATTCTCTGAGGAGCAGCTTGTACAGTTTGAACTGAGTCCATATCGTCCATTGCTTGCATATTGCCTCTGAAAGCTTTTTGAAGTTTACCAGCAAGCTGTTTTTCTTGATTAATCCTGATATCTTCAATTTTCTTTTGAACCATTTGCTCGTTTTGGTTTTCCAGACGCTTTCTCATCTTTTCGATGCGATCTGCAGCTGTTTGCTTACGAAAGGTTCCATCAATATTGATCTGCTCAGAATTCAAGATTTCTTCGGTATCGGCCAATAGAGGATCGTCCTGTCCGAGTGCCATAGGCGTAGCGCCTATTAGGGCCATCGCGGCTAAAATTCTTAATTCTTGAGTCATAAATGTTTTCATTTGTAGTCTCCTAAACCCCTTTCCCAATGAGAAAGGTACTAACGCAAGTAGCTATAATCCATTGTGTTATAACAAAATCAGGAGAGAGTTAAAGGACTTTAGACGCTTTGTGTAGATATTACATAAGAAGGAGGCCAACTTACTAAAATTACGTACTATTTTCTTATTCTAAAGTACCGGAAAGATGGATCTGTAGTCCCTAAACTTTGAACTATTCGACTAAGCTGACACCCAAGGGTCGTATCTTCGGGAGGGCATGGATTGGCACTTGGAAGAATTCTGGTTCTTAAACCACCAAGTATTGAGAAAATTACCACGGCCATTGCAGCAACGAGGAGAATATATTCAACACTTGTCTGTCCTTCCTCTCTATTGGGGAAGTCTTTAAAAAATTCCATATAATGATTCTAAAACAAATTGAGAATTGATGAAACCAAGAAAGACACTACCAATATTTTGCTATTGGTATTTTGAAATCTCTTTTAACTCCATAAGTTGACCATAAAGCCCTAGTGGGCAACCCTTAAGTGGTCCAAAGTAGGACACATTCTTCAATTTACTTTTTAAAAATGGGCTAGAAAAATCAAAAAGCTTAACTTCACGCAACTTTGGCAAAGGGGATGTCTTAAAAGAATAGGATTGATCTAAGTAAACCTCACGGCCTGGATTGAACTTCAACTTACTAAGTGACTCTGTAACATTAGGTAACCACTCCTCCATCCCAGAAAATAGTTGGCGGTTAAGTAGATCTTGGTAGAAGCTAATCTTTGAGCCAAGTTTCTCCCGGTACAAAAATTGACCACGAATAACCCCATCGAAAACCTCTAAACGCCACATAGGCAGATCCGTTGCAAGGTGATCAGGAGAACTCCAGATAACCCAGTCACCCATTCTGCTTTTTAAACGATCATCATTATAGTGGGCTTCAAAATGAATAGATTGAAACCTCTCCCACCCATGTTTTACCTTAAGCGGTAGTCCTAGAGGCCAGGAACCTAAAAAAGAGATCTTTTGAGGATGTATAATGCCTTCAAAACTTGCTAGCTCCATCGACCAAGGCATGCCTTTGAAGAACTTCCACTCCCGAACTTGAGTTTCTTTAAAATGACCACCCTTCTCTATAAAGACCTCTGCCAACTCTTTAACAAGGAGTTGGTCTTCTAATAAGTAATGGGGACTTAATAAAGAGATAAAGAAGTGAAATAGCTCAACTTCAGAGTAAGAGCTTGCTAAACGCTTATGATAAATGGCCCTGGCAAAATATAAAAATCTCCAGGCATGGTCTTTATTTTCTTTTATGCCTTTTTTAAATAATAAAAAAGCATCCGTAATACTTTGAGGACTTTGGCCTAGAAGAAATTCTATAGTGGTGTTCTCTAAGCTCTTAAAGCGAAACCCATTAGTTCCAAGCCGCTTAGTTAGTAGGTTGTAATCATTCTCAAAGTTATCCTTTATAGAAGGGTCTTCTCCATAGAAGAAAGACTCAAAGGGAAAAAACTGAGGAAACTTGCGGTATAACTCTCTTAAGTTACTCCAAACGCCACCACCTAAACGAACACGCTTTTGTCCCCAATTAAAGTAAAAGGGTTTGTTGGTGGTGTAAGACTCTATATTTTGGAGACAAATAATATCGCGGTCAGCTCCCCATACTTTAAAGAACTCTATATCAAGCTGGGTGATACCATGATTGAAAAGGTCGCCATACTGGAGCCTTTCATCGTCTAATAACAGCACACTATTATCATGGCGTAATAATTCTATGCCATAGATGAAGCTCAAATAGCTTCTACCGACAACTGCTTTTGAATAGTTTTTTTGTAACACTAAAGCCCCATTTCCTTGTGACTAAATAGTTCAATATACTTAGACTGATTGGTCATAACCTCTACAGCACTCTTTTCGCGCGCCCCTTTATCAAGGGCAATCTTCTTACCTTTCAAGTAATAAGAATAAAGTGCGGGTAACTCTCTGACAATGTGCAAATGACGCGGACTATGGTCATCAACATAATCAAATTCTGTGGAACGTTGTACCTTGGGCCCACAGTAAATATGACTGCCGCCCCAAAAAGGCTCAAGCAAGGAGTGAACGGACCTGCCGTGGCCGCCACCAATAAAAGAATGACCAAAATAGGGATAGAGTTCGCAAAGTAAACCTGGGACCTGACACAAGATAACATTTCCCTCCCCCCTGAGACCAAATTGATTCCAATAAGCGACGTCAATGCCTAATTCGCTCCAGGAACTAACAACCTCTTCAATATTGTCCCATTCATCACCGCTTAATTTGTGAGGCGCAATTAAGACGAAAGTTTTCTTTTGAACTAAGTCCTCTAAAAATTCATCATTAAAAAGACTAAGCTCACTAGACCAAAGGCTACCGAAAATCATTCTGTCATTTAAAGAATAGGGACTCGCCTGCTCGGTAAATGTTTTTAAACAATGGGTTTTTTCAAGATGTGTTTGGAGTTTTTGCCTTTTAATTATCTGCCCGTGACGAAAGTCATGGGCGTATAACTCACCAGGCATACTACCATCAAACAACTTAAGGATTCTTTCATAATCCATAGGCCCTGAAGCAAAGACCTTGTTAAAACTAGAGATAATTAATTTATAATAAATTTTCTTAAGTTTATTTCTTTGGAAAGAAATATCTTTATTTTTAAGACTCGCAGAAAGCAAAACAAAATTATTTATTCTATGTCCAATTGAGAGAAGTTCAGGAAAGAAGTCGTAGCGTACCATAAAGAAAGTTGTGGGTACTTTTAAACTAAATATACTATTTTTTCCCCAAGGCCAAAGATTCAATAATGGGAAGGCCATGCAATCAACATTATTTTTCTCTTTTTGAATTTCTACCATCTTTTTTTCTAAGGATGGAGAAGTAAAAAGAAGAAGGATTTTTTCATTTAAACTTTTATCTTCTCCTAGTAATTGCTTTTCTATTAGGCCATTTAGAATTGGCATAACCTGTTCAAGCTCACCCTCAGAACTTACATGAAACCAAATAGAGTAATCCTCTTGAGGTAAATGGCGTGGTCCCCAATTACGCTCAAAAAGCCGTCTATCTCGTACTCTTTTATTCAAGAATACCGTAGTGGCCAAAACCATGCTGCCAAGAGTGTATCGAATGATATTAAAAAACGTCCAAACCATAACCTCCTATCCTATCAAAATCTCATGAGTTGGCCCACAAAATCACCTTTTCTAGCTCGAATTTATGGAAATTTCTGCACTTTGCCGCACAAATTTAATCAAGGTTTATGAATTATCCAACATAGTCCGAAATAACAGGAGAAGACTGAAAAAGGACATTTTTATGACATCTGAAAATGGTAAGGACCCCTTGTTAAACAAGAGACTAGACGCGTTTAAAGCGTCCCCGAATTGGGGCGAACAGACGGGACCTTTCTTCCATCTCCAACTACCAGGGGAAGCTCCCATTGGACCATTTCACGGAGTACAACTTAAAAATTTCTTTGAAGAGAATGGTCTACCAGCAGGAACAAATGTTAGGGATGCTAAAGGCATTGTTGATTGGCAAGAAATCTATCAACATCTATTCTTTCAAAGAAGAACTCCTCAACTTTTAAGCTCAGAAGAATTTCCCTCAGAAATTGAGTCAGCCTATATTCTCGTTGAGGGACAAAAGTCCGACCCATATAGCGCAAAACAGTTAAATGACCTTATAGATACCCAAGAAATACTTCTTACTGACCAAGTATCTTTTGATGATGGCGCCTCATGGAGAAAGCTCTATGAATATGAAGAATTCGATAGAAGAGATCATGAGCAAGCTGAGCTACCGGAGTCTCCAGGGTGGGATATATTCAAAGAAAGTAATACAGAGATTGAAAGTGAATTAAAAACCCCTACTGAGGCGAAACAAGAAGAAGAGGCCATAGCCGGTCTAGCATTTTTAGAAAACTTAAAGTCGGGAAAAACTGCGAAGGCCTACGATAAATTAACAAAAGAAGAGGCCTTATCAGATGAGCTTCCCCCGGACATCCCAGCAGAGATGATTCAAAACAATATAGACCCAACAAAAAGTGGGAAACCAAAGACATGGGCCTACGCCCTAGCAATTTGTCTTATGCTTACTGGAAGTGCTTATTTTCTTACGACTAGTAAAGATAGTGGCAAGAGAGCTGCTAGCTCTGCCCGAAACACTCCTAATGCGCCAAATTTAGAACCCGCCTCAAGATTTCCAGGTAAGAAAGCAAGTAATCGTCTTGGAAAAAAGGCCAATGCCTATAAATCACCGCGTTTAAGACCAAAAACAAACCCAAGAACAAGAAGGCCCGCAAGCATAACAACAACAGACTCCTTCAAAGGCAATAACCGTAGAAGAATGCAAGACGATCCCTACGAGAACTCTCAAGAAGAGCGTGGCACCTATGAGGATGAATACAAAGAAGAGTATGACTATGATCGTGGAGAAACACCCGTTCAACAGGATCCAATTCGTACGAGACGTGATAAACAAACGATAGACTCTGAAAAAGATTACTATGATGACAACCAGCAAGAAACGCTAGAAGCGGCTTATGACTCAGACCTTACTGAGGACGCGCCACAAATAGATCCCGCTGATGTCTGGGATACGAGAGAACCAGCAAACTTTGAAGACGAAATATCGGAAGATGATCTCAAATATGATGAATAACTCGATTAAAATTTAAAATTAAAGCGTGATTTTGTGTCATTGTCTGACTAAAATGTTTCCATGACACTACAAGAAATAGCAAAGAAATTTAGACCACCCGCGTTCCCAGGCTCCTACTTTCTCTCTTTTGAAGGTATTGAAGGAGCTGGCAAATCAACTCAAATAATAAAGGTTCGTGACTACCTAGAAGAAAAAGGTTTTCGCGTCTTAGTTTTAAGAGAGCCTGGTGGCACTTCATTTGGTGAAAAACTACGCCAAGCGATCTTAAACTCACAATCACCTATACACCCTGTTGCTGAGCTTCATTTATTTGCTTCGTCTAGAGCACAGCTACTTCACGAAGTAACATTAAAGGAATTAGGCGTACCAAATACGGTAATTATCTATGACCGTTATATTGATTCAACCTTGGCGTATCAAGGCTCCGCAAGAAAGCTAGGCTTTGAGGCCGTACTACAGTCACACTCGTCTTTCCCACTAACTCTTGTCCCACACATTACTTTCTATCTTAAAATACCAACAGATCTATCACATGATCGCCAAAAGATGAGAAATGCTCCAAAAGACTATTTTGAGAAACAGGGCAATGACTTCTATACAGCACTGGTAGAAGGATATGAGAAGGCCTCTGAGTTATTTCCTGAAAGAATCATTCAAGTAAATGGTCATCAAGAAGTAGAACATGTTTTTCAAGAGATTAAAGAACATGTTGATAGTCTCATTTTAGAAAATAGCCAGCGCCCCGAAAATTAGAAGATGGTAAAAAGGAAAAACCTTACACCAGAGATTATACTTGAAGACCTCTACCGCCGAAAAAAGCTCGGCCCTTTTTATATAATTAGACCTCCTGTCTTAGATGATCATCCAAACCCAACGAAACAGCTTGATGAATGGTGCCAAAACTTTGTGGCCAATATAATCTCAATCGAAAAAGGCTTCGATCACGAAAAGGCTAAGGAACAAATTAAGTTGGGGTTTAGTGATTTTTCTCTTATTGAGAAAAACCCCGACAACCGTGCCTATAAAGTCGATGATGAAGGAATTAAAGAATTTTTTAAGGCCCAATCCTACCCGCCACTAGAGTCTAGCTATAAGATAGTGGCAGTTCGTGATGCTGATAAATTAAACCAACAAGTGGCCAACAAATGGCTAAAAACTCTTGAAGAACCTATTGATAGAGTTACCACCTTATTTTTAGTCGGAAATAATAGACCCTTGCTAAAAACATTAGAAAGCCGAGCAATAACCTTAAGACTAAGGGGAACTGCTCCAAATATTGACCAAGAAAATCAAATTGCAGCAATGGATTTCTCACATTTTCTAAAAGACCAAATTCAAAATGAAGATGGACTTGGATCCATCGCTAGCGAGAGTCAAAAAGGGAATATATTAAAATACTGTGAAAACAATCAGAGTTATCACTACTTCCTTGATTCTTTAAAAGGATCACATGAACTTCAAGAAGAAATGTTTAAAGTCCTAAGTGAATATTTTGAGAAAAAGGCGACGGACCCCAAACTCCTAGATAGATGGCTAGAGGAAATTAAATGGTTCCAAAAGGCAAAAACTTACAATAATAGTCCCTCGGAACGCTTCTTAGGCCTATTACAACTAATACAACAAATTAACGCATAGAAAATAAACTTTAAATGATGGTGCAGATGTCCTAGACAGAAAAGTACAAAAGTCAGATACTTACACATTGCGGCTTACATTTAGCATTAAATTTGGATGATTTATCTAAGCCATAAATATTACGAGAAAAACAGAGCCTATATATGACAATAAATGACCAAGTAAGCGAAACAATTAGTGAAGAATCAATGCCTGAGGTAACAGATAGCTCTGGACCCGAAGATAATGAGGATTCTGATCCCCAAATTATTGAAGACTCTGAGTCTGAAGAAATTCAAACGGCCGAGACCACTCAAGAAGAACAAGATGAAAGCGATAAAACTCGCTGGCAAGAGGGTGATGAAATTGATCTCGTAAGAGTAAGGTTTCCAGGCAACTCAAAAAGTTTCCCTTTCCTAGTAGGAAAACGCCACTTCTCATATGGACAAAAAGTTGTTGCAATGAGTGATAGAGGTATGGATGTTGGTTACATCAACTCATTCCCCTATACCGTAAAATTTAAAAAAACCATGCTTCCGATTCGCTCAATATCCAAAGTCGCTACAAACGACGATATTTTGGCCATGCAAGGAGATATCGATAAGCAACGTGCTGCTGAAGTCATTGCTGCTGACCTAATTGATAATTTAGGTTTAGACATGCAGATAACTCACGTAGAAATAATACAGTTTGGTAAGAAGATGGTGTTTTATTTTACAGCACCAGCAAGAGTTGATTTTAGAGACCTCGTTAAAAGACTCGTTGGCGAATTAAAGATGAGAATTGAGTTGAGGCAAATTAGCGTCAGAGATAGAGCTGCGGCCCTAGGCTCAATTGGTGCCTGCGGTCTTGCCACCTGTTGCTCTACATTCTTAAAAAATTACGGCAATGTATCCATTAAGATGGCAAAGAATCAAAACCTTGCCCTTATCCCTAGTAAAATAAACGGCGTTTGTGGCCAGATTAAGTGCTGTATCAAATATGAAGACGATGTTTACAGCGACAAAAGAAAGCTCCTCCCAAGGGAAGGAAACTTTATTCATGCTGCAAATGGTGACAAGGGAAAGGTCACTAAGCTTCATATTCTCGTTGAACAGTTTGATATGATCACAGAGAAAGGTCAGATCAGAAGATATGCTAAATCCCAGTTTCATGAAGGAAAGGTCCTAGGTAGAGAATACAAATTCCCAACCTCCTTCAGTCATGTTGTGAACGAAACTTCAAACGTCATTGGCCTTGAAGAAGTTCAAGCAGAAATGGCAGAAGATTTTAATAAGGGACTTAGTGAAGAAGAAGTCTCACTCAGAAATGTTGAAAAGCTAAGCATCCCAACTGAAGAGGCCGTAACTACCGCCCCAACAAATGAGGATAATTCTAGCGAGGAAACAAGTTCGGAGACAAGCGAAAGCGAAAACAAAGAGTCTGTAGAGAAAAAGAACCCTCGAAGACGAAATAGAAACCGCAATCGTAATAAGAATCGAAACAAAACCCCAGCTTCCTAAGAAATAAAGGAGAATCTTTTTTGAGAATTCTTCACACCTCAGATTGGCATCTAGGCAAAAAGCTCTTTAAGAAAGAACGTATGCCTGAACAAGTGCTATTTCTCCAATGGCTTCTCCTAACAATTGAAGAGAGGAAACCTGATATTCTTGTGATAGCGGGTGATGTCTTTGATACGCCTATTCCAACAACAGAATCTTTAAGCGTCTTTTTTCAATTCTTAAAAGACTTAGAAAAGTTATCAGAATTCAATAATGGTTCCCTAAAGAAAGTTCTAGTTTTAGCAGGTAATCATGATAGTGCAAAACTTCTAGAGTCTCCTCGGCCCTTTTTAAACAAAAGCTTTTGCAAAATTGTAGGTCAATTAGAGGGACCTTTATCTAAAGAACCAGAAGATATCGAAGCATGGCAAGAAAGGTTCAGTGTAACAATTAATGAAGAAGATAGAGTAACTCAACTATGTTTACTTCCATTTTTCAGGACTAGAGAAATACTAAATAATCCGTGGATTAAAGAGACCCAGGAAAAAGAGGATCACGATGAGGTCCTTATTCTAACTGCCTTGAAGTTTTGGATAAAAAATTTAATAAAGAAAGAGACCACTCACAAGATACTCATAGGTCATCACCTTTACGGTAGTTTTATGGCCTCAGGCTCAGAGCAAGGAGTTGGTTTATCTGGTATAGACTCCATTCCACTTGGCCTATTTGCAGACTGGCATCTTCTCCTTCTGGGCCATATTCATAAAAATCAAATCTTAAGAAAGTCACCACCAGCGATTTATTGCGGCAGCCCTCTTCCCTTAAGATTTAGTGAAAGTAATGACAAGAAAGTATACATTTATGAATATTCCAAATCATCAGAGGAATTCATACCGGAAGCAGTTGATATTCCCTGTTACCGTCCCCTACTAAGAGTCCTCACTGATGAAACAAACTTTCAAGAAGATATACTAAAAGAATTCAGAAAATATCCACAATCGGAAAAAGGCCTTGGCTGCTATCTCGAATTAACGATTAAACAAAACCTACCAAATAAAGACATATTGGATAACGTTAGATTATTTTTAAAAGATCTTCCAATCGACCTTATCAATTTTTACGCCCAGATAAAGAACGACATAAAAGAAAGTAATAAGGTAAATTTACAGGCCATCAATCAAAAAAGTACCCAAGAGCTCTTTTCTCTTTATTTAGAAGAGCATGAGTTAATGCCTGAACAAAAACTAACGTTAAAGAATAGCTTCTCTTCCCTCCTACAAGAACAGAGTGAGGAGAATCATGAGAATTAATAGAATCGAACTAGAGAACATAACCAGCCTGAGAGGTGTCCATGACATCAATTTCGATAAGATTGGTGAGTTATCAGATTTATTTGCCATAACAGGGCCAACAGGTTCAGGAAAATCGAGTATATTAACAGCTATATCCATGGCCTTATATGGTGAACACCACAAAGGTATCAATGCAGCAGATATGGTTACGATGGGGGAATCAAAAGGCAGAATTGCCTTAAGCTTTGAGATTCTTGGAAACAAATACCATGTTGAATGGATGTGCCAGGTCTTAAAAAAAGACGGTTCTCCGAGAAAAAGTCCAATAACAACCCGGGTTCTTTATCACAATGAAATGCCGATAGAGAGGTCAATAGAGGATCTCATTGGCCTGAGCTACAGTCAGTTTTCAAAAGTTGTCATTTTAAATCAAGGGAAATTTTCAGAATTTCTCACATCAAGTTTTACCCAGAGAAAGGATCTCCTTGAGAAACTACTTGAACACCACGAACTAAAGACTATATCTCCTTACATTAATAAGAAAATTAAAGATTTAAAAACAGAGTTAAACAATCTAGATCAACAAAGTGAGAATACACTTCTTCTTACTGAAGAAGAGCTTAAAGAGATAAAGAAGAAGTATGAGGACAACATACTCGTTTGTAAGAAAAAGGATGAGGAACTCTTAAACTTAAAACAAACAATTCATAATTTAAATGAATTCCTAACCATGGCATTTAAATGGCATGAATTACAAGGTAGATTAACAAAAGAGACCAAGGAAATCACCGAGTTAAACACCTCTTTATTACTAGAGAAAAAGAATCTTAAAGAATGCAAAAAGAAGTTTGAACAATCAGAAAACAAGGAAAAAAAGTTAAGACCTAAACTAAACAGGGCCTTAAAGCTTTACGATACAGAAAAGGCGCTGAATAAAGAGAAGGGTCTACGCCTTAAAGACATTGAAGAGAATAAAAAAAATAAGAATGCCTTAGTTAAGCAATCAGAGGTCACAAACCACGATAGCGAAGTTATCAAAACGAAACTAGAAAGTTTTAATAATACAAACCTGAAAGACCAAGACCCAAATACGTTAGAGACTCATATAAATCACCTGGTAAAGAAAAATGAATTAAAGACAGAGGTTGATACCCAAAGAAAGACCGTTCAAATATACCTAGAAGAAAAGAAACGACTTGAAGAAAAAGCAAATGAGCTAAAAGAGTCCAATCAGAAAATAAACCTTTGGTTTAACCAACTTTACCCAATTGAGTTAGAAAGTAGTCCAGACGAACTCTTTCTAATGATCAGCTCAACTCATCAAAAAGCTACCGACAATCAAAACACCATTAATGATAATAAAAAAAGAAAGCAAAAGTTAATAGCTGAATTAGACGTAATATTAGAAAAAAAGCTAACAGTCACGAAAGAACTCACTTTGATAAGGACCACATTACTAACACTAACAGAGGAATTGCCCAGTCTCCGGACTGAGAAATCATCACTAAGCAATGAACTAAAATATTTGGAACTATTAGACTATAGCTATAAGAATTTCATCAAAGACAATCATAAGAACTGCCCAATTTGTAATAGTGACATAGAAAATGAGAAAGTCTTAGAGATAAAAGAACAAGTAGAGTCCAAAGAATATGTTCTCAAAAAATCAAATCTTGATGACATTGAATTAAAAATAAAGAGATATGAAAGCGAGATATCGGCCAACAATGCTCAAATTATTTTTTTGGAAGAGAGAATAGCGGACCTTAAGAAAGAAGAAAGTAAGCAAAATCAGGATCTATCACTCATCGAGGAAGAAAACACTTCACTCTCCAAAGAGATAGAAAACAATGCCCAAATAACCCCTGAGTCATATTCAAAGGCCCAGCAAGACTTATTCCAGTTTCAAAATAATATAAAGGAAATAAGTTCACTTAGAGAAAATTGGCAATCATCACAATCAAAGTTTAATCATAACAATGATTTGTTAGATAAATTACTAGCGCAACTCGATTCAATTGATAGAGAGTGCGAGGCCATCCTAGAGATCCATCAATTTAAAAAGGATGAAGATGCATTAACTAAACTTAAAAAGCTTCAAAAAGACTATCAAGAGTATCGCTTATTTGAGTCAAAGCTTATTGGACTTGAAAACCTTATGAAAGGCCAAAAGCAACAACTCCTTGATTTTCAATCAAAGATTGATTCCCTAAGTAAACAAATCAAAGAAATCGACAGCGAAATCATCGCCTTACAAAACGAGTTTCAGATCGACGAGTTGCCCCTAAATCCGTTAGAAGTAGAAGAAGAAATTAAAAGTGAATTATTGGCAAATAAATTGATCTTTGAAAAAAGTAGCGTTCAAACCCAAGAAAAAGAAATCTTATACGAAAAGAAACAATCTCAGATTAATATTCTTAAAGAACAAGAAAATGGAATAAAAGACCTCATAACCAATTACCTATCAAATCTAGACAAGTCACTTAACCACGATCAAATGATTGCGGGTGATGATTTAGAAAGATTGAAGAAAATTAGAATTACAGATTTTAAAGCTATAGAAGAGATGAATTCTCTTTCTGAATTTTTTCATCAAAAACTAACACCATTTTTTGAAGACGCTACGGCCAAGAACAAAGAACGCTCAGATGCCCAAATTGTTCTAAAAACCCAAATTGAAGAAAATAATAAACAACAATCAAAACTAAGCATTATATTAGAGAAAAAGAGCAAACTTAAAGAAAAACTAGCGAACTATGAGTTCCTCGCTCCTTATTTATTAAAAGATAGTTTTCGTGACTACGCTTTGGCCGTTCTAGAAGAGAGCCTGTTAGAAATGGCCAATATCGAAATTGATTCTTTAGCTGATGGTCGCTACCTCTTGATTCATGGTAAAGCAGGGAAGCGCTCAGAACTACTCGTCAAAGATCTATGGCAAGGAAATTCAATTAGAAAGGTTTCTACCCTCTCAGGTGGTGAAACCTTTTTACTAAGTCTTGGGCTTGCCTTGGGTCTTTCAGAAATCACTCGTGGACAGACAGAAATTGAATCATTTTTTATTGATGAAGGTTTTGGCACCCTTGATGAAGAAAGCACCTCACAGGTCTTGAACTGCTTAATGCAAATGCAGAGTCGAGGAAAGCAAATAGGCCTTATCTCTCACGTCAAGGCCCTAACGGATCAAATACCCGTTAGAGTTGAGCTCGAAAAAAATAATTTTGGAGAAAGTCATATAGGCGTTAACTAAATGATGACGATCCTGCTTCTTCAGCGGCATCATTTTGCATATAATCGGGTGTAAAAACCTCATAATCACTTTCTAAAACTTCATTCATATTAGTTTTTAATTCTTCCCAATAATTCTTAAGGTCAGAACGCATGGCCCCCTGGGCCTGAACTCCCTCTAACTTTAAGGATTCAGTGATTTTCTGGGCCTTTTTCATAATTTTGATTAATTCAGTAAATTCACGAGCATTTGGAAGACTTTTGTACTTCTCAAGCGCCTCTTCCACACCACTTGTTTTTGCTTCCTTCACAAGTTTTCGAAGTTCGCTTACAGTGCGCTCCCCAACATGAGGAATTAAATTTTCTTGATCTTCAGGCTCAAGTCTTATCAACTCATTTGCTTGAGAGACACTTATATCTCCCCTAACTCTAGCATCACGTAATGTAGAAGAAGACTTTTCCTCTCTCTCCATCGCTTTCATAACTTGTCTTTGAGAGAGCCCTGATTTTTGCGACACTTCATTAGCAAACTCTTCCGTTGCAAGTGTATCCAAATCGAGATCTTCTGGGGAAGTTTGGTCGTTTAATGAAGAAGAATCCATCCCCTCTGTATCTAAACGAAGGCGACGCTTTTGGATCAATGTTTCTTTAAAAGTCTCATCACTTTCTGCAAGCTCTTTATAAATATCTTTTGCCCTCAGCAAATGCTTTTCCATTTCTGTAGAGTTCAAGGCCTTTCTGACCATATTTTCATCAATAGAAACTAGTTCCTGATGAAGACTATCCTTATCAATACGAATAACAGGTGCTTCAACATGACCTAAGTTCTTTAGGGCCTGCCAACGACGTGCGCCGGCCAATAAGACATTTTTTTCATTTACGATTAAGGGAGCTATTAGACCAATCGTTTCGATACTTCTTTCCAATGTCGAAACATCAGTCCCAAGGCGAAGATAAGGGTTTTCCATTTTTATTAGGTCAAGATTTAGAGTCTCAATGGCCATGTTAGTGTGTCTCCTGAAAATGTTGTGTGCCTATATTAGACCTAATTAATCAGGAAACGTCAGTAGACTTCTCAAAGATTTACCAGCAAACAACTACTTAGAAATCACAATTTTTAGGAGACCTAGGAAAGGGTATAACATCCCGGATATTCTTCATGCCCGTGACATAACGCAACGCTCTCTCAAAACCAAGCCCGAAACCACTGTGAGGTGCCGTACCAAAAGTTCTGAGATCTAAATACCACCATAGAGGAGCCTGTTCCATTTTCATCTCATCCATACGTGTTATTAGTTTACCGTGATCCTCTTCTCTTTGTGAGCCACCAATAATTTCTCCAACTCCTGGAACCAAAACATCCATGGCACGAACTGTTTTACCATCATCATTTTGCTTCATATAAAAGGCCTTACAGTCTTTTGGATAATCAGTGACTGTAACTGGTCCTTTGAAATATTCTTCAGCAAGAAATCTCTCGTGCTCTGTTTGCAGCTCAACACCCCACTCAGGACGAAACTCAAATTTCTTTCCACATTTTTCTAGGATTTCAATCGCCTTGGTGTAGGTAACCCTTTCGAACTCACTATTGATAACCTTTTGAAGGGCCTCAAGGTGATTTACATAGGGCTCTTTAGAGCCTTTTGATGAAAACTGATGATATTTTTGAAGAGCATCAAGCTCATCAGGCGCCTTTTCAAAAGCATAGGAAATTAAGTATTTAATATAATCAGCGGCCAGCTCTGCGTTTCCCTCTAAATCAAGAAAGGCCATTTCAGGTTCAACCATCCAGAACTCAGAAAGGTGGCGTGGGGTATTAGAGTTTTCTGCTCTAAAGGTGGGTCCAAAAGTATAAACGGCACCCATCCCCATAGCAAAGCACTCTCCCTCTAACTGCCCTGTCACACAGAGGTTCGTCGGCTTTCCAAAATAATCCCTTGAATAGTCGACCGATCCATCTTTACCTTTTGGAATATTCGCGAGATCCATAGTTGTAACGTTGAACATTTCACCAGCACCCTCAGCATCAACTGCTGTTAAAATAGGGCTGTTTAGATAATAAAAACCTTTATCAGAAAAGAACTTATGAGTGGCCATGGCCAAATGATGGCGAACACGAAAAACTGCGCCAAACAGGTTTGTGCGTGGACGAAGGTGCGCTTGCTCTCTTAAAAACTCAAGGCTGGTTGCTTTCTTTTGTAAGGGATAGTTTTCATTTGTTTTACCATGAATAAGTACAGAGCTGGCCTGCATTTCAATGCTTTGCCCTTTTCCTTGAGACTGAACGATATCTCCTACAAATTCAACACATGATCCTACAAGTAAAGAAGTAACGTCTTGGAAGTTGTTCATATCCTCATTAGCGACAATTTGTAGAGTTCTCTGGCAAGAGCCATCGTTTAAGACAACAAAAGAAAAACCTTTTGAATTTCGAACAGATCGAACCCAGCCGGCCACCTTTACGCTTTCTCCTACAGGCTCACTCTTAAATACATCACTAATCAGAACTCTTTTCATATAAATCCTTAAAACATGCCTTTATAAATTTTTGTCGTAACACCTGCACTAAGCCGGGGTCCAAAATGAGTAACTAGCTCTGAAGAACAAGCACATGCAAACTTTCCGCACTCAGAGAAAGTATGGCCATGTGTTAAAGCGTATAAGAAGCTTCCTGCGAAAAGGTCTCCTGCGCCATTAGTATCAACAGCTTCAACTTCACGAGTAAGGATATCAATTTCCTTTTTACCATCCCACAAAAGTGCCCCTTGTGGCCCCTGAGTAATGACTACCTGATGAGCAATTTCACTTAAGCTTTTCAGCGCACTTTCAACATCAGAGCTACCTGTATAACTTAAGGCCTCGGCCTCATTACAAAATAATAAATCTACTCCCTCTCCAATCATTTCTTTAAAGCCTTCTTTAAAGAAACCAACAATTCCTGGATCAGAAAAAGTAAGTGCGACTTTAACACCATTCTCTTTAGCAAATTGGCGCGCTTTAATTGCTGCCGCACGACCAGATTCAGAAGTTACCAAGTAACCTTCCACATATAAGTATTCACTATCCTTAAGGTCATCCCATTGAACTTCTTTTTCACTAAAGTTCTCTGTAATTCCTAGGAAAGAGTTCATCGTCCTATCAGCATCCGGAGTGACAAAAACCATACACTTTCCTGTCGTACCATTATCCCGTTCACCATGAAGGTTAGTAGAAACACCATTTTCGACAAGGTCATTAAAGTAGAAATCACCAGGTTCGTCGTTTGCCACTTTACACGAGTAAAAAGTGCGAGCTCCCAACTGTCTAGAACCTATAATCGTATTGGCGGCCGAACCACCACAAGATCTAACATGTTGTTTACCATCAACCTTACCCAAGAGCTCTGCTTGGCGACTTTCATCTACTAAAGTCATCAGGCCTTTATCAACACCAGCAGAAGTCAAGAATTCAGCCGTAACTTCAATTTCCATGTCAACAAGAGCATTGCCTACACCATAAATATGATATTTTTTCATATATTCCCTTTTGCAAAGATAAATTTATGCTTTGAATTAACAATTGCATAATACCGAAATCTCTAAAGAAAGTCAGGTATAGTCTATTAAAAAGGCACTTAATCGATTAGAATAAATAAAAAATGATCTATGCGTTGGAGCTAACATGTCCTTAACTGACTTTCTAAAAAACAAAGAAAAGAAGAATAAAAAAAATAAAGGAAAGCAGAAGCTGGACTTTAGAGAACGATGCTTGGATCTTTTAGAAAAAATCAAAGACTTGAACGATGAGCGCTATCAGGAGCTTGTTAAGACCTTTCGCGACAAATACGAGAAAATGAATACTTCAAAAAAGTTAGTTGCGGGCTTTTATGCCCAGCTTGTCCAAGAATACAACACGCTGCGAGAATCTGCAGGGCAAACCATAATCAAGACAACAAAAAGAGTAGCTACACACCATAGGGTCGTAGAAATTCAAGAAAAGCTTAAAAAACGAGCTGAAGAAATTGAAAAAGAGACTGAGCAAATTAAAAAAACAACTAAAAAGGTTGCCAATAAAGTCATAAAAGCGGCTGAATCTATAGCAACAGGAAAAAATAAAGAAGAAAAACCAAAGAAAAAGCCCATAAAAAAGGAAGCTGATAAAAAAACGGCTAAGAAAAAAGTCGTTAAGAAAGAGGCAACAAAAACAATTGCTAAGAAAAAAGAGGCCACAAAAAAGACTGCCAAGAAGAAAGTCGTCAAAAAGGAACCTGTTAAAAAGGTAGCTAAGAAGAAAGTGACTAAAAAAGTGGTGGCCGCACCCAAAAAGAAAGCCCCAGTTAAAAAGAAAGCTTCAAAGAAAAAAGCTTAGCCGACTATATAAATCAAGAAAAGAGTTCCCACTCTTTCGCAAAGCATCAAAATAGTTATCATATACTATATGAAGCTATTAATTACTCTACTACTAATGACCCTCCTTTTCTCTTGTCAGCAGGATGAGACGACAATTCCCAAAAGCCCTAATAGGGATGTAAGTGGTAATGATGATCTAAATCCAACACCGACACCTACTCCTGTACCGCCACCTACCCCGCCACCTCTTCAGACTGAGGTTTTAATATTGCAACCAAGTGACTTAAATAAAAATGATACAAATATTGTCTATCGAAAGATGTTTAAACCAGTTGGCCTAAATGAAACAAGAGATGACCATAGATTTTGTCACAAGGATTTTAAGGATAAATGTGTTGTAAACAGGCAGGTACTATTTCAGTTCTCGACCACGTCAATAAACTCAAGTTTTCCAAGTGAATTGTGGGATATAACCAAAATTGAATTAACGGCTAACTACTATTCAGTCGGAAAAAATCAAAGAACGGAATTACTGTGTCTTCTTAATAATCGCAGATGTAGTGGCAAGGCCATTAGTAATGTAATAGGTCTTAAGGTCCCATTCTTAAAAATACTCTGGCGAAATAATAAGTTTTGGATAGGTAGAGATGAGGACCATGTTATTAACGATAAATTTCATCAGGCCCTATTGGATGGCAAACTTGATGAAGGAATCTTTGTACGCCAAAACCTAGCAATTGATTTGGCGCGATTCTTGTCCCTCCCAAGCACTGAAATTCAAACCTTAGTTAGAAAGAATGAAGGCATTCAATTTAGTGTAACAGATGATACTTTTGTAGAGGAACCAATTCTGACAATTCATTTTAGAAGAAGGTTACCTGACAGGAATTAATTACCTTTTAAATTAATATGAATTTTATTTTCATTTAATTTAAAAGAAAAAGAGTTTTTTAATAATATACTGATTTCTTTTTTGTCTCTCAGATAATCTTTCACCGACAGGGCTTCCTGTAATTCAACAGAAGCTAGTTTTAGGTCAATATACATTGATACCTGCTTTCCCTTTTGGCTTACACCTAGCATATCATTTTTAGAAATTACCTTATAAGACTCATTTTCAACGAATAATTGGAGCAGAATCATTTCATTATTGTTTACGGTTAATTTCTTTAAACTATGAGGCAATAAATCGGCAGAGACTTGAGTCGACAAGAGAATCAAAAAGAAAGGTATGAAAATTGATTTAAAATTCAAAAAACGCCCCCAATAGAAGAAATGCCTGTTCCTTATGTATAGCCGATTGAGCTTCCAGAAATTCGTACATGATTGTTTTTCTATAGATAGTTTTTTCAGTGTCAAAACTTTAGTCAAATTCAAAAAAACCCAACAAGTAAAATCAAGCTTTTGCGACGATAACAATTGGCATGATCCTTGCGAGTGTAAGAGTAGTATTAAATTTAAGGAGAAAGAAATGAAGAACCAAAATGGCCTCAAGACATTATTCCTTTCAGGTCTAACTCTTGCCCTAATTGCCAGCTGTTCTCAGACAAGTTCTCCCGATACAAATTCATCTGGCTCGGCGAACTCTCCAATTGAATCTACTAATGTGGAAAATACAAACATAGGTCCGACAGGAACTACTGATCCTGTGAATGCAGATGATGTTAACAATAATAACGGCGTGGCCTATTATGATCAGGCTGACCCAAATGACGCCCCTGTATTACCAGGAACCGTTTACAATGCCTGTGGCACACTTTATCGCCAGTTCAATAATCCCGTTGTCTATTTTAAGAATGAAAGTAACCAGATCTATTATATGAATGAATATAGCTACGATAGTGTTCCCTTTTTAAGAAATATCAAATTTACCAACGATAGTTTTAATGTTTGCTTAGAAGGCTATAGGAATGGTTCGAACTACTTTCTAAACACAGTTGTAAGTCAATCAGCAGTTGCGAATCCGCTGAAGACTCAGGCAGGGAACTACTCACACGAGATATGTGGCAATCTCGCCTACATCACGAACTATAGTGGACAAACAACATTAAACTTAAAAGTTAGCAATATATATTATCTAATATCATTATCTGACGCCTCAATGGAATTACCTGGAGTTATTCCAACAACCACGACAACTCTAACAGAAGCAAATACAGTCGAGGCATGCTTATATAGCAACGGCCCTAGTTATTATAATTATAATGAATCTTTTAAACCTCAATTTGAAATTGAAAATTATGATTTCGGTGCTCTTAATCCAGCTCAATAAATCGGATTATAAATCCCTCACTTCTACAGGAAAAGAGTGAGGGTCTTTACTTTGCCAAATATCAAAATTTGGAAAGAGATTATAAAAATTTCTATTATCAATAACCTTTCTCATTATGTCCGAAACCATCACTTCAGGAAATTCGATATGGTACAAAAAGAGACCATTAGGTGGAGCTATAAAACTGACACGTTTATCAGGATCAAGTTCTGCCCCGGTAAGTGCTTTTTCCAGCTCTAAAAGGGTGATTTGACCACTTCCAACCAAGAATAGACCTCCTACCATCAGTCTAACCATCTGCTTTAAAAAACCACCTCCACGTACGTAAAAACAATAGGTATCAGGAGGAAAGCCCATGTTTGGAAACAAACTATTGGCAGCAACAACATCGGCATTCATTATCAACCTCTTAAAATCAGAACGAGCATCAGAACGATGTTGGAAATGAGTAAAATCATGAAGACCTTCAAATGACTTAGCCGCCTGTTTCATAAGGTCAAGGTCGAGATCCGCTTTGCCCTGATAGTGGCCCACAAAATCATAAGGGAGCACATCTCTATTTGGACTAAAGAAATAGACATATTCTTTAAACTGGGCCAGATAGGTTACTTTAAAACTCTTATTAATTCTCTCCATTTGGGTAAATTGAATATCTGCTGGTAGTTCTTCTTGTAATTTCTCAAGAACGTCTAATGGGTTCTCTCTCCTAGGAGCTAAAAACTTAACCACTTGGGCAAATGCATGCACTCCCCTATCTGTACGGCTTGTGGCCTTCACATCAATTCTACCAAGAGGGTAAATACGCCTCAGGCAATCAAAGATTGTTTCTTGAATAGTAGGTACATCTTTTTGCTTTTGCCAGCCATAATAGGCTTCACCATTGTAAGAGACATGACCTAGATAGAACTTTCCCATAATTAAACTTATTGAAGAGAGTTTTCCATAGAGTTTGAGTCACCAGTAAAGGTCGTGCCATTAATTTCGACGTCTGTTAAACTGGCTTCATCATCTAGAAGCTTTCGAATATCACTTGGTACACGAGTTGCTTTATATTTTTTGCCATTTACCATACGAATCCAAAACCCTTTTATAATATTATCTTTATACATAATATTAATTGTCTTAACAGAGACGATCTGTTGCACGTTTAGAAGGATTGAATAATCAATCCCTTCGAGAGTTTGGTCATTTTCATTGTTTAAAACATTAAATCTTTGAAGCATAAAATCTCCTTTTGAAACATAAGGCCAGAGAGTAGCTTAAAAACAGCTTCAACGATAATTACTAAGAATTAATTACGTGAGTGTCATATAAATAACCAATTTATTATAGCGATCAAAACTGTCTAAAGTTTAAACAGTGTCGTTAAAAACCAGACACGAAATGTCCCCACTAAACAAAACTGGACGTAATTAAACAAACTTAAGCTATGAACTTAATTAATAAAACTAGTCACTTAGTCCGATATATCTCTAATCGGCTAAATAGAGTATTGGCATGATTGTTGCTTCTATATACTTCATTGGTAATGAATTAGTGATTGGGGAATCGCCATAAAAATGAAAAGCAAGACTTTCTATTCATCTATATTGATATTGATCGGACTAATGATCACAACTGCCTTTTTAGGTGGATGTAAAAGTGATGTAAAAGACAAATCAAATGAAAGTGCCAAGAATCAACTAACTATTGAAAACCTAAACATTGAATCAAAACAAAATATCAGAGAGACCAACTCCTTAACATCAGTCATTACTAAAAAGTACTATTCAATAAGAGCATGTCTCGCTGAAAATGCTCTTGGTCAAAAACTAGATCGTAGAAAAGTAAATGCAACAGGTTCACCCCTGAGAAGTAATATGACTGATACATCAGGTTGTATTTTTTGGGACCTTACAATTCCCTTCGACTATACAGGTAAGCAGCGATGTAAAATCCTAAATCAGGAAATCAATATCCCGGGTGCCCAACTAGGCATCACTTTAAATTATGCAATTGATACTCTTACTGATGAGGTAACCGACCTATCGCGCGCGAAAGGTTGTACTATTAATGAAGAAGAAAACATTACTGCAGACATAAAGAATGATGGCGGCGAGCTTATCCTGGATAGGGTAAAATTATACTATATAGGCGAACAAGAATTAAAGAGATCCGACATAAGAAAGTTAAAATACAGAACTTCAGCTGAATCGTGCATAAAATCTAGGGTAACGAACTTTCCAATAGCAAGAACAGCGATCCAAATAACCGTAAAGGACTTTGAAGGTATTCACGATCCCATTGTTATAGAAGATACAACAGACGAGTCAGGCTGCTTTAGCAATCAATTCGATAGCCCTTATGAACAATTTAAGTACAGCCACTGGCTCAAAAAGGACTTTAACGTCACTATAAAGTCAGGACCATTAGAGAATGTTAGAGTTGGTACAATATTATATGTAAACCCTTACGAACCTAGTAGACTCCTCTTTGGGATAGATGCTGCATGGGATAATCTTCCACCTGAAAATCCTGTTAAAGAAAATAACAGAATCCATATTGATGGCGTTATGTATATCCAAATTGGTAACGACCAAAATCAATTCAAAGTTAATGATTTCTTAGGCCTTACTGTTTCGAAATCTTATCAAGTCGTACTAAACCCTCGTTTAGATCTCGGTCATCGTTTTGGGAAAGATAAACCACGTTATGTAAAAATGCATGATGGACAATTCAGACTTAAGTTCATGCTACTCGCACCTAATAAGGCCGATATAGATATTGATGAAAATAACTTTAGTAACTTTAGCTATATTACAGGCGCTGAAAAAATCGTTACTTTAAAAGACGGTGTTATCAACAGCCGAATGAATATACCAGTCAGGCTAACAGATCTACCACGATTGGCCGTTCGCTCTGTTACAGTCTTTAAACTTGAACCAATTGAGCCTGTAGGACTACAAGAGACGCTTGTAACAGGTTTCTTTAAAGCAAAAATTGCTTGGATTAAGACAAACGTTTTTCAGTCTGATGTACTAAGGGCGCAAGAGTCAGAACTAGAGGACAAATATCTTAGCCATCTTGATGAGAACGCACGAAAAGAGTTTGACAGGATAAAAGAAAGAAATACTCCCGACTACAGAGAAGCAATTACTCCTCAAAGTGGACAGGTATTAGCTTTTGGAAATGAATCCGATCAAGATCTTAAAAAACTCGAGTACAAGAGATTCATTGAAGGTCTTTTCAACCAAATAACAGACTATAAAGAGAATAATATTTATGGAAACCCCGAGATATTTCAGGATGACTCTCCTAAGGGGATATTTGTAAGACACCTAGAACATGCCTATCCTGGTATACAGATCGCACGTACAGAATTTGATGGACCCTCATCATTCGTCAATAACAATATGAGATTCAAGCAGAATCTTGTTAATAGACTTTACGACGAACATAAATCAAAAACATTAAAAGACGATAGCAAACTCATGAAGGCATTACTGGTAATCTTATGTCGAGACGCTTTTCCTCTGCCTGAGAAGTCAGATAGTTTTTGGGAGTCTCTATTTGGTAAATCAGAAAATCCTGAATACGTAAGATGCACAAAAGCACCTGAAAAGTTCTTTGATTCAAAGTTTCTTCTACATGCACAAAAAGTAGATAGAAGTGCTACAAAAAATTCAAATGGACTTAGAATCCACGTGAGTTCAAGGTTTTCAACTCAAGCATCAATTGCAGAAACAGAGTATTTATCGAAAAGAGTCGGTGCAGATGCTGGCCTAAAACTCCCCTTTGGTGAATTCTTTGGAATGGGCGTCAAACTATTCGATGTTTCGTATACTTGGAGTGAGAGTGAATCTTATTCTCAGGCAAGTACAGATGATGTTGGGTTTTCAAAGGAAATTATTGGAGAATCTTTCACGATAGAAGTAGAAGGAACCTTTGAAAAATGTCTACTTGCTAGAGGAAAAGAGTATGTCCCATCTGAGGCACTAAGAAATATGGGTATGGCAGCAGGTCTTGGTGGTGCACCAATACTCCTTCCAAGACAATTTAATCAATTCAACAAAAAACTTGATAAAAACTATTACGTATGTGACTCACCTGAAAAAATGACTATTGATGAAGTCTGGTACTACATCCAAGACTATGTTCCTTCTTCTACACTCCTTAGAGATGCGTATGGCCCTACGGAAATTAAGCTTATAAAAGTATTTAGAGGGGAATCAACCTTAGCAGAGCTAAAGAAAATCTTTGAAGATAAAACCAAAGTTTACATGGCGACAAGATCTAACAATACAGAAACACCTGATATTAAATTATATAAGAGTTGGGGGCACCTTTTAAAAGACCCTCCTACCCCTTCGGTGGCAAATAAATTATTAATTGATAACTTTGAAGGTTCTTTCCCCGGAACCATTCAGTAAGGCCGTACGCGGTTTTATTCATTACCAATATAAAAGCCGCTCTTTCATTGAGCGGCTTTTTATTTAAATCGATAAGAAATCCCAGCAAAAACTTTTGAACCTCTAAAACTTTTTACTTCAGTCAGGCCATCAAAAATATCATTTTGAATAGAGTTCAGTCCACTAAATCTGTACTCAGTAAGACCAAAGCCAGCGACTAAACCAAATAGGTACTCTGGAAAGAAACGCACCATAACACCGTAATCAGCGCCAAACATGTTGCCTTTATATTCTCCAATATTTCGAGAGTTCACTCTAAAGTCACCTGATAAGAGAATATTTGCATAGGCTTCAACACTTAGAAGACTTAAGCGAATAGGCACCCATGAAAAGCCACCCTTTAAGTTAAGAGATTTAAATTGAAGAAAACTTATTTCTCCTTGAAAATACTCTAGACCAAATCCCCAGTGAAACATTCGGTAGGGGTTTTTATGATCAAACATTAGGGAAGTTTCTGTAGCAGATGTGATTTCAGAAGTTCTCTCGCCTATACCATCAGTTGTAGAAGTAATTTCTAAACTAGAAGGGCCAGTTCTTAGAGTCATATAGTTATTTAGGCCTAGAGGGTCTTTAGCATTATCATCAATTAAGACTTCATGTTCTGTGATTTTTCTATTTTTGTCGAAGGCCTTAGCATCCTCTGGAAGATTGATATCCTGAACCTTTATCCAGGCAACTCTTCCATTTACAACGACAGGTAGGATTTCGCCTCTTCTTCTTTTTATTTCACCGACAGCAAGCCTCTTCCCTTTGCGAACAAATCCAATGGGGCTTTTTAAATCAATATCTGAATAAATCACGGCCTTTGATTTACTTACTACGGCCACCTGAGCTGAAAAGGCCGCCGACATATAAAATATGGTCAAAAAGAACAAAAACTTTTTCATCAAGATTATTGTAAAATAAATTGAAGAGATTAGGAGATTTTTTTAACAAACCAAAAAGATCAACTAAAACTTGATTAAATGATTGATTGCCTTCTTCTTTTGCTCTTGAATTCGTTTTCTTTGCAGCATAGTGGCAGGCGCCACTCGCTCTTCACAATCACTTATTGAGCAACGCTCACAAGTTCTCCCAACGACCCTGCTCTCAATAGATTTATTACTATAAAAGCCCACTTTTTCTTTAAAATTGTCGTTAATTGCTAAGCCTAGGGTAAAACAACTATTTACACCGGGATCACTCCCTCTTGTTCTAGCAAAACTCAGGCAAAAGTAAGGATTGCCAGCTTCTTCCATCTGAGAGATTTGGGCGCCAATAAATTGTTGTTTATTTTCTGTTTTAACTTTTTTAAGCAATTCTGTAGTAATCCAACGGCGACAGTAGTGTTCTCGTAGACTTACCCCATGAGGGTGATGCAACTTACCAAGATGAAGCTCTTGAGTAATATAGTAGCTACCCGGCACTTCCAAAACATTTTCATTACAGCAAAGAAAGAACATCTGGTTAAGGCCAAAATGATGGGGAAGAACTTGGGTAAGTCTTCCCATAATAACCTCAGGAGGTGCAGGGTATTTACTTAATATTTTTTCAAACTCACCCTGATCAAATTCCTCTTTTGAAAAGATATGCTCAAGGTCTTTGACAATACTCTCCTCCGGAACCAACGCAGCACCGGCAAAATATAGTGTTTGATTTTCTAATAACAGATCTGGAAACTCTTTTCTCAAAGGGTCTCTTTTCTTAAGGCTATCATCTGAAAGAATTTGCTGAGCACCTAGCTCTTTCACCAATGCATGAACTCTTTGTTTATCATCTAGGTTTTTATTAAGAAAAAGTGTCTTACCACTAACCTTATTTTCATCTTTAAAAAGCGCTCTTAAACCAAAGGTCCCTTCTTTAATTCCCAATGTTTCGTAGTCAACTTTAACTTTGTATAAATCCCATAGCTTTTTTTCTAAAAAAGAACCCCATTTGGAGAAATCTAGGTTCAATAATTCCTTTTTAAGAGTCCGTGAAAAAGAGCCCGCAAGCTCCTCCAAGTAAGGAAAATAGTTACTATTAACTTCTAAATAGGCCCTTAGAGCTGCCTTGTTAAGATCATCAAGAGATATATCGTAGCTTTTGGCCAATTCAGCAATGGTCATTAAGAATGACGTGAATTTTTCTGGAGAGTGACTCATTAAATCGTAGAAGTCTTGCTCACCGATTCCAAAAGCGCTCAGAGGCAGGGATGTGGCCAAATCACTTTCTAAGAATTCAAGGAGAGGATGGAGCTGACGACCCAATTTGATACTAACAAGTTCATCAATTGAAATATCTAAAGCATGGGCCAAGTCCAATAGCTTTTCGACCTTTGGATATTTCTTACCTTTTTCAATTTCGTTTAAGTAGCTGTGACTTAGACCTGACTTTTCAGAGAGATCTTTTAAAGAAAATCCCTTCTTTTGGCGAAGACGCCTAATCTTTAGACTTAAAACAAATTTTAAAACATTTTTATTCAATTTCATCCCTTTAAAGAATTTACTATAACCCAATTAAAAGGAAGTTGAAATTAACACTTAAATATGACGCACAACCTCTTTAAGATCTGGTCTCTTTGTCAAAGTCGGGGCCTTCAAACTCTTCCCAATCCAAATAAAGCCGATTATTTCAAAAAGAGTGGCATCTACTCCTAAAAGTTCGTAACTCTGTGGATGACAGGACAAACCACCAGTACTCCATTTATATGAAAAGCCTTTTGTTCGCAGTGCGAGCGCCAAGAGCTGAATTGAGCAACTTAAAGTTGCATAATCTTCACGTTGCTCTAGTTTATTTTCACCTTTTAATGGAAGAGCGTAAACGACAAGAGCAGAAGGCGCCATAACCTTATCCATTGCCTTTTTCTGGCCCTCTTCATCATGGCCCTTTTCCCTCGCTAATTCACGTGCCAAAGAAGACAAACGAATCCTCGTAGCCTCACTGACATGAAGTATATTCCATGGAAAAGTTAGTTTATGATTAGGAGCGAAAAGACTAATCTCCAAGGCCGCTTCTAAATCATTAGGGTCAATAACCACTCCTTTTTCAAACTGATGAACAGTTCGGGTGGCCAGGATCGTACTTTTTAGAGATTCGAAATCCATTAAAATATTTCTTTAAAGAAGCTAAGTGTTCTTGCCCAAGACAAGTCATCTGCTTCTTTATTGTAGGCCAAGGGAAGGTTTGGAAACTTTTTACCAAGTTCAGTCGCATCAGGGTTGGTAAAAGCATGCTTGGCCCCAGGTAAGTCAGTATACTCTAGCTTGACCTTGGCGTTCTTCATCTCTTTTTTAAAGTTCGAAATATCCTTCTTACTAACAAGTGGATCAGCTGCACCATTAAAAACAAGAATATTGCCTTTGACACTGCCAACTTTAGCCTTCACAGGACTCTTGAGACTGCCGTGGTAACTAACAACTCCATCAAGATCTATACCCATTCTCGCCATAGTTAGGACGACACCCCCACCAAAACAATATCCAATAGCAGCTATTCTAGACTTATCAACATGAGGGTGGGCCTTCAAAGTCTCTAGGGCCGCTAAAAATCGACTCTTGGCCTCATCAATATTTTTAAAAACAGCAGATGAAAACTCCATCGCCTTACTAGGATGATTGGCCTGTAGTCCATCCCCATACATATCAACAGCAAGAGCTACGTAGCCCTCCTTAGCAAGCATATCAGCACGCTTACGTGCGTACTCATTATGTCCCCACCATTCGTGAACAACCAAAATACCAGGCTTCTTTGTATTTCCGTCATCAACACTAGCGAAATAACCTTTCATTGTTAGGTTTTCATTTTGGTAATCGACTTTATAACCAAGATTTTTTTGTCCGGAAGAGCATCCCATTAGACAGAGAATTGAAAGAGAAAGGTAAATCGAAAGATTTCGCATAGGAGGCTCCTTAAGTAATTAAAAAGCTATGCTAACTGGCCATAAACGCTTCGTCTAGGGATTCTCTCTATGATTTTAATTTGTACAGAAAATGATTAAGCGACTTTTTTGTTTGGTTTTTTAGTTAGAAAATCGATGACATCTTCTTTACTCATGGCCTTGCTAAAAAGATATCCCTGAGCATATTTACAACCCATTTTCTTGAGAAGCTTAAGTTGTTCAGTGGTCTCAATTCCTTCTGCAATAACGGTTTTATTTAAACCACGCGCCATCTCTACAATAGACTTCACTATCACATAAGTATTGTGATCCTCTTCCATCGCTTGAACAAAACTTTTATCTATTTTTAAGTTATTCGCATCAATTTTATGAAGCGAGCTTAAAGAAGAATAGCCTGTGCCAAAATCATCAAGAGCAACGGAGTAACCCTTGTTACGACACTTCGATATCCAATCGTAAACAAAGCTGCCATCAACAAAAACTCTCTCAGTAATTTCTAATTTAATTTGTTTAGGATGTATTTTATTAAGCCAAGTCGCTTTTTGTAGGATTTCGAAAAGCTTTGGATCCTGCATTTGTCTGCCACTCACATTTATTGAACAAAACAGCCGAGGAATTTTACCTAGGTTTTCAACTAGGGCCTTTTGAATATCACCAAATTCACGACAGGCCGTTTCAGTGATCCAGTGACCTAACGGGACAATAAGACTTGTCTCTTCAGCAATACCCATAAATAAGTCTGGCCGAACTAATCCATGTTCTGGACTATTCCACCTTGTTAAAGCTTCAAAGCCTACAACATTTTGACTTTCAATACTTACAATCGGCTGAAAGTGAATCATAAACTCACCATTTTCAAGCGCTTCATGTAATTCTTTTTCATAACGAATTTTTTGAATAACATCTAAACCAAGATTTACATCTGTAATTTCACTATTGGTATTAGATGATTCTTTGATTTTAAGCTTTTTATTTTGAGTTATACTTTTATTAACTTTTAGCGTTTCCCGAGTTCTTTTTGCCATCATTGTAATAAGCAGACGAACAATAGGATCTGCTTCATCGATACGCTCAGACAATGCTTCTTTTGAAACGACAGAAAGTACAACTTCCGTAACGGCCTTCGCCGATGCTTCTCTTCGCGAACCATCAATCAAAGACATTTCGCCAAAGATTTCTCCAGACCCAAGAAGTGAGAGAGGCGTTGTTTCTTCTTTGTTAGTAACAAAGAGTTCTACTTGACCACTTTCAATCAAATAAGCGCAATCGCCTGTTTGACCTTCTTTAAAAATAATTTCGCCTTTTGGAATAACTCTAGAAAAGTCAGTCCCCGTACCTTTTTCTTTCATATCTCTATTTTTATCGGTTGGTAGGGGGTGTTAGCTTGAGTTTTTAAGGCCTTTTTTTCATAAACCTGAAGAATTAACCACTTGAATGATAAATTAGCTAAAAGATTTCTATATTATCGGATACTTATGTGCCTTAAAAGATGGCCACTTAGGGGACTTTTATGCCTTTTAATGGAAGTCGTCCGGACTTTCTCACCCAATCTCCGTACATGGGGTTAGGAAGTACAATATACTTGTTGCCCCAAAGCGCTTTAAACTTATGGACAGCTTCTGAGCGCGCCTCAACACTCCCCTCAAAGTCTTCATGAAAATCTGCAAGACTATCACCTGCCATTAGGACAATCTGACATTTTTTAGCAATATTGTTTCTCCTTAAGACCTTAGAGCTGGTCTTATGGCGCCCAACCAAATGATCGCGAGGCACTTTAATGCCAACACTTATTAAATTTTTGAAAGTTATATCTTCAAGGTGATGCTTTCTGTTTGTAATCAGGTAAATCGCAACCTTTTGTTTTTGTGCGTAATGGATAAAATCAACAACTCCTGGAAGTGCAACTGCAATACCTCTATTAACCCAGCTTTCCCATGTAAGAGAAGAATAGGTTGCCTTATTTTGATAGAGCCAACCTTGATAGGGAGAATTATCAAGTACTGTCTCATCAATATCAAGAACAACACATTGCTTGCCTTTGCTTTGATCTATTCTTTCGTTTAAATACTTCTTGGCACCATTATAAGCCTGATAGTACAGGGCCTTTACCTCAGGTGCCCTTTGAAAATAGAGCGTCGCCATCTTGAACTTTTCTTGCGGATTTTTTTTATTAAGCGAAGAGCAACTACCTATACTCGCTACAGAAATTAAAATGAACAAACGAAGAACTAAATTAATCATTATTTTTAACCTGCCAAGATGAACGTATAAATTTTAAAACCATATCTTCAAATTCAGAATCAGAAAGAGAAAGTAGTTTTTGATTATTATCATGAGCAACTTTCTCGCCTATTTTTTCGCCCTTCTTTTCTATAACTCTTGTTACCTCTTCGGTCCATAGAAAATGTAGCAATGGATACGGACTTCTATTAACATAGTTGCCACGGGATTCCTTCTTTTCACCCTCAAAGCGAAATTCTGGATGGAAGGTCACTATTTGAACTTGATCTTGAAGACCCAATTGCCTAATTTCTTCTTCAACCATTGCCGAAAAATTATAAAATTTGATAAAGTTCTCTTTTGCCTCAGGGAAGACGTATAACATTGTCCCCCGTTCTTTCTTATTTTTTACAAAAGACTCAACAGCAACCAGAGCGTCTCTAAATCGTTGGCCATTATCTTCAGCGTTTGAGACAGCAATTTCCCAGCGTCCCTCTTTCCAAATGTCATGAGCAAAGGGACAAAGATTTAGCCCCAGCACAACGTTATCTACCCATAGTTTAATAGCATTTTTAATTTCTGCATTATTTTCTGTCAATTTGGTCACCAATTAAGCCTTAGAAACCAAAGAAAAATCCACCATGATCCCGTGCCAATTCTTGCAGGAATACATAGGCTTTGGAATCTTTATTTTTTAGAAAACTCGAACCTACACCAATGGTGTTAATTCTAACATTCTTTTTATTCAATTTGCTAATATCAAGAAGTAGACGTGAGATATCGGCTTCTTTATTACTATTTCCCGCCGTGGGCGCACCATCTGACAAAAGCACTATATCACTCGCCTCTGCGTAATTATTTAGGGCATAAGTTAAGGCACTTCTAGTAGGTGTAAACCCACGTGCTCGTAGGTTTAGTAAAAAACGATAAATTTCATTTTTTCTAAAAGAATCTAGTGGATTAAGGCCATTCCATAGTGGCTGATAAGGCTTACTCAATTTGCCCGGAAAATATAGAACGTCTAATTTATATTCCAATGGCATTGAGGTGATGAGCATTTTCAAACCGGCCTTAACCTGTCCAATACGATCCTCTCTCACCATGGAGCCTGAGACATCAATAATGAAGACGATGTTTTTTCCTTTAAATTTAAATCCAACATCTACAGGAAGACCTTTTCCTTTAAAGTTTTCATTAGGTTTCAAGGCATGCTCAGGACCAGACTTTGCTTGGGCCAAACTCTCCATCCCCTTAATTTTGACCTCTTGGTCCTCACCTCTTTGCTTAAGCCTCTTATTGTCCCCTTCTAGCTCTAATACAATTTTTTGTAGTTCCAGGACTTTTTCATCACGACTCTTTATTTCGGCATGGAGTTTGGTGATTTCATTTTCTTTGATAGCAATTGTGGCCCTTGCCTCAACTTCTTTCTTCTGAGTAGAACCTTTAGGTACGGCCACATAAAGAATGATCACCGCCCCGAGTGCACCAGTGAGGATGTCTAGGAGTGCGATATTTAAGCCGGGAATTTCGCGTCTTTTTGCCATTCCTAGCCAGCCTTTTTATCTTGATCAACCTTTGTCTTGACTGGACCGGAACGAAACTTTTTAAGCTCTAACCTATTAACAAAATTTACGATCACATACTCTTTTAGATAAGCATGTAAACGGTCTGTTTCTTCTTGAAGCTTATGAAAAAATCCCGTCACAATCGCCCCTAAAACTAGAGAGACGAGTGTCGTATCAAATGCTACCCCTAGGGTGGCCGTTATATCATCCATTTTCCCCGTGTGCGCGATGGCCAAAGACTGGGATATCCCAATAACTGTTCCCATAAAACCAATACTAGGAATAAGCCAGAGTAGGTAGCGAATATTACTTTGAGCTGATTCGTGTAAGTCGCGAATAATCTCACTTTGAATAGAGATAATCTCAATCGTTTCCCCCATAGAAGAGGTAGACTTAAACTTTGATATGGCTGCCAATAGAAGTCTTTTTACTAGTAGGTTTTTCTTAGACCCCGTTAATTGCGACAACCTTTTTTCAATATTAGGTAAATCCATTGGTAACAGAACATGCTTTTCACTAGTTGGTAAAATACTTAAACAAAGTCCACCAAACTCTTTTTTAATACCATCCCTTGATTTTTTAATTTCTAGAAAAGACCACAGGCCAGTAAAAACAATAATTCCCTGAATAAAACCTCCATTAGACAGGTCTCCACCTAATAGGATAAATAGCCTTTCCCAAATTGTCCCGGCAGTCGCTTCGAAAAGCCCAAACACTAGAACCTGATAGCAACAGGCAAGTAGTCCAGCAAAGGCATAAGGTTTTCTCATTACTTTAGAGTTCATTAGGATATTTTCGGACTAAATTGGGCAAGACTACAGAGAATAACAGAGGATATAAATAAAATTGAGTAATTCAAGTAACTTAGATTATTAATAAACAAGAAATAACACGCAGCATATGGCATAAAAAGTGGACTTACCTAGAATGAGCTAATGGATGTAAGCAAGGAAGTTCAATTTCTCGAAATAGACCAAGTTAAAGTACCAAAAGACATTGGTTTTCTCATTGTAGAAGATGAGGAAGATATTAGTGAGTTAATGAAAGATACTCTTTCAGAAATGGGCTTCACCGGCCAAGTAACACTGGCAGAAAGTGTAGAGAAGGCTACCGAACTATCACATCTCGAAAATGCGTCTTACGACTTTATTATTAGTGATTGGAATCTTTTGGGACTTAGTGGATTAGATCTATTGATTAGTTTAAAAAGTGAGAATCGATATAAAAACACTCCCTTTCTTATGGTCACCGCTAACGACAACGTGTCAGGCATGATCGTGGCGATGAAAAAAGGTGCCTCAGACTATCTCGTTAAGCCTTGGACAATGGAAGAGCTCCAGTCCAAGATAGCGATCTCTTGGAGTAAGAGACTACCTAAGTTACCCCTATAAGATATAAGTCATTAAGCAGCGGCCTCAGAAACCGCCTCATCGATCAGAACAACAAGCCCAGGATGTTTCTTAAGAGCGACAGCAGGAACGGTTGGGTCGTCATTCATAAACCTAGTAAAGATAGCAGACTTATGACTCCCCTTAACCATTAGATATATTTTTTCACTTTTAAGAAATGTTCCAAGTCCAAAAGTTACTCCCCATGTTCCTTTATCTAAATTTAAATATTTTAATGTTTCTTCTCCTAACTCGACACAACCAAAAGAAAAGTCTGCATCAATATGAGGCTCATGAAAGGCTACATGGCCATTTACTCCTAAACCAAGAAATGAAACAAAGGGCTGAGATGGTCCTTCTTCTATATCTTTGATAGGTATTAGGTTTTTACGAAATGAATTCAAGTTTTTATTAAAAAAGTTCAAGAACTGACCTTGAGAATGTCCATTCAATATATCATCTATTTGCCATAGGCGGGAATGCTCAAGCTCGTTATAGCTAGTCTCATTCAAGAGGTGATAGAAGGACTCAGGTGTCCCCCCGGCGGGCATTAAGAAGTCGCGGATACCTTTTTTATATAAATTCGTGAATGAATTTAAGAGAAAAGTATCTAAATGAGTGCTCGAATTTTTAATAATTTCCATTGCTTCTATTTTAGGTGAAGCTTATTCTTTTATACAAGATGAAAAAATTTATCCTTATATGTGCCCACCCCGATGATGAAACACTATTTTTCTCATCATTACTGTATTCTAACAGTCAAGATATACACGTTATATGTATTAGCGACGGCAATGCTGACGGCAGGGGCGAGGAGAGAAAAAGAGAGTTTGAAACGGCGTTGGATAAATTCAATATAACTTCCTTCGACTTCTATTCCTTGCCGGATCAATATAACTCTCCCTTAAATGAAGATTTGCTCAATGAAAAAATTAAAATATCACTAAGAAAATTTGCAAACGAAGACACTGTTCTTTTTACCCACGGCCCTTTTGGTGAGTATGGACACCCCCACCACATTCAAGTAGGCCAATTAATTCACCAAAACTACTTGGCTAAATACACAATCTACCATCCCAATATTCTATCAATAGACGAAGAATCTCTTACTTTTAAGGAAAATGAAATTAAAATGTGGGAATTAAAGCTAGAAATAATGTGCACTATTTATAAAAAAGAATATCAAAGATTCGTGACACTTATCCCAGCGAAGGCCCAAGAAGAATTTTTGAAATCTGGTGTTGAAACTTTAGAAATATTAAACTTTTTAACAGGAAGAACGAATCACCTCGATAAAAATCTCGGTGCATATACCCCCTTCCATCATAGCATTAAGCTATTCAAAGAAGCGGGCCTAACAAGAAAGTTCTAGTACTCAAAACCACAGCCCTTACACATTTCATATATTTCGCCCTCTTCAAATAAATTACAGGCCTTCATAACAACAGAGCAAAGTTGGGTATCAAATGTATTATCAGTATTAAGCTCTCCAGAGCTATTACCTTCTATAGAAATCGCTTCATTCAACCCTACAAGATTAAAGTTTTTATCAATAACCTTACAATCTTCATCTAAAAATTTACCGGTTTGACCACAAGTACGAACCATCTGTTTCTTATAATCGAAAAAATCCGAACGAGAGTTAAGCTTCTTAGTTACAACTTCAAAAACCAAATCCTTCATTTTGGCCCAACCAAGCTCTTTTACTGAAAGTCCAATAGCACGATTTAAAACACCATTTGAGTAATGAACACCACACTCATCATTACGACTAGAAGCAACACAGCTGGCACCATACTTAGCGTTAACTTGGCTCATGTGAGAAGGTTGTTCTGAAAAGGATTGCTCAGGATTTAAGAAATCGCGCAGACCTTTCTTGGATTCTAATACTACGGTTTCACCAATTTTAAAGTCAAACCCATTACCTAATAAATCACCTTCAAAGCCAACACCTAAGATATCACATACATGTTCATTTAAAGCTCCGGTCTCATTACCACCTTCTAATTGCGCAGTATGGGCAACAATCGCGTGACAATATTCATGTCCAATAACATCAAACGCATTTAAGAAATCACCTAAAGTATCGCCGCCTTTACCGAAAAGGAATTGATTATATGGACTTCCGGCCCAAGCAGCATTTTGCCTAAGACCTGATGACCCTAGTAAACGAGAACCTTTAAATCTAACCGTAGCATCTAAATCAGAACCTCTATTATCATACCCATCCCAGCCAAAAGCAGATTTAAAGTATTCAACAACTTTTGAAAGATTAATTAGGGCAATATCATAATCCTCTTGTTTGAAAAAACCTCCATCGGCCTCCTTATCTTTCCAGATATGGCTGAGGCCACTACGTTTTTTGGATTTCTTAAGGTTAAAAGTAGATCCACGATAAATATTAACTGTAACATTTCTCGTCTTATTGTGAGTCTTAAGAATTTGTACTTTTCCATTTTTAGAAATCGTTAAATCAACATAAATGGGTAAGTCATATGGATTTTCTAAACGCCACCCCAAGGTATGTTCATCCTTATTGTTAAGAAGAAACATTCTTTTCATGTGCTTTTTATTGTCTCTTAAAAAATTCCCAACAAAAGAGTTATCTTCTACGAGAAATTTAAATGCTTGGTTATCATTTTTAAAACTTTTTTGATTAGGATAAATCACATTAATAATATTATCTAAACCGTATTCACCTAACAAATCGATTAAATTTATCTTATCTTCAAGTGACATTTTCATTTTTTCTGAAAAGAACGTTTTATTATTAATATTATTTTCATCAAAATTAATAAGATTCAGCTGTTCCCGACCAATGGATACAAGCGAAGTGGAAATTTCAATAACCTCTCCCTGATTAAAGTATCCAGGTTTATTGTGAGTAGTCATTTCTTTAAGTCCGGTAATGTAAACGTTTACGTCTCCTCCTTCAATTGGAATATAAACACGACTACCATTCTTTTCTATTTTGTATAAAACTTGTTGCAACTTAACTGAAGCAGTACCTTTATTGACAAGAATTCTGGCCTGTCCTTCATTTTCATTATCATTAAAGTTTGGTCTGAAATAAAGTTTAGATACTTCAGAATCACTTTCTATTAAAGACATTCGATTTTTATTAATGAAGCTAATAATTTTTCCAACTGACTCTCCATCATACTTATCACCACCAAAACGAAGATTTTTTAATTTTCCTTCAATTTGAAGTTCTTTGCCGTTTGAATAGAGGACATCAATTTTTGATAAAGCTAGAGGGGAGATAAATATAAAGAATGTACTTAAAACGATACGAAAAATCATAGATGCTCCCAACTGAAATAAATAAGTTGAGGTTATACATGCAATTCTAGTGCCTAGAGAGGGTCCAAAATCCAGTTACTTAGAAGAGGTAACTGAATATAGTTTGAACAGATATCAAGAAAAGACTTTTAATTCTTCACTTAGGCGGACCTTTACTGACTCAAGATCAGAGTCAGGCCAAACGGGTAATTTATCTTTATCAATCAATAGGGCCCTTACACCTTCGTGGAAATCACCTTTCTCACATTCAATTTTGGCAATTAGTAGATCCATGTCAAAGCAACTCTCGATACTCTTCCCCACACACCATTCAAAGAGACACCAAATTAACACTTTTGATACTGGACTTCCCTTTTGATAAGTAGAAATCGAACTCAATAGCCACGGGTTTGAGTCTATATTTCCAGATATACTTTTACACCACTGATCGAATTCTTCAATACTATTGATTTTCTCAATAGGTTCAAGACAGAGATGTTTTTCTTCAAAGCTAGCTCTATATTCAGGCCCATTTTCGTTTAATATTTTTTCAGTAAAACTTTTATGATTCAGCGCCTTTTCATTTATACCATTTTCATAACTCCAAAACCCATCAGAGAGTCCTAAATGGTAGAAATCATAGGCATTCAATCTGGCACCCGTTAAAGTCATAAAAAGACGCCACCTCTTTGGAATTTTCTGAAGAAAATAGCTGGCCCCTACATCAGGGTGAAACCCGATGGTAACCTCAGGCATCGCCAGTGTTGAGTTTGGGTCTAAAAGCTTAGTTTCACACCCCATAAAAAGACCGAGTCCTCCCCCCATAACAATCCCATGTGCCAACGCGTAATTATTGGAATTGTTGTGAATTCTTAGATCTAGCTCATATTCTTTTTTAAAAAAGAAGTCGAAGTCCTTTCCTTCCTTTATTCCTTTAACAACAGAGACAACATCGCCACCAGCGCAAAAGCCCTTATCTCCACAACCACTAATGATATAGGGCAAACCATTTGCCTCTGGGTCGTAGACTGACAAAGCTTCTTTAAATGAATCGACCATTTCTTCATCAAGAACATTTAACTTACGAGGGTTATTCAATTCGAATTTATAAAAGCCATCATGTTCTTCAAATATTAATTTACTCATGTCTCATCACCTAAAAAAAAAAGCCCTCTTTTTAAAGAGGGCCATTTATTCATTAATTAACTAACTACTTTATTTATTTTTTCTTTGGCTCTTTTACGATTTCAATAAGCTCAACATCAAAAATAAGTGTTGCACCACCAGGTATTTTTGGAGGAGCACCAGAGTCTTGGTAGGCCAAGTCACTTGGGATTACCAATTTAATTTTCCCACCTTCTTTAACTTTTTGAACACCTTCAGTCCAACCCTTGATAACTCTATTAAGAGGAAAGGTTATTGGCTGGCCACGATCTTTAGATGAATCAAAAACTGTTCCGTCGATAAGTTTCCCATGGTAATGGACTTTCACAGTGTCTGTTGGCTTAGGATTATTCCCTTTACCTTCAGAAAGAATTTTAAAAGCTAGTCCAGACTCTGTTTTAACTACATCTTTTTCTTCTTTAACAAATTTTTCTAAGTAGGCCTTTCCCTTTTCTTTTTCAGATACAGCCGCTTTCGTCATTCGCCCTTTAAAAAGCTCCTGAATCTTTACGCGAAATTCATCAGGATTAACCTGCGCCTCAGTACCTTTGGCTGCATCAGTTAAACCCATATTAACAGCTGCAATTTCGTCATCTGTTAAGCTAAGGTTTTTCATTCTTTGGCCCATAGTATGACCAACAGTGTAAAATGTTTTTAGTTCATCGTTGCTTAGACTAACTTTCGCCTGCTTGTTGCAAGAGAAGAGCGCGGAAGCAATAAGGATTAAAGCTAGTGTTTTCATAAACCTTCCTTTTTGGTTTTTAATTTTTCAATAGGGTACCTACAGACAAGGGTATATTCAAGCCCTAACTATTAGAATTCATGTATTGTTGGAACTACTCTTGCCCAATCTCTAGGAAATAGGTGACGACTTTGGTCTATTTTAGAAAGAAGAACCCAATTAGTTTTCCAGTGATGCCATAGAACTTTATCCTTTAAATCATCAAATAGATTAGCGCTAGTGGACAGAACTAGGAGTGGCTTAACTTTTGCCAATTTTTCATAATTTTTCTTTTTGAGAAAATGTATTTTTCTTTGATTTTTAAGGACCATATTTTGTCGCAACAAATCACAAGAATGATTCGTCCCACAAATTACATAGAGGGGTAAACTCTTCTCTCTAGCTAAGCTTAATAACTGGTAGAGCTCTGGTATAAGTTGTTGATGTAGGCGGGCCAGTGAGAGTAACTCCCAGTCATAACCTGGGTTGTCGAGAAAGGACATCATTTCGGTGCTCATTACAATAACACCTCCCCTCAGCTCTTTCTTTGATTTAAGGCCCAACTTTAATATCGCAATTCTTAGTGAATTCTTATTTTGTAAAAGTTGATGTCTTGCTGTCTTTATTGCCTTAACTAAAGGCGTCGAACTTTTATCTACTCTTACAACCAAGGCCTCCCTTTGAAAATGGGAGCAAGCTGATAAGAGAATTAGGCTTAACAATAGGAACTTCACTAGAAACCGGCCTCGTCTAAGGCGACATTAGCAAGTTGATCACAATGCTCGTTCTGGGGATGGCCTGCATGTCCCTTCACCCATTGAAAAATGAGGGAATCAAAGCTTTCTTTTAAACTGTCTAGCTCTTGCCACTGTTCTATATTTTCTGGCGTTTTTTTATCCGCTTTCTTCCAACCGCGTTTTTTCCAACCCACGACCCATTGATTCATCCCATCAACGACATATTTTGAGTCACTAACTAATACGACTGACTGGCCTTTATTAAACTCAGAAAAAGAACAGATAAACTTTAGCGCCTCAATAGCACCCTGAAGCTCCATCCTATTATTTGTTGTATTAAATTCAACGCCACTACCCTCATAAATTACTGATTCATCAACTCTTTGAACGAGAGATCCCCAAGCTCCAGGGCCAGGATTTCCACGGCAAGCGCCGTCACTAAAGGCTATAAAATCAAACTTTAACAAGTCAGGGGTTAAGCTAAATCCATCACCAATATTGCTACTTTCTGATATCGGTAACTCATCGAGATTATTTTGCAGCGTTTCAATAGACGAATCAATATTCTGGCCACTAAGTAAAGACTTCAAAAGCCTCAAGGCCTTATTCGCTTCATTTTTCTGTTTCTTTGTAACGCTCATTGTTAGCTTCTATAAGAATGTTTGCAGACGCACTAAATGCTTGAGTATATTAGACGATCGACAGTGATTTGAATAGAATTTTGTCTTATGTGATTTTGAGCGAGGTCTTTAAAGTGAATCCAGAATATTCGATAAGAGTTTATAAACAGTACTTTAATTTTGCATCATCGCACTTTCTTATTTTTAAGGATGGAACAAGAGAACCACTTCATGGACATAACTATCGGGTACAATTAAAAGGAGAGGCCTGCCAGCTTGAAGGAGATATGGTTTTCGACTTCTTGGACATTAAACCCATTGTTAGAGAAGTATGCGACAGTCTCGACCATCGCCTACTCCTTCCAAAAGAGAATGACCAATTAACATGGGAAGAAAGAGGCAAGAGCTTATATGTTCAAACACCAGATGGTGATGAATTCTTATTTCCCAAAAGAGACGTATTACTTTTACCAATTAAGAATACTAGTGCTGAGAGACTAGCTATTTATATTACCCATGAAATCCACAGATTGGTCCGCGAGCGTTTCAACTTTAACTTCCCTAAACTCGAAGTTGAGGTTGAAGAAACCCCAGGACAATGTGCTGTTTACCGATTTGAAAGTTAATCTAAACCCAGGCAACATAAGACTATGAATTTCTTAAAAATAAAATCAGGAACAAGTGTAGAAGGTGATGAGCTAAAAGCTTTTCGTAGTGAAAAGAAAGCTCCTACATACACCTACCTTATGGCCGGTACTCATGGGGATGAAGTAGAAGGAGTCTACCTGCTGCAACAACTTTACAAGTGGCTTAAGAATGATGTGGAAGAAGCACCCTGTTCATTTGTTGTCTTACCAATTTTAAATGTTGATGGTTACAGAGCAAGTACAAGAGTGAACGCTCACGGAGTTGACCTCAATAGAAACTACCCAACTGAATGTTGGACTAGTGAAGTAAGGGAGGCTAAATACTTTCCAGGAGCAGCGCCCTTAAGCGAACCAGAAAATGTCTTCCTCGATAAGTTATTTCAAAAATTCCCTCCTCATCTGATTGTCTCTTTTCATTCCTGGAAACCATTCATCAATTTCAATGGAGATTGTGAAGAAGCAGCTAACTTTATATCTAAGTTTAACTCATATGAAGTTATGGGTGATATCGAAGGCCACCCTACGCCAGGAAGTCTAGGTGAATATGGACCTCAAAAATACAATTCTCCAGTCCTAACTTTTGAATGTCCTGTGATATCGGATGAGATCACACTTAAAGATATCTGGAACGAGAACGAGACAGCTTTTAAAGAACTACTTTTGTCGGAGTATGTCAGCCCACCTTCAAAGTGATCCTCCCAGACTTTGTAAAAGTTTTTCATTCAGATCACTATGACCTCCCTCTTCCCGATGGTCATCGCTTCCCCATGAATAAATATAAATTAGTAAGAGAGGCCTTAATAAACTTTGGTTTGATTAAGCCTGACAATATTTTCAAGGCTCCTCTCGCTGACAAGAATGATATCCTAATTGTTCACACCGAGGACTATTACGATTCTATAGAGTTTGGAACTCTCGAACCTCGCGACCAAAAGAAAATAGGATTTCCCTGGTCAGATGTCATGCTTAATAGATCGAGGGCCTCTGTTGGAGGATTTCTCGCCGCTGTAGAAATGGCACTGAAACATGGAGTCTCAGGAAATTTATCAGGAGGTACTCACCACAGTTTCCCTGATCGTGGAGAAGGCTTTTGTGTTTTCAATGATTTCGCCATTGCTTCAAAAAAACTCATCAAACAAAGAAATTTTAAGAATATTTTGGTGTTGGACTTGGATGTCCACCAAGGCAATGGCAATGCTGCGATTCTAACACCACTAGAAGAAGTATATGTTGTAAGTATGCATGGTTCGGCCAACTACCCTTATATTAAACCAGCTTCAGACTGGGATATTCCGTTAGAAGACAATACAAATGATAAAACTTACTTAGAGGCATTAGACCTAGTTTTAAATAAACTCTCCCACAGGCCCTGGGATATCATCCTTTATCAGGCAGGTGTAGACCCGCTTGATAAAGATAAGCTTGGCCGCCTTTCTTTATCTCACGTAGGCCTTTATCAACGAGACTTTAGAGTCCTGAATTTCGCCAAACAACGAAATATCCCTATCGCCCTTGGATTAGGGGGAGGATATTCTCAACCTATAGAACATACAGTAGAGGCCCACCTTAATACTTATAAAGCGATCGCTTCAACATACAGTCCTAAATAAATTTCCCACATCAAAGACCGCCATACTTGGCCTTTTAATTGCAATTATATAACTCATAAAGCGAACTGAACCCTTTAAAAAAGGTCTATATGAGACACAAGTATTTGTATTTATTACTGTTTTTACTAGGATTAAGTATCCCACTCAAAGTGTCAGCTCAGAATACACTTGTCGAATTAGAGAACACTAAGAGCACACAGGACACTTATTCGATAGACGCAACCTACACTTCCTTTGTGTCGGCCAACGCCTATTTACCGGACAGAGCTGAACATCAGTCTGGGCAAGACCATATACTTACAGGCCGTCTTCATCTTCCAGGCAAGTACTTGCTCTCTACAAGCTTGTGGCTAAATCAAGACTATAACAATGAGAGAAAGCTACTTATTAGAGACAGTGTGCTGACACTAACAAAGCCCTTAGGAAAGTTAAGTGCAAATATAAACGTAATTGGCCGGGCAGGAATGACAATTCCTTTATCTAAGGCCTCTAATGAGACAAATGGTCTTATTACTGCCTTGAGAGTGAACCCACTCTTTATAGTAAATGCTAACAGTCTATTGGAAGGATTAAGCCTCATTTTTAGGCCTTCATTTATTTTCAATGTTCATGACTATGAAACCTCTTTAACGGGTAGATCAAATCATGAATACACAATGAATCAGAGGCTAACGATTCTCTATCCCCTACTAAAAAACCTCTATCTAAGTTTAGATACCACTTACATCCGTTCATGGACCTATCAGGGCAATACAAATGATTTTTACAGCCTTGATCAATCATTAAGTACAAACTTCACAAGAAACTTTAGCGGCTTTTTGGGTCATTCAATTGGCGGAAATGCTCTAAATGTAAATGGCCAAGAATCGGATATTAGAATTTTTGATACCAGAGCATCTTCATATTATTTAGGAATTAGTTACCAGTTTTAAAAATATATAAAAGGAAAGAAATGAACCTTAAAGAAAGGACAAACAAAATGACGAAGCTATTAACCATCTTTTTAGGATTTCTCCTCTTTTTTAGCTGTGCTAAAGAAAGAGAAACTCAATTAGTTCAATCGACACCCGACGGATTTACTGAGATTGCAAATTACCAGGACAAAGAATTTGAATTGGTAACCTTGAGTAGTATTAATGGCGCTTCGCAATTTAGTACGGCGAATAATGCTGAAGTTGAGGGACAAAACATCGGGATAAGGGATTATCGACGAGTTGCCTATTCAACAAATGCTCCCCTATTTGAAGATGTTCCTTTGATCGGGAAAGAAAACTCCAAATATAAACTTAAGTATGAAGTAACGAATAATCTTCTAATTATATCCAAAATATCGGAAGAAGAAAGTATTCCATACACAGAGAAGACAATTGCGGAAAAGCTTTCAAATGGAACTTACAAAATTCCACTCATTTCATACAACATAACTCTATATAAATTAAAAAGAGTATTAAATGTTAATAATGAAGCAACTCATGAATTAGCACCAGTTGTAGTATCAAACATAAATGAAGCAACTCATATGGTCATCAATCCAAACTCAAGAATAGACCTAGATGCTGTTTCAAAGAATAACGTTTTCACTTCGGACATCTTCGCTGGAGAATGGTTTTATGCTGCTACAGTTGTATCGGCATCACCAGAAAAGGCAAATTCTATTGGTCGAGATGTAAGTATGGACTTCATGGCCAGATCTGTATCAAGGATAAAGTTTGAAAAACGTCCAAAAGGAATCGTTGGCTACAACTTAAATACTGATGACAACATTAACGTAGAAGACGGCATTAACTTAAAGGAAGCTATTAATATTCCAGCTACTTATTTTGATATAAAAATTGATAAGTATGGAAATACAGTTAGATCTACAGAGTCAATAGTAGATGATAATGATAATCGAAAAGAAAGAGTCCCTTACAACAAGCGTTCATTAATGGAGCTAGACTTTAAGAAGGTTCTTTCCGCCATGACAAAGCCACAAGAAACAGTATCTTGCGAATTTGTAACTGTTAATGAAGGTGGCACACAAAAAACGATTGAGATCTGTAGAAGAGCGACAAAAGCAGGCCTTGACATGGAGAAGTCTACTTTAGATAGTATTGAAATCGGCAATGATTTCATGGCCTTTGTCGTTTATCACGAACTTGAAAAAGTGAAAATTCGTTATGCATTTAAAAAGGCCCACAGCCCAATAGAGGGAAGAGTCTACTTTAAAGACGACAGAAAGACTTACGGCTTCTTTGGTACAACAAAATTTGCTATTAATAACGAAAGTTTATCAAGACAAGATGCGAGAGAAAAACTAACAAGCGTAAACAGATTTTACCCAGAAGATGGAAAAATCGTTTATTACTTCTCTAAAACAACACCAGAGCATATGAAAGAAGCAGGGCGTGCTTCCATTAAAGTTTGGGATGAAGCCTTTAGAAAAGCAGGTACGAATATCCGTATCGTTCTAGATGAAAGCAAAACCGTTAATCTTGGAGACATTCGTTACAATATTATCAACATTGTTGATACAAAAGACGGTGCGAGACTTCTTGGGTATGGACCAAGTATTGTGGATTCTGAATCAGGTGAAATTATTTCTGCAACATCGAATATCTACGCCAATCCGTTTAGAGAGTCATGGATTAGAAACTTAAGAAATTACATCCGAAGTGAAACGGGAGTTTTTAAGGCAGGAGAAATTGGTGTACCAATGCCTGAGAAGATGACTTACTACAAGAACTTTATTGATGGTTTTATCAATAATCAATCACAAGATTTCCAACTAGAGGAACAGAATACTCGTAACAATTCCCTACTAGCTGATCTAGGAATAAGCAATTCTTCTAATCTTGATAAAATAAGAAGTATGAAAGAAGAATTAGTGAAAGAGAACAAGCTTACTCTTGTGGACCATGGTCAAAAGGAAGGTATCTTTCACAACAATAGCTTTGATAAGACATACAAAGAGACGATTAAAGAAATTAAAGAACTTTGTGGCACAGAAATGGATAGCTATATTGACACTCTCAAAGAGTTAAAGATAACTCATACAGAAAATGAAATGGAGATCCTTAATGGTTGTGCAGACAAACTCTTAGAAAAATCTGTTATAGCGACTCTTATCCATGAGTTAGGACATAATTTTGGTTTGAGACATAACTTCATTGCCTCAACTGATACGAAAAACTTCTTTAAAAATGAAGATGGAACATTCACTTCTACGACTTCATCTGTAATGGACTACCAACCAGATACAGTAAAGGAACTTCTATTGCCAGGTCCGTACGATATTGCTGCTATTAGATTTGGATATGCGAACAAGGTCTTACTTGAAAATGGTGAAGTACAACCAATTGAAATTAAGACAAGTCTTGCTGAGCAGATTAACAATAAGTCTTACGATGTTGTTAAATACAAATTCTGTACGGATGAAGACGTTCAAAGAACTGATCCACTTTGTCAAAGGCACGATGTAGGAACAAACCCAAAAGAAATTGTAGAGAATACTATTGAATCTTTTTACTCTAGTTATACTGTATACGGTCATAGATATGACCGTGCAGTGGGGCCTACAGGCAACCGTTTTGGGATGTCTCACCTCTCTCGTACTTTCATCCCTCTAAAACAGATTTACGATCAGTGGAGATTTCATTTAAGAGAGTACTTAGGTGAAAGAGATCAATACCTAGAAAATCTAGATATTAAAGAGTACAAGGAAGCATTAAATGACATGAAAAGTAGTGTCGGTAAATATGCTGATCTCTACAATCGTTATTATGAGGCAAGTGAACTGGCCTATAACTTCCTTAAAAATATTGTTTATAAACCAGCAATGGTCTGTGTAGGTAAGGTATCTGAATCACCTAACGCAACTATAATCTTTTTAGACTTTGAAAAGGTAAAAGAGAATGTATTTGCTAATACTGGTCTAACTATTGACTCATGTGATCATGTGGCCGCCGTTGAAGACTTGAAGGCCCAAAGTTTAGATTACCAAGGTAACTTTGGCCTCTTTCACGAAGATCAAAAAGAGACTTTGAATATCGAAGATGTCGATCATCGCTTAACTAATGTTGTTGGTTTTGAAGCAACAAGAAGAATGGCACTAGCAGCGCTAACAATGCGTGTACCGATGATGGAGCATTTGGCCCAAAAGAACTTTAGACCAAACTTTCTTGACAACCCTATCTACCGTGAAGAAATTCTAAAGATGTCTTTTGATAGAATCCTAATTGGTCTTGATGGCAAGCCATTTGGGTATGACAATAAAAGTGCTCTTCAAAAGACTATTTTTACAAGAGAAAAAGGATTCTTAAAGGATCTTGCCATCTCAGTCGTAAAAGGAATTCTAATTCCAAACAATCTTGAGGAGTCAGATCGCAGAGAAAACCCTTTCTCTCCAAACAAGACGACAAACCCAAATCAAATCCCTAAAGAGGGTGTAACTTTAACTCAATTTCGATACATCTATATTTTCGCTCAAAAGTTTCCTGCAGGACAAGAGACACCTGCCCAGATGTTAATCGAAAAAAGAGAACAACTAAAGTCCTCTCTGTTAGCACTTGAATCTAAAACTCCAGAAATGGTTGATGGATTAGAAATTAAGACCTACTTTTCTTTAAAGAACGACAATAAGCTAAAAACTATTACAGAGATGCTTTCTGATGAATTTAGCTTTAAAGGTTTCGTAGAATACTTGAAAGCAATGTTAGAGTCCGCTGACTTCCAAGAAGAAGTCGGAAACGAAGATGTTGCTTTCCTTATAAGAAACCTTGCGACACCTTTGGCGCTGACATTTCAAGATATAGAAGGTCAAATAAGAGCAGGAGAGAACGCTGAAACTGTTTTGAATGCTCCGATCAAGACCTTTATAGAAGGCCAGGTGCCAAATGTAGAAAAGTTCTTAAGCGGCTTTTCAAAAGAAGGAATAAGAGACAACCTCTTAACCATCATGGCAGAACTCAAAGAAATCAAGAAGAAGAAAGACAGTCTTCTACCTTTTAGGGATGAAGCTGAAAGCCAGCTAGATCTTTTAACAGAAATACTTTTAGCGATATAAGAAAAGCCCCGGAAGGGGCTTTTTTTTAACCTACTTTTACAAACTTTATGACTTCAACTGGACATGCTTCTGCAGCTTCCTGAATGAGGAGTCCATTATCAAGTGGAGCTCCAGGTCGGATTAAGCAGGAGTCATCAGTCACTTCAAAAACTTCAGGAAAGATGGCCTCGCAGGCATTACATACAATGCAACCTGGATCGATCCATACTTTACTAACAGAAAAATTTTCTTCAGCGGCTTCAGTAGAACCACCACTAGCAAAATCTCCTGCAAATTCGGGATTAGTTGAAAGCTTGATTGTTTTCCCACCCTCTGGAAGAGGTTCGGAAATAAAGCTTCTTTGAACTGTTTGAAATAGAGGTTTTGCAGAAGGAGCAGGTAGCTCACCTTCAAACTTCTTAACAGTACTATTTGCTTGCCCAAGCATTTCCATAAACTTTTGGGCCTTATAAGAAAAAGATTGTGTAAGGCTATCAGTTGATGAGCTAACCTCGACCTCAATAGTTGCATTGCCAAGACCATTTGCCGCCAGCAACTTTTTCATACCTATACCCATATAAACATCACGGGCAAAATCTGAAGAAGCTCCATCAAAAGCTTTAATGACTTCAACTTGAGTAGGTGTTCCGAAAGGGTTAAACAAACGGACCTTAACTTTATCAAATTTACCTGGCTCACGAGCGCTATTCCAACTGAATGAAAAGGCAAAACCATGCTCACCAAATTCAGACTTTAAAATATCTAAACGTGGTCTCGCGAATAGAAAATGAAAGGCACCAGAAAGTAGGCTAATTATGGCCACATTTAGAACCAAACCAATGGCCAAAAGAGCGGCAATCCCCATTGCAATAAGAGTTGTATTCACGAAAGCTCCCTCGCTTTTTAATTGTATTTAGAAAACTGTCCCTATCATTTATAGATTATGCCCAGCAATTAGCCAAGTATTTCAAGATGTTAAACTATTTTCTTTATTTGTTTAATATTATATAGCGCGAGTCAGCAATTGTCTAAAGTGGTGTTAATAAAAATTAACCTCAACCTTCAACTTTTCTTTACCATCTTCTAAAACACCAACACCAAGACCACATGACTGACCACTTTGATCCAGAATCCACTGAAATGGAGATAAGGCTTGCTCCACTCCAACATATTGACCTTGTATAAACATTTTAACTTGTTCATCATTTAAAGTTATTTCGGGAAGTTTCCAAAATTGATTCGGTCTTAAAAATTTATCTATTGATACATCACTCATTGGTAATGTTAAGCAAGAATCAAGAGGAAAGTCTCCCCACGCAATTCTTTTCAACTCTTTAAGGTGGCCCCACATACCAACTTCTTGGGCAAGATCACTCCATAAACCTCTTACGTAAGTGCCACTACTGACGACGCACTCAAAGCTAAAGTCTTTTCCACCCATAGCTTCTATCACTTTAAAATCAATGATGTTTCTCTTTACAGGCGGCTTGGTAATGAAGACACCTTCTCTTGCCCATTCGTAGAGAGGACGTCCCTCATGTTTTACTGCACTAAAGAATGGCGGCACCTGTTCATATTCGCCTAGAAACTTTTTAGATTGATTTGAGATTTCTTCCAAACTAATGACCGACGACTCTTCACTAACCTTTAAGCTTTGACCATCACAGTCTCCAGTGTCTGTAGCAAACTCCAGTGAACCAACCCCAAAGTAGGTCTTAGACATTTTTGTTTGAAAATACTGAACCAACTTAAGGGCCTTGCCAGTACCTACAAGCAGAACTCCTTCAGCAAATGGATCAAGCGTACCAAAATGACCAATTTTGAGCTTTCTACGTCCTTTGCCCTTTCCTAACAAATCAAAAACAATAGGTTTTAACTCCCTTATGACGTCATAAGAGGTAATACCTGCAGGCTTATAAATGGGAATCAACCATGGAGAATTATCAAAGGGGAGATCTTCAGACATATATTGCTAGAAACTTTTACCGTTTTTAGCTTCATTACCTAATAGGTTGGCTATATGTTGCTCACTTTCAAACTGATTATCGTAAACAAGCTTAATTTCTGGGGTATGTCTGACGTTGATGACTTGGGAAAGAGTACTTCGCAATTTAGACTCACAGGCGTCAAGTGCACTTTTTATATCTTGCCGCTTTTCAGTATTGAATGTGTCCCAATAAACAGTAGCAACACTATAATCACTAGAGAGATCTACTTTTGTTAAACTGGCGAACTGAAGCCTAGTATCATTTAAGTTTTTTCTGAGAATAAGATTCAATTCATTAAGAATCCTATCCTCAAATTTTGCCTTTTTAATACCTTTTTCAACTTTCGCCATAAAACTACTCTTAAATTTTTAGAGATGATTCTCTGTTACTTCACTACTGCTGGCAGCCTTTTGAGCATCCATTTTAGTGACGTCTTCAAGTGAGCGTTTTTTCTCTTCCATAATATAGGCCTCAAAAAGGTCACCGACTTTAACATCGTTATAACCCTCAAGACCGACACCACATTCGTAGCCACTCTTCACTTCTTTTACATCATCTTTGAATCGTTTCAAACTAGACATTTTACCATCGAATACTATTTTCCCATCTCTGAGGAGCCTGACCTGGCAACCAACCTTAATTGCCCCGTCAATGACCACAGAACCGGCAATAGTACCAACTTTAGGCACTACAAACGTCTCTTTAACCTCAACTCGACCAATGTATTTCTCTATAAACTCAGGATCAAGCATCCCTTCAAGAGCGGCTTTCACCTCATCGATTAGCTGATAAATAATAGAATAAGTTCTAACATCAATGCCTTTTTCCTCAGCAAGCCTTCTGGCCGAGGTCACAGGTCTCATATTAAAGCCCATAATGATCGCACCAGAAGCATCGGCCAATTGAACATCAGATTCACTAATGGGGCCTACACCACCACCGAGAACCCGAACTTCAACTTCGGAGTTTGATAGGGTTTCAAGGGATGACTTGATTGCTTCAAAACTCCCCTGTACATCCGCTCTGGCAATAATATTTAGAGGCTTAACCTCCCCAGCTTCACTAGGAGCTTGAGCAAAGAAATCCTCAAGGCTTACAGTAGACTTCTTAGGTAGAGACTCAAGCCTCTTCCTCTCATCTACTCTATTTTGAATAATTCTTTTGGCTTCTCTTTCATTTTTAACAATATTTAGATTATCACCAGGACTTGGAGCTTCATTTAGACCTAAAACTTGAACAGGCATACTTGGACCAGCAGATTTAAGTTCTTTACCAAGGTGATCAACAAGACTTCTAGCTCTACCAAAAGTTTCACCGACAACGATAGTGTCACCTTTCTTGAGCGTACCTGTTTGAACTAAAATAGTAGCAACAGGTCCTCGACCAGGCTCTACCTTAGATTCAATAGTCACACCCTCTACCTTCCCCTTAGGATCAGCACGAAGCTCTAATATTTCGGCTTGAAGGGCAACGGCTTCCAAAAGGTCATCTATCCCATCACCTTTTAAAGCAGAAATCGGAACCATCTGTGTTTCACCACCCCATTCTTCAGGAGTAATACTAAATTCAGATAACTCATTCTTTATACGATCAGGGTTAACCCCTTCTTTATCCATTTTATTAATCGCAACAATTAACGGAACGCCTGCTTCTTGAACAAATCGTACCGACTCTTTTGTCTGTGGCATTACACCATCGTCTGCAGCGACAACTAGAATCACAACATCAGTTACCGTTGCCCCTCTTTGCCTCATAGAGGCAAACGCTGCGTGACCAGGAGTATCCAAGAATGTTAATTGTTTACCACTTTTTGTTTTTACAGAATAAGCGCCAATATGCTGAGTAATACCACCAGCTTCACCTGCTGCAACTTTAGCATTTCTAATATAGTCGAGAAGAGTAGTTTTTCCGTGATCGACGTGACCCATTATAGTGATAACAGGGTCTCTTAAAGGCAATTTTTCGATGGCCTCATCAGAAAGATCTCCAATACCAAAAACTTCATCCTCGTTAAAGCTGACATCTTCCAACCTAAAATCGTACATACTAGCAATTTCGGCAGCTAATTCGTTACCTAAGTAATCTTCTTGTTTAATAAGGAGGTTTAGCTTTAAACAATCGTTAACAAGATCTTTAAATTTAACATTTAATTTCTTTGCTAATTCCAAGGCAGTTGCACCGTTGTGTACTTTAACCACTCTCTTAGACTCTTTAAGCTCTGTAAGTTCTGTTCCCTTTGTTGGACCAGAATAAGACTTCTTTCTTTTTACTTGAGTATATATTGGTCTACCCGTACCGCTTAAAGCCGCATAAGACTTAAGCTCAGTATCGGCCCTTACTTGGTTCAAAACTTGGCTTTTAGTGCCAACTTTTTTACCTGACATAAGCGTCGCTAAACCACCTAGACGTTTTTTGGAATCTTTTTCTTTTTGGTCTGTTGAAGATTCAGCATCACCACCACTTTCAGCGGTTTTTTCAGTAGTCTTTACTTCGGCAACAGCTTCTTTCTTCTCAGGAATAAACACTGGAGTGAACTTATGAACTTTTTCTTTATATAAGTCCTCTTCTTCTTCTGGTTCGGACCTACCCTCTTTGCCAGTTGCTTCAGCTGATTCTTTAGCTGCAGCTTCTGGTCTTGAAACAACTCTTAATCCAAAGGCTTCACCTAAAGTCTCTGATTTGTTGCCTGCAGTAACTTCCTCGCTGGCTTCTTCTGTTGAAGAAGTGGCCTTTTTCTTTAAGACCTTTTTCTTAACAGGTGCTGCTTCTAAAACTTCCTCTTCGATAGGGGAATCTAAAACCACTTCACCATCTTTCTCATCAGCTTTTCTTCTAAGAACAGTTGGTTTCTTCTTGGTAGTTGTTACCTTTTTAGAGTCTCCGGCCTTAGTTGCTTTTTTAACAACTTTCTTTTTTGCCGTCTTCTTCTTAGTTACCTTCTTTTTAGTGCCAGTAACCTCTGTCTGTTTTGCAAAAGACGCCATGAACTTCTCAACCTCTTCTTCGGTTAAGGAGTTCATGTGGTTTCGGACATTAAAGCCCTCGTTCTTGAGTTTCTCAACCAAGTCCAAAGAGTTCATGTCTAATTCTTTGGCAAGTTCAAAAATTTTCTTAGGCATCAATAACCTCTTATTAAATCATTAAACAAATTATTTCAATTTAAATGCAGCAAGCTCTTCTCTAAGACGTCTTTCTGCATCACTAAACTTATCTGGGTCATTTTCGTCAAGACCTTCATCCTGAGTAAGAATTCCAACATATTGAGGAGTCGCAGAAGCTGAAACCAGCTCTTCTTCCTCTTCTGGTTGGAGAATTATCTCATCAGACTCAATGGCCTTAAGAGTACTATCAATAATCACTTGTGCCGCAGCTTCTTCAATTTCTAGCATCTCAGCCAATTGAGTAGCTTCCATGACACTAATATCACCAATAGCTGTAACACCAGTTTGTACAAGAACCTGTGCTGTTGATTCTGTTATGCCGTCAACTTGCAATAGATTCTGAACAGACTTATTAATTTTCTCTTGTAACTTAGACTTGGAAATAATGTTAACTTTATAGCCTGAAAGCATGGCCGCAAGACGAACATTTTGACCTCTTCTACCAATTGCAAGAGAGAGTTGATCCTCTTCGACAACAACATCAAGTTGCTTCGCTTCGTGATCAATCATTATATTACCAATATCAGCAGGAGCCAAAGCTGAGCGTGCAAAGGTATCTAAGTCGTCTGACCACTTAACAATATCAATTTTCTCACCTTGGAGTTCATTGACTACGTTTTGGACTCGACTACCTTTCATACCGACACAGGCACCAACAGGATCAATGTCTTTATCAACAGATATAACCGCAATTTTTGCCCTCTGCCCTGGTTCACGTGCAGCAGACTTAATGATTATTGTCCCATCTTGAATTTCAGGTACTTCAATCTCGAAAAGCTTAACTAGAAACATTGGTGAAGTTCTTGTTAATCTTATTTCAGGACCTCTATTCGTCATGACAACATCTGAAAGGTACGCTTGTATTCTGTCGCCAGTTTTAAAAGCTTCACCAGGAATCACTTCCCTTCTAGATAAAACGGCGTCCGCTTTACCAAGGTCGACAATAATATTCCCTCTTTCATATCTTCTTGCGATACCAGTAATTAATTCGCCAACCTTATCCTTGAATTCAGAAAAGAGAATTTCTCTCTCTGCATCACGGACTTTTTGGAAAATTATCTGACGAGCCGTTTGAACATCAACTCTCGTAAAATTAGGATTTTCAATACGAATCCCTAACTGATCACCAATCTCAACATCTTCATCAAGTTGACGAGCATCATTCAAGTTTATTTCAACGATGTTGTCTCTAACCTCATCAACTACATTTTTGTATTGATAGATCTCTATCTCGTCTTCTTCAGGGTTATAACGAGTTTCGTATTCCCCTTGTATTCCATATTTCTTTCTGGCAGTAACTAGAAATGCCTGTTCAATAGCTTTGACAACGATATCTTTTTCAATACCACGGTCTTTACCTAAGGCCTCTATCACTCTTCCAATTTCAGAAAAGTTCATATTCCCTTCCTTTTAATTCTCACTAATGTCTGACCATAGTGGCTCAACATTAGCTTTTTTAATATTTCCGATATTTATTTTAACTCTCGTCATGTCATTCTTTTCAGGAGAAACAACTAGGTATTCCTCACTAAACTCATTCAAATAAACGGTTACTTTTTTATCATTCAATAACTTTTTACCACTTTTAGATAACTTACTATCCACAACAAGGTCTTTCTCACTTAGTTTTTCAAAGAGACCAAGGGCAATACGCTCACCGACTAAATCTTGAAAATAAAAAGCTTCCTTTATATCCCTATAAACACCAGGGCTAGAAACTTCCAAAGTTAACTCTGCAGGCATCCACTCTAGTTCCTCTACAAAAGGAGTAAGAGCACGGTCTACCTTGGCGCAATCTTCAAGTTGTGCTGTTTTCGTTTCAGGATTTTGGACAAAAAGTCGCAAGAGGCACTGCCCCTTAAGATAGTCTAGACCATAGAGATCTAAACCCTCATTTTTTACTATCTCCGTACAGAGATCGAAAAACTTTTTTTCCAAACCTTGGCGATCAAGTTTAAGGTCCACTTACTAAAAAACCCCTATATATAAAAAAAAAGGGCGGAACCAAATATCCACCCTAACCTACATTCGAGTATTTATGTCATTTAAGACGTGGTATTTTTATCAAAAATTGCGACCTTATGCAACTCCCAAATCAAAACACTAAATTAATGAAGAAACCATTTTAAGGGCATGCTGCCCAGCGCCATAAAAGTTTTTCTGGAAGTGAACCTTCTGAAATCCATTACGATTATATAAATTAATAGCAGCTAGATTTAGAGAATTTACCTCCAAATAGGCCTCTTTAAAACCATGCGAAGAAATATCCTTCAACATTTCAAACAAAAACGTATTGGCCATACCCTTTCCACGGAATTCAGGTCGAAGGCAAATTTTTAACAAGTGTGCAGTATCCAGACCATCTACCGCATAGAAAAGTCCAAAACCAACAATTTCAGCATTAAATTTAAGAAGAAACAATGAGTTGTGGTTTAAATCTAGGGTTTTCCAACTATCCAGAGACCAGGGGTAAGGAAAGTAATGTTTATCCAAATCAATTAACTTAGAAAGCTCAGATTTATTTAAAGAACTAACTTTATTAATTGCTTTCATCAGGTCTTACGGATTGTTTGACATCTTTGTTCATTCCCTCTGTCATCACTTTATTAAACTTTTTTTTCAAGCGAGGGGACATTTTAAAAGATAGAACTTCATGATTTTCTTTAACATTGAGACCATTTTTAAGCTCCTTCAATGAGCCCCCTAAATCTTCATTCTTTTTAAATCGATCACGAAGATAAACCTCTGTTAGAAAAAGGGCTTTTTCACCAGTTTGAAGCGTCTTCCAAATGACCTTTCCACACTTCTTTCCAAGACCTAATAGTTCTTGAACCTGCAACTGATCCCTACCTCTACCTAGAGAAGAAATCTTTAACTTTTCTAATTCAATATAGGGCAACAGATTGGAGGGACTAAATGAATTAAAACCTGGAGCATCTTCAGGAATTTTCACTTTTAATAAATCATCAATAGATCTATCAAGATAAATACTTAAATAGGATTTTTTCTCTAAGCACTTTAAAATCTTAAAGTTTCTCTGGACGCTCAATACATCTGAAAGAAAGAAGACTTGGCCTGATAAACGAAAAAGGGCTTGATCAACCTTCGAGGTCTTTAATTCTACTTCGGCCCAAGAAGAGCTCAAACCGAATAGAAAATTAAACAGGAGAGCTAAGCTCAATATTCCCAATAGTTCTTTGACTTTCACCCTTACTTTCCATGTGAAACCTGATTTTCGCGTGAGGATTAAAAGTATAACCGTCTTTTCCACGAATTATATACTTTCTCTTATCACCTCGATCATTCTTTGGCTCAATGAGCTTTCTTAATCTACTAACAGAGGTGTAAATAAGTTTATCATGGATTAAGGGATTATATTCATCTTTCCAAATCTGCTTTGCGAGCTCTTCCTTATCATAATAACTGCCAGTGTTTCTGGCCAAAAGGAAGAGAATTTCAAGTAAAACAAAACGATGTTTGAAGTCAATTGTCCCTAGGGCCCTTTCTTTAATCTTCCTATTTGTCTTATCAAGATAAAGATCTACAGAATTATCATTAACATCTTCGACTTCACGTTCAATCATTTCGCTAAGTCTTCTAAAAGTAATTTTATCAATTGATTCTCTGGCGAGTAGAAAGTAATCAAGTGCTTTATCGTAGTTACCAGAGCGCTTATAAACGATACCTTTACCGAGTAAAACATAACCATAAAGGTTCCAACATTTCTTCTCTTGGAGGATTTGATTTGCCAAACTAAAGTGCTCTAAGGCCTTGTCGTACATTTCCATTTCAGTTAACACTTTTGCAGAAAATAGAAACATAGCACCCGAGAGATAGTTCTTTTTGATAATTTTTAAAAGTTGGTTTAACTGATTAAGATAATCTAAAGATTTTTCAAAATCCTTAAGATTATATCCGTTCACTGCCAATGCTAATAAAGTCTTAGCAAGTAATTCTGGCTCATTTTCTTCTTTTGACTTCTTGTAAGACAATTCATAATTGATGCGAGCATCTTCAAAATCACCTTTATATGTCTTTAATGTACCTACATTATAAAAATATTCTGCGTTAAGACTACCTAGGATAGAAGTTAATTCTTCAACTATAACCTCAGCTTCACTTATATAAGTATTTGCTTTGTCATCTTCTAGTTTTTCAGAAGCAATTCTGATCAAGAAACCAAGTATTTTAAGAATACTGAATGTATCACGAGGCCTCTCTGTACATTGATATGCCTTTATAAACTTCTTCTCTGCCTTAACAAGATCAGACTTGTCGTAGTGGAGTTTACCTAGCTGATAAAAAGCTCTACCAATTTCATATTGATTGATTTTATCTGGAGGTATATTAAGGTCATCCCCAGCAAGGTAACCTAACTCCGTCCACGGTTTCTCACTCGATGAACTTAAACCTGTAATGGCCTCATAATTTTCATTCATATGATTGTCTCCATTTGCCCAAATAGGTCCTCTCCCGAACACCTGATTGTTGGACCAACGTATACGTCATACCATGTCAAAAGCAAATTGGTCAAAAGTTTGCTAATACAGTGTAAAATTTAACCCATAAGACATTGATTTCGCTCGGTTTAATTGATATGTTAGACGGTTAAATTAACCTAATTTCACTAGTTTGGAGCCCTAATGGCCACATTTGACTTAGACACTATACGTCACTCAGGCGCACACTTAATGGCCCAGGCCATCTCTCGTATTTGGCCGGATAACAATATTCAGTTTGGAGTAGGTCCAGTTATAGAGAATGGTTTCTATTATGATGTCGAAATGGAGCACAGACTCACGGAAGAAGATCTCAAAAATATAGAAAATGAGATGAAGAAAATCATTAAAGAGAAGCTTCCGATAGAAAAAAAAGTTTTAGAAAAAAATGAAGCCCTGACTTTCTTTAAAAAAGAAGGCCAAGAATTAAAAATAGAGTTAATTAATTCTTTTCCTGAAAATGAGGAAATATCCTGCTATCAACAAGGCGATTTCATAGATCTCTGCCGTGGACCCCACGTGGAAAAGACATCAGACATTCCAATGGCCTTTAAGTTATTGCATGTGGCAGGTGCCTATTGGCGTGGTGATGAAAAACGACAAATGCTACAAAGAGTCTACGCTGCCTGTTTTAAGGATAGAAAAGAATTAAAAGAGCACCTTCACTTTTTAGAAGAAGCCAAAAAACGTGACCATAGAAAACTGGGTAAAGAGTTAGAACTTTTTCACTTCGAAAGAGTAGCTCCTGCATCTCCATTTTTTATGCCTAAAGGTGCCAGAGTTTATAATGAACTCGTAGACTTTATGAGAAGAGTTTATCGGGAATACGGCTATGATGAAGTAATCACACCTCAGATTCTAGACTCAGATCTATGGCAAACATCTGGCCACTATGATCATTACAAAGAAAATATGTATTTCTCAAAAATTGATGAGAAAGAGTATGCAGTTAAGCCAATGAATTGCCCATGCCACATGCTTATGTTTGCCCACTACAAGTATTCTTACAGAGATCTTCCGCTAAGATATGCTGATTTTGGTCGTCTTCATCGTTATGAAAAAGCGGGAGCTGTAGCTGGCCTAACGAGAGTAAGGACTTTCTGCCAAGATGATGCTCATATCTTTATAGAAATGGATGGCATACAAAAAGAAATTCAAAAGCTTATGGAGATGTTTTTCATCTGTTACAAGCATTTTGATTTTAAAAATATAAAAGTTAACCTTTCGACAAGACCGGAAAAGAAAGCTGGTGATGACTCTACATGGGACAAAGCAGAAGATGCTCTGAAGCATGCACTTGATTCCAGCGGATATGAGTATTCTATTAAAGAGGGCGACGGTGCTTTCTATGGCCCAAAAATTGACGTAGAAATATCGGACGCACTTAATCGCTATCATCAATTAGGTACAATCCAGTTAGACTTTCAATTACCTGAAAGATTTAATTTAAGTTACACCAACTCTGAAGGCAGTGAATCAAGACCAGTCGTAATCCACAGGGCGCTTCTAGGTTCTCTAGAAAGGTTTATTGGGGTCTATCTTGAACATGTCGGGGGTGCATTTCCATTCTGGCTAGCACCAGAACAGGTCATCATTGTACCTGTAAACAATGCAACCCATCTAGAGTATGCCCAAAAACTAAATGAAAGACTTCACGACTTGGGCTACCGCGTAAGAGTAGATGATAGAAACGAATCAATGGGTTATAAAACACGCCAAATTCAAAAATCTAAAGCTCCATTCATGTTAGTGATTGGTGACAAAGAGATTGAAAATGACAGTGTGAGTATTCGCTCGTATGGAGCTAAATTCGCCACAACGATTAGCACCTTAGAGCTTATAGAAAAGTTTCATACGCTTAATAAAGAAAGGATTCCAGAGGCCCTTAGAAAGGGGGAATAACCTCAAAATCCTTTTAGGCAACGGTAGTTATTTGTGGCAGATTAATACCAATTATTGGTATCATTGATCACGTTAATACCACGCCTTGTTTCTATTAAGGAAGATAACCATGGGCCAATCTAAAAATGTCCTTCTCATTTGCGGTGGTGGAGGAACAGAACATGAGATTTCTCTTATCTCGGCCAAATATATAACAAGTAAGCTCTCTCTCATTCCTGAAGTTAAGATAATATATTTATGTATTGAGAAAAATGGAAGAAGAACAAATGAAATAAATCAAGAGTGTGAGTTAAGAAAAGCCGGTGAAGTCTTCAACAGGGAGACACAAGAAACAATAAGCCTTGATTATGCTATTCCTTGTATTCATGGACCCCCAGGTGAAAATGGCCAAATACAAGCGGTTTTTGAACTCATGGGTCTCCCCTATTTAGGAGCAGGCCCAGAAGCAAGTATCAATTGTTTTAATAAAGTTTCCACGAAATTATGGCTCGATAAACTGGGTATCAAAAATACTGAATATGTATTTGTTAGAGACTCAACAGACTCAAGCGTAGAAAAAATATTTAACTTTTTTGAGAAGAATAAAAAGGATATTTTTCTAAAAGCAACCCATCAAGGATCTTCCGTAGGTTGCTACCACATTACCGAAGAGAATCAGATTAAAGAGAAGTTACATAAGGCCTTAGAATTAAGCCCTATTGTTTTAGCAGAAAAGACGAATATTGGTAGAGAGTTGGAAGTTGCAGCTTTTGAATACCAAAATGAACTCATCATTACGCCTCCTGGTGAAATTGATTGTCCAGAGAGCTTTTACAGCTACAAAGAAAAATACAATTCCGACAGTAAAACGGAGACGAGAGCGATAGCTAAAAATATTGATAACCAGACAATAGCAAAGATCTCAGAGATGGCATCAAACGCCTTTATTGGACTTGGTTTAAAAGATCTTGCTAGGATTGATTTTTTTCTTCTCGAAGATAATACCCCACTTATTAATGAGATCAATACATTCCCTGGTCATACACCTATATCAATGTTTCCACTAATGATGGAGAACTCTGGTGTTAAATATGAAGAGTATTTAAGAAATAGAATATTTAATAGTTAAGGATAAAAAATGGAAATTACACTTATAAATGATAACGATCAAAAGTATGCAGAGGAAAAGCTATCAAAATTTTATAAAGACGGTCTAATTCCTGCCGAAAAGAAAGCTTACCTTACAGAGCTCACAAACAACCATGGTCCTTTCATGGGGATAGAGACTGGCACAAATGAGACCCATTACATAATGGATGCTGCTAGCCAAATTGCAACATTGGGACTCGGTTTTAGCCCAAGCGTATTTATGGGTACTGCTCATCATATGGCAAGTTGGACTAATGACTTAAGCGATCCTAATTTTATTAAAGTTAAAAATGTATTCCATTCATTTCTACTCAGAAAAACGGGGTGGAAACATTTAGATATGACAGTTTGTAATAGCGGAGCTGAAAGTAATGAGATCGCTCTTGGCTATGCCTTTAAACGACGTATCAACAAAAGTGCCAAGAAGGTATTGGCCTTTGAAGGTAGTTTTCATGGAAGAATGTTAGTAAGTTTATTTTCTACATGGAATAAATCAAAAAGAGAGCCATTTCAATGGAAAGGTTTTGAAACCGAATATACAGATTACCCAGAACTACCAGGTTCTGAAATTCACCAAGAATATCCCAAAAACTGGAGAGAAGTTTGGGATAATTCACCGGCCAAAAATCATGTACTACCAAAGGATTGGCCAAAAGATGAAATGCTTGTTAAGGAAATTGATTGTCTTTTAAAAATAAAGAAGAAACTTGAAGTTGGGGATATATTCTCTATCATCGTCGAGCCAATGCAGTGTGAAGGCGGCGATCGTTATTCAACAGATCGTTTTCACACGGCACTACTTCTTATGGCAAGATCATTCAACGTTGCTGTAATTCACGATGAAGTGCAAACAGGTTTCCATTTAGGACGTGATTTTTTCTGGCATAGACAATTTTGTCTAAGGGACCAAAATGATGAGCAACTAATGCCCGACTACTTAATTTGTGCAAAGAAAGCACAGGTAGGTCTTGTTCTCAGCCCACACGAATTAAGAAAGGACTCTCTTGAACGTAGAGAACAGTTCCAAGCAGCTTCACTAATAAGGGGCTATTATCATGGATTAGCGCTAGACCAGTCGAAATTGAAAATTCAAGAAATTGAAGAATATTCTGCAAAAAAGTTAAAAGAATTCCAAGAAATATTTTCTCCTAACATCACTCGGCCGAGGGCCATGGGGCTTAGTTTTGCCTTCGATCTAGATAAGAGTGAAATCGCAATGAAGTTTATAAGTGAAAGGTTTAAGCATGGCCTACTTTACTACCCTGCAGGTGAAAAAACGCTCAGATTCAGATTAAATACAAGTTATTCAAATAAAGACATCGATTTTCTTTTTGAGCGTTTAACAGCTATCGGCGAGTTTATATTCAACGATAAAAATGAACCTTTTTCCGGTAAGGTGATTACAAATGCAAGAGGAATAAACAAAACCGAAGCTTGGCAACATCTCATTCTTGAAGCAAGACTAAATAGACTTAATGGGTTATCTACCAACGAAACAGAGAGCATAGCAAATATAAAAAACCTTTTTGAAAAACATTATAAAATTGGAAAGAAAACTCAGAACCTTATCGTCATTAATAAAGAGAACTTCGATATATACAAAGACGATATTGAAGAGATGCAAAAAGAGATTTACGAACCTACCAGACAAACTTCAATAGAGAGGTTTAGAATATGTGCCAATTCAAATCATGGGATATGCCTTGGTATGCACGATGGCGAAAAATTATCTGCTATCGTATTTTCCAGCAGTCTTGAGGACCACCCTCTTGAAAGAGGTATTCGCCAAGATCCAGATTTTATCAATCCATTATGCCTTTACATGATTGATGCTACGGTAAGAGAAAAGCACCAAAACCTAGGACTAGGTAGGTTCTTAAAATATGCACTTTCCTATATTTCTATTAACCGTAATTATAAATCTATAAAGGGTCGAAATAGAGATAAACTCGCTGCAAAGATGCTTAACATAAACCTCTCTCTAGGTAGTTATGAGCAAATTCACTTGAGAGAAGATTATCCAGATTTCGAAAAATATAGGGATGTAATTTATTATGAGACACCTCTAGAATGGGAACAAAAAGAACCCAATCTTGGAAATAGAATAAACTCATCAATTGATGGTCCAGATATCGACCTCAATTATATAAAAACTCAATTACCATACTTAACAAATAAAGTTTGCCTGTCCAATTTTGTTAGTGAACAGTTTTTAACCCATGTTAAATTTATACTTGAACTAGCACCTTTAGAACTTCAACATGGCTACACGACTTCTGGTCAGTCTGAATGTGTTGATAAAGTATTTAAATCAATAATTTATAATTCCCAAAAATTTAATTCCGAAAGCAAATTACTAACATTTGATGGTCATTTCTTTGGCTCTGGTAGTTTTTTAAGCAGATCTTTATCAGGGGACGAAGAGCACACCTACTTTCCAACTATCAAACTTCAAAGGCCTAATGAAGAAAACTCTAAAGAAGTAATCGAAAGCGTGAAAATGCTACTTGAAAAAAACGAAATAAACTCAATATGGTTAGAGCCTATTCTTCAAAATACCTATGAAAAAACACCTCTAAGCTTTTTGGTAGAGCTAAAGGCTTTAGCAAACCAGTTCAATGTTCCCCTTATTTATAATGAGACAGCTTCTCAGCAATACACTTACAGTGAAGACTTCTACTTCGCCTCAAATGACAAAAGTATCACTCCAGATGCTGGTTTTTCTTTCCTTGGTGGCCAAGCTGGAATTGTATTCTTAAAAGAAGCTTTATTTGTCTCTAAACCACTGATGATGATATCCACGTGGGATGGAGATGAGCATGCATTTGCCTCCTATCACCTCGGGGCGAAGAAGATCATAGAGAATAAAGCGGATTATCTCAAAACAAGACATGACTTTCATTTAAAGATAATTGAAGAATTAGAGAATTTTCCAAGTCTATGCCACACAATCATTAACGGCCGTGGAATCACCGTTGGACCCGTACCATATTCTTTAAGACATAAGTTTAGAAAAACAATAGATGGTCATTTAATTGATCCAAGCTACTGTGCAATGAAAAGCTACCTAGAGGCCAAATGATTGATGTAGAATTTCCACACATTATTTTTAATGAGACACTTTCATCATACAAAAATGGATTCAATCATGGCCGAGAGTTTTCACAGGCAATAGCAGAACTATCTCAAATAAGAAGAGGTCTTCTGATTCAAAGGTCCCCTCATCTTAAAGAAAATATAAATTCTTTAGCGCAAGACCAGTTTAACGAAACAAAAGCTTTTGATAACGAATTGTCTGAAGAATTACGTGGTATATCAGACGGATCAGGATGTCCTATAGAGGATATCATCATAATAAATAACTATACTGATTTCAGGGACATCAATTTACCAGAAGAAGGCTGCAGTACGATAGGTGTAAATACAGAACAAAGATTATCCGGTCAGACGTGGGACATGCACTCAACAGCTAAGAACTACGTATGCATTATTGAAAACCCTGGTAAATGGACTGTCTTCTCACTTGTCGGTTGCTTAGGCATGATGGGGGCTAACAAGGACTCGCTTTTCGTCGGTGTAAATAATATGAACACAACTGATGCGAAACCGGGAATAGTATGGCCAGCATTTGTTAGAAAATCGCTTCAAAAGAAAAATGTAGAAGAAGTAATGATTCTGGCAAAGAGCACTTCATTTACAGGTGCCCATAATTATCTTTTTAGCGACCTTTTAGGTTCAAGGCATCAAGAAATAAGTCCTACCAGAAATGAAACTGCCAGTGAATTCAAAAATAAAGGAACAATCTTTCATACAAACCACTGTTTAACTGCAGGGCTCATCGAAATAGAAGAGAAATTGTCTGTTAATTCAACGAGCAAAGAAAGGTTTAAGTTACTTGAATCAGCAGTTCCAAAAATTAATACAGAGATGGAGTTGATAGAGTTACTTCAAAGTCACGAAGGATACCCTAAGTCCATATGCGGTCATTTTCAATCAGGGGCCCAGGATCCATCTATTACTTGTGGAGGTGGTGTATTTAACCACGAAACAAAAGACTTTTTCTTTTGGAGAGGCTGCCCAAAGGAAGATTCTACTTATAAAGAAATAAAGATTAAGTTGTCATGAAAGAAGATAAGTCCCTTCCCTATTTTATAACTTGGACCTCACAAAATGAGGCCTTAACTATTCCGTTAGAGAGGGTCAGCAACGATTACTTTTTTGAAAAAAATAACAAGTGGCTAAATCTATCGTCCATTAGTTACCAAGCATCATTTGGACTAAAAAATTCTAAAATCTTAAATGCGATAAAAAAGCAGATGGGTGAATTCTCGCTAGCTTCTCCAAAACAAACCTTTCACTTAAAACAAGAAGTATCAACAAGGTTAATAGAAAAGACAGGTTCAAAATATAAATGTTTCTTTACTTTAAGTGGAAGTGAAGGAATTGAGAACGCATTAAAAATAGCCCGCCAAATCACGGGAAGAAAAATTATTTTATCTCAAAAGAATTCTTACCATGGTGCTACTATGGGCGCACTTTCCATTACAGGAGATTGGAGAAACAAAGACCATCTACTTCCAAAACAGTGGACAAAAACTATACCCAATCCACAAGATGATCCGAATGGTGAAAAGCTAGATGCTTTAATCGTTTCAATAGGTACAGATAAAATCGCTGCAATTTGCTTAGAAACTATTACTGGTGGAAATGGAGTTTTTATACCTACTCAGAAATGGTATAAAGCACTAAATAGAATTTTAAAGAAGCATAAAATTTTGTTGATTCTCGATGAGGTTGTATGCGCCGGTCACAGGACAGGACCCTTCTTCGGTTTCCAGAACTATCCATTTCTAAAACCAGACCTAATTGTGGCCGCAAAAGCATTAACAGGTGGCTACTTCCCACTAGGCGTAGTCCTTGTCTCCCAAAAGCTATCAAACTATTATGATAAGCATATTCTTTCCTGTGGACTTACAAACTATGGACATCCATTAGGACTAGCAGCATTGAAAGCAGTATTGGACCTAACAGAAGAAGATAAATTTAAAACTCAATTATATAAAAACATAGAGTCTTTTGCTAATTTCTTTGAACTTTTAAAAGATAAAGGGATAGTATCCAGATCAATTGGCCTGCTAGGAGCTGTAGAAGTAAATGATAAACTAGTTACTAAAGACTTAATCGATAATGGGATATACGCCTCAATTCAAAATCAAAGATTAATACTTGCACCTAATTTAACGATGAGCTCAAGTACCTTAAAAAAAGGCCTAAATAAAGTAGGATTATTATTAAATGAAAAACTCTCCTAAAGTCTTTAATAATGCCAAAGAGGCAGTAAAAGATATTAAAAATGGCTCCCACATAATGTCTGGTGGTTTTGGACTTTGTGGCATACCTGAAAATTCTATTGAAGCTATATCTGAACTTAATTTGAAAGATTTGAGTGTTATTTCAAATAACATTGGAAATAGTGGAAGAGGTTTAGTTAGTTGGCTTAAAAAACATATGATATCTAAGGCCTACTGCTCTTACGTAGGGGGAAACCCAGATCTAGAAGAGCAAATAATAAATAAACTAATCGAAATTGAACTGATTCCTCAAGGTACATTTTCAGAGAGAATAAGAGCTGCTGGAATGGGTATTCGTGCTTTCTACACACCGACAGGCCACGGAACATTAGTCGCGGAAGGTAAGGAAACTAAAGATTTTGATCGACCATGCATCTTAGAAGAGGCCCTACATGCCGATTACGCAATTATAAAAGCAGAAATTGGCGATGATTATGGCAACCTCTGGTTTAAAGAATCAGCTAGAAACTTTTCTCCCCTAATGGCGATGGCCGCAAAAACTACAATTGTTGAAGTGGAAAAACTTGTAAAGGTTGGGGATATCAAACCAGAGGATATTCATCTACCAGGGCTTTTTGTTCAACGAATATATCAAGGGAAAGACTATAAGAATGATATTGAATTCTTGAAAGTTGAGGGTAAAAATGAGCTGGTCTAATGAAGAGATGGCAAAATATGTTGCCTCACTATTTCCTGAATTCTCCAGCGTTAACCTTGGTATCGGACTACCTAGCTTAGTAGCCCAAGAGATTCCGCATGAAAAATCAATAATGATTCATTCTGAAAATGGGGTTCTAGGCGTAATGGGCAGACCAAATAAAGATTCAGTAAGCCCCACCTTAATAAATGCCGGAAAAGAAACTATATCCATTAAAAAGGGAGCTAGTTTTTTTGACTCTTCCCTGTCTTTTGGGATGATAAGAGGTGGACACATTGACTATTGTGTCCTCGGGGCAATGGAAGTTGATGTTTATGGAAATTTGGCCAACTGGATGATACCAGGAAAGAAAATAACAGGCATGGGTGGTGCTATGGACCTTGTAAATGGCGCTAAAAAGGTAGTTATCATGATGTCTCATTTCACAAAGTCTGGAGCACCAAAATTACTAAAAGAGACAAATCTCCCACTAACAGGAAAGTCTGTCGTTCATGAAATCGTTACCAACCTAGGTCATTTTAGACCAGAAAATAAACAATTCAGGATAATAACACTGGCCCCTGGAGTAACTGAAGCTCAATGCAAACTACCTAATTGAAACTATTTAGGAAATAGCTGACTTCTGAATCTAGATTGGTTGGTTTCTCTATTGGTTCACCATTTTCCCCACGAGGTACAATTTTTATTACTCCGAAGGTTTTTTTCTTAATCAGGTCAAGATAGCTAAATAGAAAACTGTTTGTAGCAACTTTAATGAAGTCGCTTTTTTGTTTTTTCTCAATTGATAGCCCTTTAACTCTATTAATAAAAGGTATCCCCCATTCTCTAATCTTGTATTTTAGATTGGAGCTATAAGATGGAAATGCCTTTTTATTAAATTTTGAATAGATATCTAAAAAATCAACTAAAGAAACCAAGTCACCATAACTTAAGTAAAAGGAAACAACTTTATATCCTAGGTGATGACCTTCATGAAACCCAAGAGGAAGAACATTAAATAAATCATCTACTTGATAATTGTAATCCTTAAATATTGGGTTTCTAATGTGACCATTTGGTAAGAAATATATATCGACGTTCTTATTACGCCTCTTTATTTCCTTTAAAACTCTATCAGCAATAAAAGTCCCAACAGGCGGGATAGTAGTTTTCGTATAATTCTTATCAAATTTTCTCACCCCATTTAAATATATTTTCTCTTCCTCTAATATTTTTTTTGTCATTCTTTCATACACTTTAATTCGATTTTCAATGGCAATACTTTTGTCACTACCTTCCTGAATCTTGATATGATAAGGACCTTCCTTAGAAAGCGTCACTCCCTCTTTGCTAATGACCAAAGGCATACGACCTAGATACTTACCATAATGACCAGCTTGAGAAACAACGGTACGTCCAAACTCCTTGATGTAAACTTGATGCGTGTGACCCGAGATAATCGAATCTATTTGGCGAACCTTCTTAGCAAGTAATTCATCCTCTTCACCGCCACCATGAAGTAAAAGAATATTAACCTCGGAGCCCATTTTTTTTAACTTTAACGATTCCTTTGAGAGTATAGCTATGAGCTCACTCCAGTTCTCACGCCTTTCTTTATCTTTGTAACCAACAAAAGAGTTTTCATTCCGACTTCCAGTACTTACAGAACATCCATCTGGCCCCAGTGCACCCAGAACCCCCACTTTCAATTCATCTAAACCATTCTTTAAAGTAATAATCTTTGAATTAAATATTGGATATTTTTTACTTTTAAGAGTTTTGTAATTAGTAGAGATAATTGGAACTTTGGCGCCCAATAATTTAACCTTTTTCATTAATAAGGCAAACCCATCATCCTTGCCATCAAATTCATGATTACCAAGAGTGATAGCGTGGTAGTCAAGAGTATTGAAAAACTCATATTCTGGAAATAGTGGTATGTCTGCTCTCATGGCAATAGAATGGAACAAAGTTCCCGAATAAAAGTCACCTGCATCGACAAGCAAAACGAAACGACCCTTTTCTTTTTCACTCGATTTTGTATTATTTATTAATTGACCTAATAATTCATAACCACCTGAACGTAAAACTCCACTCTCATTTTTTTCAAGTGAACCTTTAAAATAACTATGTAAATCATTCGTATGAAGGATGGTGAGCTCTTTACTATGGTTGGAATTAAGTAGCAGAAATAAGAATAGTAATTTTTTAATCATTATTTAAAACCAAAAATCTTGCTTAAAAATAATAAAAAAAGGGGCCCCCTGCAAAGGCCCCTTCTTTTCGGCTTCCTGCCTACTTTATAAGCTACATCCTGTTGCCTACATGTTTATTATACTCAATTTTTCCATGGCACAAAGCATAAATAAAAGAGGAAAGTTTTTCCAGGAAATCTTTGCCTGATAATTACCTTACTCAAAATTGGAGGCCAGCGAGGTTAAAATGGTATTTAACAGCAAATGAATAATTAGAGGCTTAAATGACTGTCTTAAATAAATTAAAAAAGATATTAGGTGTCGGTTCCAACAATTTACAGACCTTTACGTACTTTATACCTGCTCCACCGGCCCGTAAAACGGGTTACAGAGAAAAAAACTTTGATAACATGATCAATGAACTCTCCAAAATGGGATTTGATATAGTCGACATAATAACTCAGTCTATTTCGGCCCAAGATCAATCAGGCATGTGGGTAATTTTAACCTTGCGACCCTTAACAAAAGAATCAAGTTTATTAAGTCCAAGTGAATTTCCTAAAGAGTTTAGTAATGTTATACAAACAGCTACTATGAAAGATGAAGTACTAGCTAATACCGATAATTCAAAATCAATTGATCTTCCGTTAGATGAAGATGGTGAAGATGTAAAAGGTATCTATTACATTGATTAAATTTATCCTTCAACTCATTTTCATCACCATCTTACTAACCAGTTGTTCCCGGTATGTGGCCTATTTGGAAACGACCACTAAACCTAAACTGAGATTTGAACTACCGGCCTCTAAACCATCAATCTGCAAAAGAAGCGATAAAGATAACATCATTCACTCCAGCCTTTTCACAATCAATGATTTCAATCGCCTTTTTAAAAAGTACAACAATTTTACTTTTATTGAAAAAGCTCTACTCTTAACCTTTTATCAATTTCAAGCGAGACCAGACTCAACCGATTGGGGTTCAAGAACTCAACTTCATATTAGGAGTGGTGATAAAGTTTTTAATTATGACTTTGGTGCAAATTACAAGTTCCCTCTTTATAGAGCTTTATTAAAGCTTAAAGAGGATAAACTCATTCCAAAAAACCTAAGCCACTATATTCATATTGCTAATAAATATTTACCAAAGAAGATTCTTATACAGAATCAATTGAATCAATACTTAGAAGAACACAAACAAACATTTTTAAAAAACCAGGAAATTGTAGATAAATTCTTTAAATTAGATAAACCGCTTCAAAAAGGTGAAACCTACTTACGTTCAAACATTAGGTTACCAAGAGCTAAGGTTAAAGAAGATATTAGCTTTCAAACATTTACTCTGGATAAGAATTTCACTTGTAGTTTTGATGCTAATCTTTACAAGAAAGGAATCTTTTTAATTAATAATAAAAGAGAATACGAGAACTACTTCGGTCTTTTCGATAAAGACGGGGATTATATTTTCATCATTACCAAGAAAGTAGAAAGCGTTAATAAGTTGTATGACACACAAACATTCGCGGGAATGCCTTCCCCCGCTTTAAGCCCTTATTGTGTTTTTCAGGACAAAGAAAAAAGACTCTCCTTAATGGCCTTAAACTCTCGTGATCCAGGACAACTTCTCTACCATCTTTATAATTATAAAATTCAAGAGGTAAACAACAAGACTGAAGTTCTAAACTATTTCAATTTCCCAAGACATCAATTTCTGACAAATCCAAGTAGATTGTTATACGAATCAAATAAAGGAAGTGAAGAGCAATTACGTTACTTCTTATCTTTAGATTTTCCTGTTTATCATGCTGAAAAGCTGGGCGCAGTCTTTGGTCTCTGGCAAGACAGTAACAATAGAACTAGCTTTATTGGTGACCAAAGGGTGGATGTATTTCAGACATGTTTAGAAAAATAACAGTAAAAGGTAAGGCCTCTGGAAAGGAACTTTTAAATCAAACCATCCCCAAAGTTAAGAACACCGGCATTTGTCTTATGGATTACCTAAGAAACAACTCTCTACCTATTGCTTCTTCCTGTTTAGGAGAAGGTGTTTGTCAAAAATGCCTTGTCCATTTAAATAAAAAAAAGGTTCTCTCATGCCAAGTCATGGTTTCAGAGATAGAAAACGATGATATATTCATAGAAGTAGACTATTTATAAAGGAAATTAAATGAAATACTTATCTTTTGACTTGGAAGCAACTGGCCTTAGAGAAAATGACCTTATCATTGAATTTGCCTGTGTGCCTTTTTGTATTTCAGAGAAAGTAATTCATAATGAACATACGTTTCATTCATTTATTAAGTGCCCCAGCTTTGATGAATTAAAGCCTACACTTGACCCTTGGGTAATAGAGAATAATGAAGGTCTTATAAAGAAGGCCCACTCTGAAGGGCTTACCATAAAAGAATTCCAAGTAGCTTTAGCGGCCTATCTAGAATCAACAGAAATAGTTGATCTCTTTGATAATCAAAAAATTACACTCTTTGGTAAAAGTATGGCCGCAATAGACTTACCTTTTCTCAACCGTGATTTAGGTTGGAACTGGATGCGTAAATATTTTGAGCACCGACAATTAGATATGAGTTCTGTTGCTTATAGTATGATCGACTTAGGCTTTTTACCTGAAAAGTGTAAAAGTGGATCTGAGCTTATGAAAGAACTAGGCTTTGGGGATGTTGCTCACACGGCCCTTGAGGATGCTGTTAACACCGCAAAAATGTATTTAGAAGCTATAAAGAGATATCATTCTTCGTAGGCCAAAAACTTTAATGGATCTAAGGCCTTTGAGTCATAACGTACTTCAAAATGAAGGTGTGGCCCAGTAGTTCTACCAGTTTCACCGACTTCTGCTATAACTTGTCCTCTGAATACTTTATCACCTTTTTTCGTGTAATTTTTCCGTGCATGGGCATAGATACTAAAAAGCCCACCTTTATGAGAAATAACGGTTAAGTTACCGTAACCACCAAGGTCATTACCAGAGTATATGACCACTCCACTTTCAACTGAAATTATCGAAGTTCCATTTCTTGCGGATATATCGATCCCCTCATGTGCTCTTCCCCATCGTTTACCAAAACGTGATGTAAGCTTTTTTGATGATGGTACAGGCCACGCAAGACGACCATGTTGAAAGTAATAATGACTCTCAACATTTTTTGTTCCAGCAAGAATGCCACGTTTTAATGGGATAAAAACCCACTTACCACTAGCAACTTTTCGACCTTTATTATGGGCCTTTAGTTTCCACTCAGGAACTTTAAACTCTTTTGCCAAGCTTTTAAGAGATTCACCGTCTTTAAGCATAATGTAATGCCCACTTTCTATGGAACTACAGCTCACTAAAAGAATCGATGTTAAGAAAGTAATTAAAAAAAGTTTCAAATGGCCACCAGAAGTGGCCTAATTTACAAGATAAAATTATCTGCTATCTTATGCCACTCATCTAGCTTTTCGGCTTTACCACCTAAAAGATTGAGAATAGTTATAGAAATAAACCCTTTTTCCACAGCAAAACAGTCGGTTTTATCGTTTCCATCAAAGCCTTGATAAATACCGCCTACCCAATAATAACTACGTCCTCGGAAGTCTTCTCTTTCTGAAATTTCTTCAGAGTATTTTCTATATCCTAACTCGGTTATTTTAACCCCCTTAATTTCTTCGTAAGAAACATCAGGGACATTGATATTAACCAGATGGAAAGGACTAATAAGCTTTAAAACTTCATTATCTTTTAAGACTTTTCGAAGAAACTTCGTTGCGCTATCAAAATGGATCGTCTTATCTTTTATGGAAATGAAATCACAAACAGAGGATATAGAAATTGCTGCAAAGCCATGGAACACACCTTCTCTAGCCGCTGCTACCGTACCAGAGTAGTAAATGTCCTGGCCTAAGTTAGCCCCTCGATTAATCCCACTAACGATAATATCTGGCCTTGAGTCCATTAGTTTTCCAAAACCCATTAAAGTACAATCAGCTGGATATCCTGAGCAACCATAGATATTTTTTTCTTCGTCAATCGCTACGATACGTAATGGGTTATCTAAGGATAAAGTATGACCAGTCGTTGACCTCTCCTCAAGTGGTGCCACAACAAATACATCATGGTCTTCCCCTAATCCCTTATATAAGCTTTTTATTCCTGGAGCATGAACTCCATCATCATTGGAAATTAGAATTTTCATTAGGGTCCTTAAAAAATGAGCAGTATCAAATTGTTTTTAGATGTGTGCTTACCTTATTTAAATCTACATTTCTATAACAAACCTCAATTTTATTATTAATGGGCAAGCTTATTAAATCAAAATCGAAGTATTCAAATAATGTCGGAAAGACATCGCTATCCCAATCCAAATTTAAAATTTGCAGTAAATTAAAACTTTTAGAATTAAATATCTGGTAATAAGAAGTGACCCAATTCAGAAACTCACCTCTCATTTGAAGGTCTTTTAAAAATTCGTACGAGAATACATGTCCCTGACACAAGTCATTACTATAAACCTTTCCAAGCTCTTTATTTTCGACATGAGCAAGAAAAGGAATCTTACTCTCTATAACAAGCTCTTTATCGATATGGCCTGAGTATTCAACAAGAATATTGCCACTAAAAACCTTTAAACAATTGTTATATAACCTTTCGACGACATAAGGCTTTTCGTTTTGAAAATGAAGGTAAACAGTTCCAAGTTGAGTTTTTTCTAATATCTCTAATAATCTATATTCTTGAATAAAATTGAGAGATCTGGGCCTTAAATCAAAGGAGAAATGATTGATTTTATGCTCATTCAGATGTTGAATAGTCCGGTAATCATAAATCCCAGAGATGCGATGGGAGCTTTTCATAATTAACATTATACATATTTTTGATGAGCCATTCCATTATAGGTCTTGGGCAAGTTGTACCCACTGACTCAGGATGAAACTGAACTCCCTGCCAATTAAAGTGTTGAAAATAATAAATCATATCCATATATGAATATATAGCGTCACCAGATACACGAGAACCAATATCCGACGTTAACGACCAACTATTATAAAATTGTGCATAAATTTTATTTCCCACGATCTCTTTCCCGAGTTCAGATAGAGGAAGTGATTTACCGTGTAGCGGACTTTCCAGTCTCCTTAATTTTAAACCAAGAAAAATACCTAGTATTTGATGACCCAGACAAATGCCGATGACCTTTTTCTCAACAAGAAGGGGCATTAAAGGATTAAGTAGTGCGTAATCATTTGGGTGACCAGGCCCAGGTCCAAGAATGAAGTTGTCATATTCATCGATCAACTTATGACTGACTTGAGTCCAATGTTTTACAATAACTTTGATATTAAGTGATTCTAGAAGACCTACTAAATTATAGGTAAAGCTATCATCGAAATCAATCAACAAAACTTTATTCATCATTGTTGCTTAAGACCAGTAAAACTATTGTCGTTAAAGTTAATCAAAAAATTAAAACTAAATCTTTTTTCAGCTATCGTTTTTAAGAAATCAAGCTGGAGCCGCCAACAGTTATTATAAGGAGTATAAAGAACTCCATAACGACTTTGATTTGTTCTCTTTCCTTCTAAGTCATACTCCCAACCACCTTGAATTGTAAAAAGATCAGTTAAACGTATATTACCTTGAGTAGAGAAAAACTTATCAACAGGGACACGGAAAGAGTTATAACGTAGAGCAGCTCCAAATTGTCCCCTATCAAAACTTTGGGTAATAGAGGCCCTAAAAATATGCTCCTGTGTTTTGTAAAAGTAATACTCCTGAAAGTTTAGATTGGTTCGATGAAGGGTCATTCCGGTGTCAATTAGAGTTCTAGTTAGCTTGTCCTCTAACTCCAGCTCTCTTCCTAAAGAGTCTGTTTTTCTATAGAAATCATAACCCTGACTAACATTGAAGTATCCCACAAGGCCGTAACTAAAGTTATCTCTAAGAGTTCTTTGATCGGACAAAAGGTCAGAGTTTCTAGTAACCTTTTTTATTAATGAGTTATTCCATTGTATCTCCAAAGTATTGTTCAAAGGTAAAGTAGTTTTGGAGGTTTCATTATTCGCCAAAAATTCTCTCGAACGAATAGTATCAGTTGGGTCAAATTGACCATTATCATCCTGAATTTGATTAAAGAAGTTTTGGTTTCCAGCTGAGTCTTGATCTGACAAGAAATAGTGCTTCAATTTAAAGTTTTGTCGGTGACGATAACTATTATGATTGACCCTAAAAGATTCTTTATTAACACCACCAAGAGTGGGTAATTGGCCTATAATCTCACCTTTTTTAATCGTTTTTTTCTCTTTTCTTTTCTTTGTTTCATCCTCAGTTTTAATGTACTCACTTGGAATATCTTCCTCATAAGCAAGACCAAAAATTTTGTCTAAAACTAGAGAGAATTCCGTTTCATAAATCAATCCACTTTTTCTAAACCAATTTTTATTATCAAGGTAAGGAAAATCATAATATTGATAATCGAGTCTTGCAGTTGTCATGGCAGATACTGGTCCTAACTGACCAAAATTCCACTGAACAAAAGGAACCGCATTTATCCTATGAGCATTACGAATGAATTGATCTTCTTGAACTTTATTTTGTTTAAAGACCGTATAGTCAAAATCACCACCGATTGTGATTTTATTAAAACCAGGGATCGATGTCTGAATTAACTGGATAGGGTTTAATCCCAAACTGACTTTCGGAAGAACCTGGACATAACGATCATCAAAGTCACGTGCTTCACTAAAGAGCTGATTCTCCCTTAGTCCCCCTTCAATTCCCATATAAAAGAGATCTTTCCTTACTTCAAAAAAAGTCTCTAGCCCTGTATCTGGTCCAAATATTTTATCATTTGCATAAAATTGATAGTCACGAATAAAGTCGAAGTCTCTATTGTTGGTATAAGTTAAATGGTGATTATAATCTAGGCCGCTAAAAATGTGGTGTTCCCATTGACCTAAATATCTAAATTCTTTTACTCCACTAGTTTCTCTATTTTCCTTTCCCGGTAAATAAATGCCATCATTAGTGAAAAGACCATCAACTTGATATCGAATGCCGTCTCGTGGAGTATGCCTAAATTCTACCTGACTTCCGTACCCTCTATTTCCAAAGTAACTAGGAGTAAAGGTTAAGTCTGCCTGATCACTTATGGCCCAATATAAGGGTTGCTGAAAACGCGCACCTTCTTCTAAATTTAGTCCAAAACTTGGAAATAAAAGTCCTGACTCTCTCTTTTTCTTGATAGGTAGGATTATGTAAGGAACATACATAACAACCACGCCTTTAACTTTAATATAGGCATGCTTTATACGAACGTATTCACCAATGGTGATCCTAACCTCTTTGCCAAATATACTCCAAGATTCAGGACAGTCTCTACAGGTAGTGTATTCTGCATCAACGCCATAAATTTCGTTAGGGCCTAGACGAGAGAGCTGCTTACCTAAAACAACATAATTATCAGAGAGAATCCTGGCATTATAAACATCTAGTTTTTGACTGTTAAAATTATAGAGAAGACGAGAGCCATACATCGTCATTTGGTCGCCTACGTAACGGACATTACCAACGACTTCCGTATCACCACTTTGAAAAGATAATGTCGCTTTCTCACCATAGATAGAATTAGTACCTTGGGTAATAATGACATTACCTACAGCTTCGAAACGATTTTCGACAGTTTTACGATAGGCCTTATCAGAGAGAACCTGTACATTTTCGCCAGCAGTAAATTCAAATGTTTGTCTTGCGTAGGAACTAGATAAGAAAAGATTAAAGATACAGCTTAAGATCAGAACTCTTGAGAATTTCACCGATAAAATAGTTGCTTCCGCACACAAGAACTCTTTGTTCAGAAGATAAATTTTGTAAATAAGTTCTCCAACTTTCTTCAAAGCGAACCTTTCTTCCTTGATCTAGTTTACTCCAGCTCTCTTTAATCGCTTTTAAAGGAGTTGCTCTCGGATGATCAAATCCTGCAAAAGAGATTAGCTCTCCCAAGCAAGGACTTTTGTGGATCAAGGATAAGCATTGATCCAAATCCTTTCCAGGCTTTCGACTTAGGCCAATCCACAATTCATCGAACTTAAAACAAGCTTCATCAACAAATTGATCTGTGTTGTTGACCCACTTGGCCAAGTGCCGTAAACCATCTAAATTATGAGACCCTATTAAGATAAACTGACAGGATTTATATGTCACCTCAAAGGGACGGGCCCACAACTTATTTGGAATACTTAGACTATATGCAGAAATATCCATGCTTTTTATAAAAGTCTTAAAGGCCGTAAGGGCCGTCATTCTATTTATTTCTTTGAAGCTTAATGAATCCTCATTTTCTATTTGCTGAAGATTAACAGAATTCTCTGTACAAAAATTCTTAGTGAGTTTCTTGAGGTAATTTTGCTGGACAGCACAAATTAGCGGTTTGTTGGCCCTAGTGATTCCAAGCTTCTCCCTTAGTACATCGGACAAAGTTGGACCGAGTAATTCCATATGATCCCGCCCAATGGAAGTGAGGACAGCTAAATCAGCATCAAAAAAGTTGGTGGCATCCAGACGACCTCCAAGGCCTACCTCGAGAATTAAGATAGGTTTAGAGAGTTTTTTCACCTCTTCGAGTGAAAGGTGGCAAAAACAATAGAATAAGAATTCATAATAACTAAGCTCAGATTCACCAAGAGATTCAAATAATTTGAGTAATCTCGAGTTTTCGACCAGTTTTCCAGAAAATGAAAACCTCTCTCTAACAGTCATTACATGGGGAGATGTCCAAAGTAAGGGTTGAAGCCCATTCTCTAACAACAGTGACTCAAGTAAAAGAGCGACCTCTCCCTTTCCATTTGTTCCAGCAATGGTAATAATGGGAACCTTGGCCTTATTAAACTTTTCTTTAAAAGAGGAAAAATATTTTTTTAGACGGTTTTGATCTGGAGTAAAGACTTCATTGCCAAAGTGGCTCTCTAGCCACTTCTCTAAGATTGGATCATTCTCGCTATAGGAAAACTCTTCAGGGATCATCTCTACTTATTCTAGTGTTTTTGAAACATACTAATAAAGAATGAGATCTCACTTTTTAATACATGTCTGTGAGCGATTCTATCAACGAAACCATGGTCCTTTAGAAATTCACTACGCTGAAAACCCTCTGGCAAGGTCTGACGAATAGATTGTTCTATTACGCGAGGACCGGCAAAGCCAATAAGCGCTTTTGGCTCAGCAATGTTAACATCTCCTAACATAGCAAAAGAAGCTGCAACTCCACCTGTTGTCGGATCAGTGAGTATACTAATAAAGGGAATACCTGCATTTCTAAGTCTTTGGCGTGAAGCAGAAGTTTTCCCCATTTGCATTAAGGAGAGAATACCTTCTTGCATCCTTGCGCCACCGGAACAGCAAACAACGATGGCCGGAATTTTTCTTTCATAGGCTTGATCCATTACCCACGCGATCTTCTCGCCCGTAACAACACCCATTGAGCCACCCATGAATTGAAAATTCATGACGGCAAGAGAAACCTCTTGCCCCTCAACTTTTCCAAGACCACAGAGAGTTCCGTCATTAAGACCTGTTTTCTCTAACGCTTGATCAAGACGATCTTTGTATGATTTTTTATCGTGAAAATTTAAAGGATCTGTTGTTGTTAGATTTTGACCAGTTAAAACAAATGAACCTGGGTCAATAATTAGGTCCACCCTTTCTACTGCCGAAAGTCTGAAGTGGTGATCACAATAAGGACAAACCTGAAAAGTATCTTTTAACTTATTGGTCTGAAGAATTTCTCCGCAACTATTACACTTTTTCCATAGACCGCTAGGAGTACTTGTTACTGTTTTCTTCGAACTTTTAAGCTTGGGACTTTTTACGCCTTCAAACCAACCCATAGGAATCTCCGCATCTAAATCTATGTAAACAAAACCATGATGCGAGATATATCAAGAGCTGACAACAGTTTTCTTAATAGTGTGAAGATATAAGTATCTAATATTAGAACACAAATGAAACATCATCAGAGGATAAAAGACTAATTCTATCGTTACCAATAGCATCGACTTCCTGAGACAACTTTCCTTGATAGTTGGGTTTGATATGGCCTAGAAAGATCGGTACCGAATCTGGCATTTTCTTGATCTCATGTACCATCGTTTGTGGAGTATGGTGAAAACTTGCCGTAGCAACACCTTGAAGTTCATTAGGAAATGAAACTTCCGTAAAAATCGCTTTTAAACATTTTAACTTTTTTGCTTCTTTCCAAATATCTTCAGTGGGACCAGTATCTTGGGTAAAAACCAGAGAAGTCTCCCCTTTTTTGATTATAAAACCATGCCCACCTGCCGGATGATTAACAGGAATCATAGTAACGCTATAAGGTCCCAGCTGAACTGTTTCATACGAATTTACGGTATGAAACCTAAGCGTTGGGTTTTTACTATTTGGAAGTTTTGTAAAGTCAGGCCATATCTCATCATTCAAAAGGTGTTTCATTACATTCTCTTTAACGACGGAGCTTGTATAAATTTCAAATGGATTACTCTTCATACCAAAACAGTTATCAGCAAGAAAGGCTAAATCAGAAATGTGATCTAGGTGACTGTGAGAAATTAAAATATTATCAATAAGCGCCTGTTCATCGATTTGCATACCTGAAGCAACAGAACCAGCATCAATAAGTAACTTACCGTCGATTAGGTATGATGTGTTTTTAAATCCAGGAGAAACACCACCGTGGCCCCCAACAATTCGCACTATCATTTAAAACTACCCTTAATCCCCATAACATCAAACACAATCAGGGATCACATCTTTAAAATACAAGCTAACTAAGCATGCATCTATTATAGTTAATCGTTTTCAGACTTTGCCCCTTCTATTGAAGAGCTTGAGCATAAAAACAAAACTATTATTTTCCTACTTATCGGCTAGTTAGGAGTAAACTATAGAGAGTTAAGTCAAAATCAAAAGAAACTACAATTTATTTAGGTCGTAAATTACTTTAACAAATCGTAACATTCCTTTACGCTTAAGCCTTTTATAGGCGCTAAAAGCCTTGCGAGGGCCTTTGGAGTGGGTTTTTCTAAGTATGCATCGGCCAGTGACTCAAGTTTTTTATTACCAACATCTTCAATCGGTTTTTCACTAATTAATCTAAATAGGACAACAAACTCACCTTTCACTTTTATCCTATCCTTAATGGCAGGCCAAGAGTCTCTATTGAATCTGTAAGTTTCCTCGAATTTTTTAGTAAGCTCTCTTGCTAGGACGATATCAAAGTCCCCCTCAATTTCTAATAAATCCTCAACAAGACTTATAACCCGATTGGGAGACTCAAACCCTATGTATGTAATACCTGGGTTAGATTTAGAAAATAAGTTTTGTCTCGCCTCTTTTTTACGAGGCAAGAAACCCATAAACATAAAAGGAACAGGGGGCAACCCAGATACTTCTAATGCGCAAATGACAGCACTAGGACCTGGAATCGAGGTGACGACAAAGCCCTTCTCTCTGCACTTTTCAACCAAAGGAAAGCCGGGATCACTCAACAGCGGACTGCCAGCATCGCTTACGATAATAACGTTTTTAAATGACTCAATAGTTTGTATAAGAAAATCAATATTATCTTGATTATGTTCATGAAATGTTAAGAATTTTTTTTCACTATAATCAACCTCTATAAGTTGCAAAAGTGATTTGGTTGAACGTGTATCTTCCGCAATAATTAAATCACTTTCAACTAGAGACCTTTTCGCTCGAGTACTTAAGTCCCCTAAATTACCAATTGGGGTTGAAACTAACGATACCTGACAAACTGACAATATTAGTCTCCTTAAGGAAAATTTGGCCCAACGAAAACGCGCCGCACAAATCTTGCTATAATTTTCTGTGCCTGTAGTCATATTACTTTTAAAGGAGTCTGCCAATGACAATGAAAGCCAGAGTAAGAACAGATGCTCATGGAAATATTACCGTTCATATGGAGGGGGATTTAAATTATGATAACTCTTCACCGCTAAAATCAGAATTGGAGTCGCTTACAAAAGAAAACCCAACAAGCAATATCACCCTTGATATGAATGGATTAGACTTTGTTGGTTCAAGTGGAATTGGTTTATTTGTGGATACAATCAAGGCCATTAATGAAGATAAGGATAGAATTAAAATTAGTAACGTAAAGATTGAGTTTCTTAAAGTATTTAAACTATATGATCTCGATTTAATGTCTGTAATTGAAGATCAATTTGATAGTGATGATACTGAAAATCTATCCCAAACCTTCACAGGAAGAAAAAGAACATTTGAAAACTAATTAAAACTGTAAATTTAATAATGGTAAAAAGACCTCAACAGGGGTCTTTTTATTTTTCAAAGTCCATTCAAACTTAGGTTTAAGCTCTCTTAAGCGTTGCAGATACAACTCTTGAGTTGGCTGCCATAGGTAACCCGAGTTCGGATCGTCACCATATCCACTACCACCACCAGCTCCATTTTCATAAGGGCTTTCGACCCCTGGATAATAATTATCTTGAGGAACAGGATTCTCACTACGATGTTTTTTATAAGCGTGGGAAACCACAACATAGGAACCAAAAAGTATTCCAGCGTAAAGACCTAAACTTGCACCTTTTGCAACAGAGCGGCCATCAGCGCCAAAGGCCAGGGAAGCAGTACCTAATAGGGTGCCACCAACTGTTCCGTAGAGTGCCATTGCCCCTAATGCCTTAATTCTAGGATCCATTTGTGCATGAACAGGCCTAAAGGACAACAAAACTAAGCTAAATATGGTTATAACTTTCTTAAAAGTCACCTTAACTCCCCAATTTTCTTAATATTAAAAGGGTAAGCCGACACATTAGATTTGGCAAATCCATAAACCAGAATTAGCTGCCCCTCACAACTTAGAATCGTACAAAGATGCTTTAAGGCATTTCGTAAACGAATCAACTGAGTTTTGGCCAAAAAGGAGCTCTTAGTCTTACACTCCGCAACAATAACTTTATTATTTAACAAAACACAAATATCAATTTGGCCCAAATTCAACCGATGCTGATACTCAGAGGATATGAGAAAAGGTACGCCCTCAGCATGTAGATACTTGGAAACTTCTAATTCATAATCAAGGCCACGTTGTTTTAAATTAACTCACTCACTCCTTTAAAAGTTCGTCGATGAATAGCACATGGACCATATTCTTTTAAGGCCTCTTTATGAAGTTTTGTAGGATATCCAGAATGTTTTTCAAATCCGTAATGAGGATATTTTAATGAATAAGAATTCATTAACTCATCTCTAACTTCCTTTGCAATAATAGAGGCCACTGCAATCATAATTGACCGACTATCACCTTTTACTAGTGCCTGAACTAGAGGATACTCCTTCAATCTCATAGGTATTTTATTTCCATCAATCCATATATGAGGGTTATCTTTAACCTTGAGTAAGAAGTATGAGTTCTCCATTGAGAGTAATGAAGCTTGTAAAATATTAATTTTATCAATGACTTTGGAATTTGTGGCCGAAATTGCAAATTGTAGAGTGACACCTTGAACCGAGAACTTCTGTTTTTTCTTCCAATCTGGAGAAGCATAATCAATTTTTAACTGATTTAAAATTTCTCGCCTTTTTTTTGAGTTGACCTTTTTACTGTCAGTGACTCCTAAACCAGCAAAAACTTTACATATTTTAGTGAGCTCCACTTTAGATCCAACGAATAAACAAGCACAGCTAACAACAGGCCCTGCTAATGGACCTCTGCCCACTTCATCGATTCCTATTAATGAAACAAACTTGTCTTTAATTTTCTTTTCTAGTATTTCCA